>Ga0196901_1000195_pt1 | contig 33040 bp, 24 predicted proteins | sample CB_VirMetaG_FD_169099 | JGI IMG/M metagenome (GOLD analysis project Ga0196901, IMG submission 169099) | Freshwater to marine saline gradient viral communities from Chesapeake Bay - CB_1504_1 Viral MetaG (v3) (version 3) | ecosystem: Environmental > Aquatic > Marine > Coastal | place: USA... | reverse complement strand
ACCTATGTCGAGTTTTCACAATCTTTAGCTAATTCGGTTAATAATATAGCAACTCAGAATGTAACTTATATTGCGATAAACTCTTCAGGTGTATTACAACAAAGCGGAATTCCATTTGAACCCGAACAACAAAGAGATTGGATTCCTTTAGGTGTAGTTATACATTCAAACAGAACAAACATAAATGCTGTAAACAATCAACCTGTAGTAGCATTAAGTCCTAACAATCAACTTTCTGATTTGATGGAAAGTATAGGATTTTTTAATATTACAGGAAATGCATTTTCCCCAAATGGTGCAAATTTAAATATAAATAAAAGTGCAGGACACGTATTTAAACAAGGGAGTAATTTTATAAATAATAATAAAGACCCTCACACTTTAAGTTTAAATGCTTTAGTTGCACCAAGTAATATAAGATATAGACTTCAAGATGGAACAGAGTCATCAGATACAAATGTAGTAGACCCTAATTTTTGGGACAATGGTGGAACATTAACAGCAATGACAGGTACTAAATGGAGTATTCAAAGAATATACATTTTTCAGTCTAACTTAGTAAGAATCCAATACGGACAAGCTACTTACTCTAACCAAGCTGATGCAATACAAGCTATAGCAACTGAAGCTTTTGTAGTTGAACAAAACTTGTTAGAGAATGGTCTTTTTAGAGGTCTTTTAATAGTAAGAAGAAACGCAACGGATTTGACAGATACTTCAAGAGCCTTATTTATTGAAGCAAGTAAATTTGGAAGTGTCGCAGGATTAGGTAGTTTAAGTACAACATCTCTACAGCAAGCTTATAATAACTCACTAACTCCTGAAATAGTAACAGACTCTACGTTAGTCGCAGTCTCTATAAAAAGAGGGAGTGCTTCTGATACAGATAATGTATTTGAAGTTCAAAATGGTTCAGGAGCAAATACGGCAACTATTAAAGGAAATGGTGAAATATTAGGAAGCAATTTAAGTGGAACAAATACGGGAGATAACTCCACAAATACAACTTCAAATGCTTATGCCGATGCTAAAGTAGCTGATGCAATAAATGACGGAGTAACAACAATTGCACCAAGTCAAAATGCTGTTTATGATGCTTTAGCTTTAAAAGAAAATGTTTCAAACAAAAAAACAGATTTAGAAGCAAATAAAACCTCAAATACTTTCTATGCAAGTTGTAAGGCTATTGTAGATTGGATTTATAATTTTTTCATTCCATTAGCAGGAATAACAGTTGGCGGAAGGCTTATGAAGTTCAACTTCTTATCAACAGGCTTAAAAATATCATCACGTTCAGATGGTAGCGAAATTGGTGTTGTTATAACTACTGATGATTTAACTGATGATGTAATATTAACTTATCCTAATTATTCAGGCACTCCTACAACAGAAGAATGGGTGTCCAATAAATTTACGAATAAAATAATTTCACAAATAAAAACAAAATCAATTGTTCATACAGGTACAACCGCTGAAACACCTATATTTTCAATAAAATTAGATGGTAATAACTTTACTTCAAATGAAAAGTTAGTTTTAAAATTACCAATGTTTAGCACAGGAGCTGGTAATAAATTCTTACGTTGTAGATTAGGAAATTCAGCTACATTTTCAACAGGGTTCACTCAAATAATGGGAAATGTAAATGGGAGTCCATGGCAAAGTTTTAGAAAATACTTTATAATTGAAGACGGATTAATTTATTATAATGCAAATGCTGGTTATTCAGACGATATTAATAGTGCTTTTGCAAGTGTAGCATTTGATATTACACAAGATTACTGGTTGCATTTTTCAATAGCATTAAGTACAAGTGGAGATACTGCTTGGTTTCCAAATGCACAATTAACAAAATAATCATGCAAGAAAAATTAATAGCCTTACTGCCCGAGTGGTTAAAAATAGATAAAATTATAAATCAATTGTTTAATAAAAAAGATTATTTTTGTTAAACAATTCATAATCAAAGAGACATGACAAAAATTTTAAATAAGATTGCATATCCATTAGATACTTTAATTACAGATGAAGACTATGTAATAGGTTCAGATGCAGAAACTCTTGGGAAAACAACTAAGAATTATAATATAGGAGCATTAAGAGAGTATATCTTGTCAGGCACTTCGCCAATATTAGGAGGTACTTTAAAAGTTTCTGAAATAGTTTATAATGGGATATTAACTACTCCTGAAGAAGTAGCAAATACTTTGATTCCTGCATTTGAAGTTTTAAGTTATCATTTGGTTTATATTAAAGTAAATGGACAACAATTTCTATTAAAAGAACAAGAAATTAAAATTGGATTTGACCAACCTGCATTAACATCTACAGATTTTATTGAATTTCCTATTTCAGTAGGTCCTTCAGGAGAAGATGGTACAGATGGAGAGAACGGTACAGATGGAAATGGAATAGCATCAATAGTATTACATGATACAGTTGGATTAGTAAAAACATACAGAATAACTTTTACTGATGCTACTACATTTGATTTTGATGTTACAGATGGTTCAGGAGCAAATACTTATCTTACAGATGGGACATCTACAACTGTATCAGGAACAGGAACAGTTTCAGACCCTTTTAAAGTTGAAACTAAAAACCTTCAAAAGTCTATTGATACTTTTCCTTATACATTAGTAGCAGCAGATGACAAGCAAACTATATTTGTGGATAATTTATCAGCAAATGTTTCTATTCTTGTCCCAAATAGTTTACCTGATAGTTTTACTTGTGTATTTATTCAAAGAGGTACAGGTACAGTTACAATAACTGCAACAGGATTAACTGTACTAAACTATCCAACTGAACTTACTGCAGTAGTAAAAGGCAGATATTACATGGCTTTATTAGAGAAAGACACAGATACAACAAACTTCTATTTAGGTGGTGGTTTAAAATTAGTATAATATGTTAAATAAATTCAAAAGATTTTATAGTATTGACCAATCGGAAATAATAACTCCACCAAATCCTTGTTACTCTTATGAAGTAACAGTACTTGTAGAGGAAAATATTGTTTTTACTTATACTCCATGTGTGGGAAGTCCAACAACTATAACATTAAACGGAGACGGAATAACAAATCCAAGAATAGCAACATTATGTTGTAGTACAGGACCATCAACAACTGCAAATCCATCTAAATATGATATTTTTATTGGAGATTCTTGTTTTGTTGGTGCTTAAATAATAATAAATTAAATAAAATATAATGGGAAACATAGTAAGAAAGGTAACAATAATGAAGTTTTTCACTAATCAATTACCAAATGGACAAGTAGTAGAAAGTCCAATGGCATATAAAGTTGATAGTGAATATGCAGTAGAAATTGATGGTGTTAAAGTTAGAAAGAGAATTTCTCAGATAACTGAAACAGAAACTCACTTACTTGTGTATCTAAAATCAGAAGATGAATATCAATTATGGAATAAAATTCCTAAAAATGAAATGGTAATAATCGAATATAAACTCGATTAAATCTATGAAAAGTTTAACTAATTTTATAATATCTCCAAAGAATGGTGAGAAATATATCAATACAAAAAAAGTAGGTGATGTAGAATTAATCATTAACACGAGTATAGAAGAAGCTAAAGATGTTCAGAGAATAGGTATTGTCAAAAGTGTTCCAGAACTATTCAAAACAGAAGTAAAAATTGGAGATGAAATAGTAGTATGGCATAATGTATTCAGAATGATATACGATAACAAAGGTTATCCGGTAGAATCGAAACATTATATTAAAGATGATTTATTTTATGCTGATCCAGAACTTACTTACATGGTAATTAGAGATGGAGTTAAAATAGCTATTCACGATAACGTATTTGTGGTTCCATCAAAAATAAATGACAAATGGGAAGGAGAAAAACTACATGAACAAGTAGGAATAATAAAATACGCAAATGCTACTATAAAAAATCTTGGAATAAATGAAGGTGATAAAGTAGTATTCAAGAAAAACTGCGAACACGAGTTTGAAATTGATGGAGAAAAAATGTACAGAATGAAAAACAATCGTATATTAGCAGTCTTAAACAGTAACCCTTAATACCTAATAACATGAAAACAGTAGTTCAAGCAACTTCTAAAACAACTTCAGTAGAGCTGAATTGGTACGAAGGAAAAGTTCAAACAGTCGCATTAACAGATGCAGCAGACACAGAATTTGAATTTACCATTGTAAGTAAAAAAGCAAGACCAGGATGCTTAATTATGCTAACTGCACTTTATCCAGGAGCAGGAGTAGCAAATGTAGCACTTGTAAGCCAAACAAAAGGAAGTTTCGTAGTAAGAGTAAGCAATGTTGGAGTTGCAGCATTCGATGACTCAGTAGAGATAGGATTCAAAATTTACTACTAAAAAAACAACAACACAACTATTTTAAAAACCACTAATTAATGTTAGTGGTTTTTTTTATTTCTTCTAATTTTTCTTTATAAGCCAAATGTGCTTCATATTCATCAACAAATAAACCTAAAAAAAGAAGCTTACCTTTATGTCTTATCCTTGACTCCCATTTTTTTCTCGATTTATGCCACATAACCCCAACATATTTAGAAGATCCACCTTTTTTATCTTTTGATGAATTTTCTCTATTTGTTATTAATTGTAAATTAAACAAATTATTATTTAATTTATCATTGTCTTTGTGATCTACAACAATTTTATTTGTACCATCTAATACGTGGTTTAAAAAAGATATTGCCACAAGTTGATGTGTTAAAAATTGTTTAGGTTTTTTTTGATTGTGTAGAGTTATTTTTAAGTATCCAACATTAATTTCCGCTTGAGATAAAATTCTTTTATTTTGAACCCTTAACCCTAAACGACCTTTAACCATTCTTTCTAAAGACTTTACTCTTCCCAAATCACTCACTTGATAATACCCTTCATAATCAGGAATGTCTTTCCAAATTTCCTCGAAAATTTGACCTTCATCATTCGTATAAATAATGTTTTCTAAACTTAAATTTTTGTAGTATTCCATGATGTTTTAAATAAAAAATGCCAATCATTTTATCAAACGCATCTCACCTCGTTTTCAAAAATAATTGGCTAATATCTTTAAGTTATTATAAGTGAGATGCTATAACTATGATGCAAATATATAAAAAAATAGTTACTTTTGTTAATATAAATAAAATTTAATATGATACAATCAAAAGATATTGAAATTTCAATTGGAAATTCTCTTGAAGGACTAACAAGAGATATTGATATTTTAACAGTTGATGATGAAAAATTAGAACGTTTAGTTAAATCAAGACAAGACTCTTTCTCTTCAATAAAAGAAATGCTTGGTATATGGCAAAACTCACCAAACGCACCAAGACAAGAAAAACTAATTACATATACTGAAAAACTAATTGCCGCAGGAAACAAAACATCTGAAATTTTAAGAAGTGCTTTAGTAAAAGAAATAGACTTTGATGACTTAGATCCTGAAAAATATGGATCAGCAATTAAGTCAAAACCAATAATTTATCGTGCAATTTCAGAGATAGATTCAGGTATAAAAGTACTTCAGAGACAAATAGAAACAAGTACGTTAACCTTTAAAGAACAAGATTTCAAACCAGGATTTCCAGAGAGGTTTGCAAAACAAGAATTATTTCCTGAAAAAGATTATCATAAAGAATGGTATGATGAAGAAAATGAATCTATACTTATTTGTCCAAAAGGAACAAAAGGTGAGGTTATAGAACTTAATGGATTAAAAATAACACTACCAGAAGTCCCTAAGAAAAAGTCAGAAATACTATTTAGCAAACTACCAATAGAAGAGCAGTATTGGAAAAGAATAGAAATACCAAAAGGATTAAGTCCAGAAAATGAAGAAGAATATTCTGATTATATAGAGCAAGAATTTAAAAAAAGAAGAGAAGGTGTATGGTTTATGAACAACGGCAAACCTACATGGGTAACTCCATGTCATTATATGGGACTACAATGGAATCAAATGCTTGAAACAGGAGGTTACAAAGATTTCCGTATGGCACAATGTACAATGTATTATTTTGCACTTGCAACTATTGTAGATCCTCGTTGTGTAGGTAAAATATTCACTAAAGGTAGAAGATCGGGGTTTACTGAAATGGCACTTGACCATTTCATGCACTATGCTACATCTACAAAAAACAACCATTTTGGGATAACATCAAAAACAGGTGATGATGCTGTAAAAGCATATACAAAATTTGTTTATGGGTTACGAAATTTACCATTCTTTTTTATACCTGTTTTAAAAGGTAAAATAGATGACACTAAAAAAATAGAATTTGGAAAACCTTCGGATAATTCAAAAATTTCTAAAAAGAAAAGAGACACATCTACAGAAGATTACTTAAACGTAACTATTGATTATAGAGCTACTGCCACACTTGCTTATGACTCTATTGCAATGAAAATGTATATTGGAGATGAAGCAGGTAAATGGGAAAGACCAAACAATTACATTGACCATTGGACTAACGTTAAACCTACTATGGTTCAAGGTGGTAGAGTAGTTGGAAAAGCATTAATTGGATCAACTTTAAATCCTTTAGACAAAGGAGGTAGAGAGTTTCAGACACTTTATTACGGTTCAGATGTAAGGAAAAGAAATTCAAATGGAAGAACTCCTACAGGTTTATATGGTTATTTTTTACCTGCACATAAAAACTATGAAGATTTTACAGATAAATACGGAATTTGTCATGAAATTCTACAACCAGGAGAATCAATTATTAATTCAAATGGAGAAAAGAAAACTATTGGAGCTTTACAGTATTTAGAAAATGAGTTTAAGTCAGCAAAATCAATGGGTTCTAAAGCGTATAATAACTCTAGAAGACTTGACCCAATTACTTTAGATGATGCATTTAGAGATGAAATGGCTTCTCAGTTATTAGATACAGAAAAAATAAACACTCAATCAAAATACAATAGAGAAAATAATATTGAACACAATTTAGTACGTGGAAACTTTTACGAAAAAGATGGTATTCAAGATGGAGAAGTTATATGGAAACCACAAGAAGATGGAAGATTTTTAATTTCATGGTTTCCGCCAAAAGAGATGCGTAATAAGCATGTAATGAAGAATATTTTTGGTAGGATGACCAAATGTCCTGTTAATGATTTTGGTGCATTTGGAGTTGACTCCTATGACCAAGATGCAGTAATTGATGCTAAACTTGTAGCTACTGAAAATGGTATTGAATATGATTTAGGTTCTAAAGGAGCAATGCATGGAGTTACGGGAACAAATATGGGGGATATTCCGAGTAATTATTTCTTTGTAGAATATGTGGCAAGACCAAAAGATGCTTATACTTTTTTCCAAGATGTTTTATTATGTGCAAGATTTTATTCATTACCTGTACTTGTAGAGAATAATAAAAAAATGCTTTTGGAACATTTTTACCAAAGAGGTTATCGTGGATTTTCAATAACTCGTTTTGATAAAGATATGAACAGATTATCACCTGATGAAAAGAAATTAGGAGGTATGCCAAATAGTGGACCAGACATTATTCAAAAGCATTGGACTTCATTAGAGAAGTATGTAAATGACTATGTAGGGGAATATGTTTGTGAAGATGGAGAGCAACCAATTAGAGAAATTGGAGAAATTGGAGACATGCCATTTAATAGAACTTTAGGAGATTGGTTAAAGTTTGACATTAATAATAGAACGAAATTTGATGCTTCAATTAGTTCTGGATTAGCACTTATGGCAGTAAATAGAGAAATTTATAGACCTAAAGTTGAAAGAAAAACTGTAACTTTGAAAATAAAACGTTATAGAAATTAAAAAAAATAACTATTTTTACAGTAAATTATAGATACCCAACATTTTACAGATGAATAATAACGAAAAACCAGAGATTAAGATAGGTAGTAATTGCAACTATCCTAGTCAATTAGCATCTTATGAAGAGAAAATTTCAGATGAATTTGCATTAGAGGTTAAAAGATCAATTGAATCTGAGTGGTTTTCTCGTTATAATGGAAATCAAAAGTGTAAATTTTACACTCAGAAAGAGCAGTTTGCACAAAGAAGAATGTATGCAAAAGGACTTCAATCTATGTCTAAGTATAAAAAACAACTTGGATTAGATGGAGATTTATCCTTTTTAAGTTTATCTACGGAACCAATTACAATTATTCCTAAACTTGTAGATGTTGTTTGTAATGGATTTGCAAATAGAGATGCTACAATTAAAGCTTATGGAGTTGATGATGTATCACAAGAGAATAGAGTTTCTTATAGAAAAACTATTGAGACAGATATGTTATCAAAAGAACTATTAGTAAAAGCAAAAAAAGAGCTTGGAATAGATGCTTCATCTATGCCAATAGACCAACTTCCAGAAAACACACAAGAGTTAGATATACATATGCAGATGGATTACAAGCCATCTATTGAAATGTCCCAAGAATTAGCTATTGAAACTATTTTTGGAGAAAACAAATACACAGATAAAGTTGAGTCTAAAGTTTTAAAGGATTTAACTATTTGTGGAGCAGCTTGGGTGAAGAATAGATTTGTAAAAGATAGAGGAATTTTAGTAGAATGGGTTGATGTAGAAAATAAAATACAATCATATACTGAAGACCCTTTTTATTCAGATTGTTTTTATCATGCAGAATTTAAACCTACATTAATTTCAGATGTTAGAGTTGAATATCCTTGGATAAATAATGAACCTGAATTATTAAAACAACTAGAGTTCTCAGGTCAAAATTGGACAAACTATCATAATTTACAAAATGATGAAAAGTTAAAAGGAACAACAAGCTTATTATACGTTACCTATAAAACTACTAGAGAATTAGGTAACAAAATAAAAGAAAAGCAAACAGGAGCAAGAAAAGTAACTCCTACTAACTACACAAAAGGACAAGCTAAAAGAAAAGATTACAAAATAGTTTCAGCAGGAGTTGAAGAAGTACTATTTGAAGGAGTTTTTGTACTTGGTACAGATATAATCTTGAAATGGGAAGTTGCTGAGTCTATGAGCAGACCAAAATCAAATAAGCAATTAGTTATTGAACAGTTTGTAGGAGTGGCACCAAACAGAGAAAAAGGTTATATTGATTCCCTTGTTGCTCGTATGATTCCTATTGAAGATAAGCTAAACATTATTGAATTAAAAGCAGACCAAATAATCAGGAAAATAACTCCTGATGGTTACAGAATTGATGTAGGTGCATTAGCTGACTTAGATTTAGGTGATGGTAAAGCATTAACACCTTTAGAACATTTAGATATGTTATTGCAAACAGGTTCGGTTTTCACGAACAGTTTAACTTCTGGTGGTGAATTTAATTATGGTAAAGATCCAATAACTGAATTACGAACAGGAGATTCATTAAACAAACTACAATCATTAACAAACCAAAGAGAAGTTTACTTAAATTTAATTCGTGATGTAATTGGATTAAACAAAGCTTCTGATGCAAGTACACCTGATAAAGATTCATTAGTAGGACTTCAAAAACTTGCTGCATTAAATTCAAATACTGCAACAAGACACATCTTAGATGCAAATAATATAATTAAAAAAGATACTGCACAAGCTATAACTTATAGAATACAAGATGTTCTTAAATTCTCTGATTTAAAAGATGATTTAGTTAGAAAAATTGGTGCAACTTCTGTATTAGATTTAGAATATGTAAAAGAATTACACCTATACGACTTTGCAATTTTCCTTGAAGTTTCTCCGGATGATGAAGAAAAAGCTAAATTAGAAGCTGATTTAACAAAAGAAATCGACAAAGGAGTTATTGGTACTGAGGATAAATATAGAATTATTGGTATCAAAAATTTAAAACTTGCTACATCTGTACTTTCTATTATAAAAAGAAAACGTGCAAAAGAGCAAGAGGAAGTTAAAATGCGTGAGATACAAGCACAAACTCAGGGTAATATTCAATCAGCACAAGCAGCCGAACAAGCAAAACAACAAACTGCACAATTGGAAGCAATGGTTAAGACTGAATTACAAAAAATGATTGACTCAGGAGCAATTTCAAAAGAACAAGCAAGAGGTGAACAAGACCGATTAACTGAGGAGTTAAAAGCAAATAAGAAAATAGAATTACAATACATTATCAATAGCGGACAATCACAAAAAATACAAGACCAAGAGGATGCTAAAAAGGAAAGATTGCTAAAACAAGCATCAATGGACTCTGAAAAAATTGACCAACGTGCTAACAATAAGCAACCTATTGACTTTGAAGAAAGAGAAAAATCAACAAATGTATTTGAAATGTAAAAATTTTAACTATTTTTGTACTAATAAATACTATTTTAATTTAATCTAAATAAGAATGCCAACAGATAACCAAAACCAAAACGCTGATAATCCAGATGTAGTAGTTGAAGAAACTACACCTCAGTTTACAGTTAGAGTTGCAGATGATATTGAAACACCACAAGTTGTTGTTGAAACTCCTGCAGTTGAAGAGGAAGTAATTACAGAAGATACAGTAGTTGAAGAAACTCCTGAAGTAATTGAAACACCTCAAACAAGTATTTCAGAAGAAAGTGTTTTAAGTTTCTTGAAAGAAAAAGGTATTGATGCAGAAAATCTTGAAGCATTGAAACCAAAAGAAGCGAAAAAATTAACTCCTGAAGTAGAAAAGTTCTTAGAGTTCTCAGAAAAGACAGGTAACAAAAATTACAATGACTTCTTAGCTACTCAAAAAGAATGGGATAAAGAAGACCCAACAAACGTTCTTAAAGAAATGTTGAGAATTGAAAACCCAACATTAGATACAAAACAGATTGATCATCTTTTTAACAAAAACTATTCTTATGATGCTGATTTAGCAGATGAAGATGAAGTGATGGATAAAGATATTAATAAACAACAACATCTACAAAAAGCATTCAAAATGCTTGAAGATAGAAAGTCTGAATATATGGTTCACAGAGGTTCTGATGAATTAATTCCAGATGACTACAAACAAGCAAAAGCTTTAGTAGATAAGTTAAGTTCTGACCAAGTTGAAAATGCAAGAGTTTCAGAAGAAGTTAGAAATAATTTCTTAAAAATTACAAATGACACGTTGAACGATAATTTTGAAGGTTTCAAAGTTAAAATCGGAGACAAGGATTTCGTAATCAAACCTGATAATATTGCAGAAGTAAGAAATGTTCAGTCGGATATAGGAAATATCCAAAAAAAGTTCTTTGATGACAATAACACACTTATAGACCCGGTAGGGTATCATAAATCTCTTTATGCTGCTAATAACCCTGATAAATTTGCCGAACATTATTTTAATTTAGGTAAAGCAGAACAAGCAGAAGAACAAGAGAGAATATCTAAGAACATTCCTGGAAATGGAATGAGACAAGTTGATACTTCAAAAGGTGGACCAGGTATTACTGTTAAAGTTGTTGAAGGATAGTAAACAAACCTAAAAACAAAAACAATTATGGCTTTAGCTGCAGTTCCAGGAGTTATTTTTACTCCTTCACCAACAAAAACACCTACCCCAACAAATTACTTGGGTAGTGATGACTTTGATTTTTTAAATCAATACTTACCTGAAACTTACAACAAAATCACAAACAGATTTGGTTCGCAAGATATTACAGGAATGTTAGAATTAATGGGTAAAGAAATGCCTTTCCAATCTGACAATATTAAATGGACTGAGGAAGGTCGTTTGACTCAACTTGGTACAGGAGTTACAAGAGCAGTAAATGTATTTACATTAGCAGATCACACATTTAGAGTAAACGAAACTATTGTTGTTCACAATGCTGATGGTTCAGTAGAAAGACAAGGTTTAATTACTGAAACTACTTCTACAACTTTTACTGTTCTTTGTGGACATGCATCTGGTTGGACTGCAGTAGGAACAACTGATTTAAAAGTTTATGCAGACTCTAATGAGTTTAAGAAGAAAACAGATGGAATGTCTCAATCTTTAAACTCTCAAGTAGAACACTTTGAGCAAACTCCAACAATCGTTAAAGAAATGATTGATGAATCAGGTTCAAACTTAGCTCAAATTACTTGGTTAGAAGTTGGAGATGGTAATGGTGGTACAGGATTCGTATGGTACTATAAAAACTATAATGATACTGAGAAACGTTTCAAAAATGCAATCGAGAATAAATTGATTCGTGGTAAAAGATGGGCAGGAGATTTAGCTGCTGCAGGTTATGGTGGTACTAAAGGATTGTTTGATTACGCTGCAGGTGGTAACTTGTTTGCAGGTCCAGCAACAGATTTAGATGATTTCGATTCTATCATTGACCGTTTAAATGCACAAGGTATGATTGCAGACAACTATATCTATGGTACATCAGCACAAAACCTTGCAATTGATGACATGTTAAAAGACCAAGTTCAATCTTCAATGGGTTGGGGTATGTTTGATAACGATGAAAAAATGGCATTAAATTTAGGATTCTCTAGTTTTAAAAGAGGTGGTTTTGAATTTGGATATTCTCGTTGGAGATATTTAGATAACCCAACTACTGAGGGATCTAATATTGGAGCATCTAAAGTTCACGCAGTTTTAATTCCTTCTGGAAGTAAAAATGTTTATGATGTTATCAAAGGAGAATCAGCAGCTCAACCAATGCTTCACGTTAGATATAGAGCAAATGCTAAAACTAACAGAAAGTATAAAATGTCAATCAGAAGTTTTGAAGATGGTACTTCAGGAGGTAATGATAGTATTACTAATGACTTTATCACAGAAAGAGCATTAGTGGTATTAGGAGCAAATAATCTTATTCAATTTAAAGGATAGTAGCCTTTAAAATATTTTAATTAAACACCTCTATATGAGGTGTTTTTTTATATCTTTGAATTATTATTTATATTAAGTCTAATTAAATTTATTAAAAAATGGCAAAACAAGATGCAAAACCTCAAGTAGAAAAGCTTGAATTAAAAGAATTGGACAACAACGAAACTATTGTTCAAGAATTAGAGACTCCGAAAACACCTGTTCAGGAAACTCCGAAAGTGGATATGATTCCATTGGACCAAGTAAACGATTTAATCGAAAAAAGGATTCAGGAAGCATTATCAAAACAAAAGACACAAGTTGAAGTAGAGACTCCAAAAACTCAACCAAGACCTTCTCAAGACTATTCAGAAAAAAACATCAACACAGATGAAATACCTGGATTAGAAAACTTTGAATACAAAGACAGAATGTACATTACAGTTGATGGAACAAAGAGTCCTACATTTGAGATTAGAAGCAGACATAAGAAATTAAGTCCTTTACAGTTCACTAATCCAAACACAAAAATTGTTCATACATTAAGATATGGTTCAAACCACCCTTCTTTTTTTGTGGACCAACAAAAAGGTGCTGATGTTCTTACTACACATATTCTTATGAAAGATGGGATTTTACGTGTACCAAAAGAAAACACAACACTTCAAAGATTTTTACAAATTCACCCTGATAAGGATAAAATTTGGAAAGAATTGGATCACGCATTAGAAAGTAAAAAAATTGTTGACCAAGAAGAAATTCTATACCAAGCTCAGAAACTTTCAAGAGAAATTGGGGCATTGGAATTAACTGCTGCTGCAAGAATTTTTTGCGTAGGATTTAGTGAAGATTGGGATAGTTATACTCTTAAAAGCGAAGTTTATGCTGAGGTTAAGAGAAGACCAGAAGTTTTCATTAAAATAGCTACTGATAAATCTTTAAAAGCTAAAGGTATTATCAAAACTGCATTATCAAGAGGATTCATTGCATATAGAAACTACAAGTTCTATGATGGAAACAATGAAGAAATTTTTGCAGTAGGAAGAAATGAAAATGAGTTGGATGCTATGATTAACTACATGGATTCAACAGATGGAAAAGCTCTTTATGAATATTTAGAGAACGCAGTAAACTAGAGTTTCACTACAATTATAAATCAAAAAACCACCTTATTACAGGTGGTTTTTTTTATGGAAGAATTTAAAATACTAAAACGATAAAAGTAAATTAACAAACGAATGACACAAATGTAACAAATTAAGTTTAAACACAATACATAAACTAAATTTTTTTATCTTTGTTAATAAATTATTAGACCATGATAAGTATAAATACTGTAAGAAACATTGTTTTACAACTATTAAACAAGAATAATAGAGGGTATATTACTCCTGAAGAGTTTAATAATTTCTGTAAAATGGCTCAAATCTCTGTTTTTGAAGAGTTATTTGATGACTACAATAAGAACATTAACAAGCAAAATAGAAGACTTACTAATTCTGAATACGCTAATATTCCAAAAAATATCAGAGAAATGATTGATGTTTTTGCTGAATACTCAACTACTACAAACTTCACATATAATGACTTAACAAATGTATGGGAGTTTTCTGGAACAGACCTTTACAGAACAGAAAATATATCTTTAGTTACAATTGCTAATAAAGTAAAAAAAGATGTAGAGGAAGTATCTAAAAGCGAGGTAAACAACTTAGTTAACTCAAATATGATTGCTCCAACAACAACTTACCCTGCTTATGTTAAGATAGGTCAAGTTTATAGATTGTTTCCAACTGTAGATTTAGATGATTATTATTTAGAATTATTCTATATAAGAACACCAAAAGACCCAAAATGGACTTATGTAAATGTTCAAGGTAATCCAATTTACAATCCATCAGCAGCAGACAAACAAGATATTGAACTACATGAATCTCTTTTAAATAGATTAGTTGTAAAGATTTTATTATATTGTGGAATATCAATACGTGAGGACCAAGTTATCCAAATTGCAAATAATGAGGATATGAAAAACGAACAAAAGAAAAACCAATAAACAATGGCATCACAGAACCCACAAGAATATTACGAAAATTTAGAGAATCATGGTGATTTCCAATATGAAACTTTAGAAAATCTTGTAAACAATTACATGCAAAACTTCACAGGAGACAATTCTATTTTAGGAGTTATTCCAAGAAGACAAGTTTTGTTTTGGATGAAAAAAGGTATTCAAAATTTTACTTTTGATGCTTTAAAAGAAGTGAAAGCAGTAGAGCTTGAACTAGGAGAAGATTTAAGTGTTATTATGCCACCTGATTACGTTCAATATGTTAGAATATCTTGGTTAGATACTAATACAGGTTATTTTAGACCGATGGCAGAAAACAGAAGAATGGCTATTTCAACTGCTTACTTACAAGACCATGAAGCGAACATTTTATTTGATAATGAAGGAGAAATTTTAGAAGGAACTTCAGCTTCGGAATTAATACACAGTCAAAAATCATATTCAATAAGTCCAGATTGTGGTTGTTCAGGTCAGAATTGGTCAATCGATCCATCTAAAAATTACAATGGAGAATTTAATATTGATAAGAGAGCAGGTAAAATTAGATTTAGTTCTCAAAATGCAACAAAAATAATTACATTAGAGTACATATCTGATGGTTTAGAATATTCTAATGAAAGCGATATTAAAGTACATAAGTTCGCAGAAATGGCTTTATACGCTTGGACAAGTTGGAATTTATTCAATAACAAAATAGGAGTAAACGAATACGACAGAAGGTCAAAAAAGAAAGATTACGATACTGCTTTTAGAAATTGTAAACTAAAATTAATGAATCTTAGAATTTCAGAGGTAACACAACTTTTAAAAGGTAGAGACAGATGGGTAAGATAAAAAATCTACTAACAAGTGGAATTGTAAATAAAGATGTCGATGAAAGATTAGTGCCATCAAATATGATGATAGATGCTGAGAACTTCATTGTTACATCTACTGATGGTTCAAATGCAGGAGTTGGTAAAAATGTACAAGGAAACGTAAAAAAAACAGATTACAATTTTACCGGTGCCAAAACAATTGGTTCTGGAACAAATCCATCAAAGGAAAACGTTTACAATTTAATCAAGGGAACAGATTTTGATTATGTTGTTGAATATAATGTAGAAAGTGATACTTCTGAAATAGTTTTACAATCTACAACAGGTGGAGTTTTAAACTTTAAAGAAGGAGAAAGAATACTAAATGTAGATATTATTTCAAGTGGTGAAGAGGAAGGTGATTTAATTGCATTTTCAGGAGATAGTAATCCCCCAAGAATAGTTAATATAGCTACAGCCAAAACCTTTGCTATTGATGGATTTACAGATGACCAAATTTCAGTAATGAAACCTGCACCATTTTTTGCACCTACAATAGTTCCTGCAACTGTTGGTGATAATAATGCAGTATTTTTAGAAGAGAGATTTGTTTGTTTTGGTTACAGATGGAGATACAAAGGTGGATATTACTCAGCTATTTCAACTTGGTCGGAATACAATTTTACTCCTGATAATTTTAACGTAGATTTTGATACGTTCGAGAATTTAGGAATGATAAACAAGTTCAATGCAGTTAGAATATTTTTTAACACAGGACTTATTGATGTAGAATCTATTGAATTATTATTCAAAGAAAGTAATTCTGAGAATGTATATGTAATAGATAAGTTTAATAAAGAAGAGTTAAATTATGGTGATAATGAAACTAAAAACTTCTTATTCTCAACTAATAAAATTTACACAATATTATCTTCTGAACAATATTTTAGAAATTATGATGCGGTTCCATTAAGAACAGTTGCTCAAACTTTAATTGGAAATAGATTAGCTTATGCAAACTATTATGAGCAAATGGATTTAATTGATGTAGAAGGAAACCCAATAAACCTAAACTTCACAGTTGATTATGTTTCAGAACCAATAGGAGAAAAAACTTTAAATAATAATTTTTCTACAACAGAATATATTTCTGATGCAGGAACAGTAGATATATTAGAATCAACACTAAATATAGATTTTACAGGAATTATATTTAAAGAATCAGCAATTATAAGCATTCAGTTTTTTATTGAATCTGGAGGAGTAGTTGGAAGAGACCCTGAGAAAACAACTTTCAATGAAACTTTTAACTATGTGTTAGAAAGTGATTTTATTGATTTAGCAGATTTTTATACTAACTCTAACTTCAAGGATAATTTAGAAACTGATTTATCATTGTTGTTTGAAACAAGTACTTTAACACTTCCTGACGATGGTACATTACACGAATTTATAGAATTTGAGGTAACTAATCCAAACTCAAATACTCTTGCAATTAAACTACCTGCATTTGTATTCTTAATTGACAATGGAGTTGACCCATCAAGTTATGTAGCAGAATACTATTCTAACCAAATAGTAAAATCATTTTACTCAGTAAGTGGTTCAAAAAGCTCTATGCATTCTAATAGAGAATATGAAGGCTGTATGATTTACTTGGACAGTAAAGGAAGAAAAACAACAGCATTGGTAAGCAAAACTAATTCTGTTTATATTCCAATTTCTGAAAGTATAAATAAAAACAGACTTGTTATTGATGTTAATAGCAATCCACCTGCAGATGCAACACATTATAAATTTGGAATAAAACAAATAAATAAACTTTATGAAACTATTTTTGCAAGTATTTTTTATGAAGATGGAGTTTATAGATGGATAAAACTTGAAGGAAGTAATAAAAACAAAGTTACTGAAGGAGATGTTTTAATTGTAAAATCAGACAGAAATGGGCCATTAACTAATGTTATTAAAATAAAAGTATTAGAAGTTGAACTAAAGGAAAAAGATTTTATTGAAAACAATAAAGATGTTACCGGAAACGACATTGTAGAACAGTCAGGACTTTATATGAAGATTAAGCCTACAGGTGGTATTAGTTTAAATTATGAAGTAAATGAGTTTGTTCAAACTGAAACTGCATATGGTGAAACCCTAAATGATAGGCCAATTATATATGTAGATTTACTATCTGAAGCCGATACTTTCAATCCTGGAACATATATTCCTTATGGACTAACTCCAGGTGATGTTGTAACTATTAGATTAGACTCTTTTAGAAAAGGTCGTTCAGATGCTTTTTATGAAAAATCATTCGTAGTAAGTGGTATTTATGCAAACTTTAAAGAATGGTTTGATGCAGAAATGTCATCTGTAGTATTTGAATCAAATACAGGAGAAGATTATAATGTAGAAATAGTAGAAGGTACTGCAGTTGTAAATATTACAGGTAATGGTGTTGAATACACATACACTCCATCTACAAATGGTAGATTTTACTTAAAATTTGAAGGTGTTCACCCTGGTAATGGAGAAAGAAGATACGGTTATGCAGATGGTAAAGTTTCAGTAAGAGATGTAACAGGAATAATTATTTTTGAAAAAGAAACAGAAGATGTAATTAATACAAGTTATTTTGAAACTCCTGAAACATATAGAATAATCGACAACCAACATGAGTTTGTACAACATACTTTATCAAGAACTTTTAATTGTTTTTGTTTTGGAAATGGTGCCGAATCATATCAAATAAAAGATAATTTCAATGCTAAGTTTTTGAACATTGATTTTAAGCCAACATTAGTAAGTGAGGATATTTATAAGAAAATAAATAGATTTGCAGACATAACTTATTCTGGGGTATTCAATAGTAATTCAGGAGTAAATAGGCTAAATGAGTTCAATTTATCACTTGCAAATTATAAAGATGATATTGAGAAGTCTTATGGTCCAATTTACAAGATAAAAGGACAAGATACAAATTTAGAAGTTTATCAAGAAGATAAACCTAGTATTGTTTTTTATGGAAAAGACTTACTATATAATGCAGATGGCACAAGCAATTTATCAAGAATTGAAGATGTATTAGGTCAACAAAAAACAGATGGTGGAGAATTTGGCATTTCATATCACCCATTATCTTATGATGACTTTGCTTTTAATTCATACTTTACTGATGTAAAAAGAGGAGTGGTTTTAAAAAGAAATTTTAACAATGGACTTTTCGAGATTTCAAGTCAAGGAATGAGAAGTTATTTCAAAAAACTATTCAGAAATAATAAAATAAATCACATTAAAGGAGCTTACGATCAGTTTAGAGATTTCTATTTACTAAACATTCAGTACAATGATACAGAGTATGTAACATGGGTTTATTCAGATAAAGACAATGGTTGGTTAGGTAGATTAACAATGAATCCAGAAGACATGATAAAAATCAATAATGATTTTGTCGCATTTAAAAACGGAGAAGTTTATTTATGTAATCAGGATAGTATTTATAACACTTTCTTTGGAGAAGAAAATGATAGTATATTTAGTTTTAACTTTAGCCAAGAACCAAGTTTAAGAAAGAATTTCAGAAACATTAGTATTGAAGGTACAGATGCATGGGAAGTTACGTTAGAAACAGAACAAGACCAAGGATATATTAGAAAAGAAGACTTTGAAAACAAAGAAGGAGTTTATTACGGATATGTAAGAAACTCAAATGATACAATTGATACTTCAAAATTAAGTTGTCAAGGAGTTGGAATAGCTACTATTAATGGTTTAGTTTTAAGTTTTAATAACCCAATAGAAAGTGTTATTTCAATAGGGGATGAAGTTAGAAATATTAATCTTGAAGTTGTTGGAACTATACAGTCAAAAACTGATAATACTCTTGGGTTAAATACAGTAAATAATTTAGCAACAGGAGACTTTGTATTGGTAACAAAACCACAAAGTATTGAAAATCAAATAATGTTAGGATATTATATGAAAGTAACAATGAGATTAAGAAAAAATACTTATACAGAAGTTTATTCAATTAATTCAGAAGTAAACCAAAGTTCAGAATAGAATTTTCATTATATTTGTCTTATGAATTTTACAGTAAAAAAACATAGTACGGAAGAAGTTTATGATATTATGTGTTCCTTTTGGGATATGCATAAATTTCCAAGAGTAGATTTATCGTATCTACCTGTAAACACATTCATTGTCTATTCAGAGGAAATTCCTTTGTATTCAATGTGTTTTTACTTTACAGATGCGAAAGGTTTAGCTTGGATAGCATGGCAAATTTCAAATAAAAATGTTACATTTAAGAAAAGAGATGGAGCATTAGGAGTGCTTTTAAATCATATAAAAAACTATGCTAAGAAAAAAGGGGTAGGATTTCTTATGACAACCTCAAATACTGAAGCAGTAGTAACCGTTCTTAAAAATTCAGATTTTATTGAAGGTGATTTGAATGTCAACCAATATTTTTGCAAATTATAATATTAATCCTTTTTGTTTAAAAAATAATAATCTAGCGTTATATCCTTCTTCTTTTGTTTTAAAGTATCCTAAATTATATGTTTTTCCATTAAAAGAAGCTCTGGCATAAAAAACTTGACCTTTTTTGTAAACACATTTATATATATCTATTGACTTTTTATTTCTTACAGATAGAAAATCTTTGCCTAACAAATATAATTCAATAGATTTTTTTCTTGCAAATATAGCATCTTCTTTATTATCAAATACCCCTATGTTATATGCTTTATTATCAAAAAAAACACTTGCTCCAAACTTTCCGTTTTTAGACAAATACAACCCTAATTCACCTGTTTTATTAAAAATATTTTTAGAATCATTTTCTCTATGAGAAATTATTTGTAAATTACATAATCTATTATCAGTTTTTATATTATTTATATGGTCAACTATTTTGTTGTGTCCATTGGGAATATGATTTAAGAAAACATTTGCAATCAAAACATGTATAGCATTAGGTTTTTTATTGTTACAAACACAAAGACAAATGTATCTATATGTTTTAAAAAAAGAACCCTTTAGTATTTTTGTTTTTTTTCTGCAACTTTTTACTCTTCCTAAATCACTTACTTGATATAATCCTTCATATTCTGGAATATCTTTCCAAATTTCTTCACAAACCTGACCTTCATCATTTGTGTAAATGATATTTTCTAAACTTAAATTTTTGTAGTGTTCCATGATGTTTTAATATAAAAAGAAAATCCAAATAGAGCTACTACACATCTATTTGGACTTCTCGTTTAGGGTGTTTCACCTATTTATCTTAAACGCAAGTAGTAGATTGCGAGACAAATATATAAATATTAATTCAATTTAATTAAAAAAAATCATTATTTTTGTTTAATAATTTATAAATTATAATTATGGCATCAGCAGGAGCAGGAGCATTAGGAGCAGGTGTTGGATTGTACCAGACAATTCAAGGATCCAAACAAGCTAAAGAAGCAAGACAAGCATTGGAAGATTACCAAAGACAAGAACTCGTGAATACAGGTGAAGGTCTTCAAGTATCTACAATGGGTGCGGATTTACAAAGAGAGGAGCAACAAAGAATGGCTGCTACTCAAACTAATGCTTTACAAGAAGGAGGAACAAGAGCAATTGTAGGTGGTGCAGGTAGAGTTGAAGCAGGAAACCAAAGAGTAAACAGACAAATTGGTGCTGATTTAGATATGCAACAAAAACAGATTGACCAATATACTGCTCAAGAAGGTGTTAGACTTCAAGGAATGATGGAGCAAAGACAGAATATGGATATTAATGCGTTAAGTTCTCAATACAATACAGGGCAACAAAATATGATGTCAGGATTTGGTAATATTATTGCAGGAACAGGACAAGCAACAAAAGGTTTTATAAATAAAGGAACTGAAAAACCTGATGAAAAACCTGATGAAAAACAATAATAACTATTTAGGGTAATTAAACAATTTTAAGACATGGCAATAGGTCGTACAGGAAGTTTCGCAACCACACAAGCACCAACGGACAACATACTACAATCAATGCAGTATGTTGACCAACTTGATTATAGAGCAAAGCAAGACCAAGCTAAAGCGGATGCAGCAAAAGCAGCAGCAAAATCAAAACAAGACGAAGAATTTAATAAAGATTTAGAGAAAGCAAGAGCAGTAACCACAGGAAATAGAGGTTACGATGCTCCTGTAATAGATGCTGTAAGGTCATTAGCTGATAAGATGGCCAATGATTACATGAATCTAAGTTCAGGAAAACTATCAACTGCAGAATATAATGTTAAAAAAAATAATTTACTTTCTCAAGTTGATTTATTAAAACAAAAAAGCGAAGGAATAAATAAAAATTATGGTATTTATAATGAAATGCTTAAAGCAGGTAAACTTGAAGATGGTTTTGATGAAGGAGTTTTAGGTTTAGGAAAAGCTATTGATAATGGACATGTAACATCTGAAGTTGATGAAAATGGTAATGTAATAATGATTGCATGGGAAGTTGATGAAAACAACAAACCAATAAGAATTATAGAAAAAACTCCATTAGCTGAGTTTGGTAATTCAAAATTAACTCCTGTAACAAAAATTGAATTTCAAAAAGATATTGAACAATTTAAGAAAAATAATGAATTAGGACTTCAAGAGTCTTTAGGTTATAACACCAAAACAGGTATTAAAGAATTAAAAAAAGGTTCTAATATTGATAGAAATATTATTGCATTTTCAAAAGCAAAAGTTAAAGACCCTAACTTCTTAAAAGTAGCATATAGAAATGCTACAGGAGAAACCATATATGATGCTGAAGAAATAAGTAAAGACCCTGAAAAAGTAAAAAAAGCAGAAGATTGGGCATATAATCAACTTTTCGATTCTTACTCAAAAGAAGTAACTAAAGATGAAGCAGCTAGTAGAGCTAGACTGCAAGAAGAAAAAAGAAAGAACAAAGAAGAAGAAAAAGATAAAAAAGCTTCTTTTGGACAAGTAGAAGTTCCATCTTCTATAACAAGTGCAGGTTATCAATCAAAAGAAGGATATAAAGCTGTTTCTGTTAGAAATGGAAGACCTTTTAATATATTAGCAGGACAAACATTTGCTACTGTAAATTCATATACTGTTACTACAGATGGAACAGGTAAAGAAAGAATAGTTGCTGAGATAGTTTATCCAGATATTAAAACATCATCATTAACTCCTCAAGAACAAAATGCTCTTGATAAACTTGAAAAAAACCCTGAATCACTTACAGAATCAGAAAAATTAGTTGTGTCGAGAGTTACAACAGGAGCAGTTAATAAGACAAAAATTGTTACATTAGATGAAGCTGATTCAGATAAACTTGCAGGTCAAATTGGATTAAATAATCCAAAAGAAGTTAGAGATGCAGCTAAATATAAAGATGTAAACGAAAAGTCTGAAAGAGAAAAATGGGATGATGCATACAATAAAGGACCAAAAAAAGGAACTACAAAAACAGAAGCAGAAAACTTAGGTATTTAAAACAATATGGAAGAAAATAAAAACATAGAAGATCCAAAATACGTTAAAAACGTATATAATGCTTTAAAAAGTAAAGTGGATGGTTTTAATAAAACTGAACAAGAGTTTAATGAATCTTTAAAAGATGAAGCTTATGTTATGAATGTTCATAATGCTTTATCAAAAAAGATTAATGGCTTTAATAAAACAAGTGATGAGTTTAAAACACTTATGATGCCATTAAAAAAAAAAGATGGTACGAAAACTCCATCAACATCTACTACAAAAACTCCAAATACGGGTTCGGTACCAACAAATGGTTCTTTGGATTCGAGTGGAAAGTATGAGTATGTACCTGAGATAGACCCAATTTCTGGAAAAGAAGTTTACAAATTAGATGCAAATGGTCAATTAGTACGTTCACAAGAGAAAGTACTAAAAGGCTATGGAACTAAAAGAGAGGAACAACTACTTAAAGTTGACCAATTAGAGAAAAAAGCATCAAAACCAATTATAAATAATGCTCTTATAAAAAAACACAAAGAGCAAACCACTATTCCACAACAAGAAGTAGAAGCAGAAAAAGCAAGTATTAATTCAGAAATGAATAATGAAGGTGCTTGGAACAAAACTAAAACTGCTTTTAGATGGATGGGAGATGTTGTTGGTAATAAAATTGCACCACTTTTAGGAAAAGAAATTAATCCAAATGAGGGTAAGGCTTTTATTGATGAAGAAAAACAAGCTATTGATATTCTTAAAAAAGAATTAAAAGTAAATGATGTATCTCAAATTAATCCTAAATTAATTGTAGATAAAACCAAAGAGATAGTTTTAAGCAAAAGACTTGAGGGAATAGAAATAAACAAAAACAACGAATTTTTATCTACATTAAGTGAAGAAGAAAAAAACGCACTTGAATTAGATAAGGTAAATAATTGGACAACACTACAAGACAAAGACAGGTTTTTAGCAGTTAAGAGCAATATGAAAGCTTCTGAATATGTTCAGATAGCTAAATATGCTAAAGTAACTGATATGGTTATTAAAGAAGCTGAAAAACAAGGAAAAGAACTTAGTCCAGAGTTTTTACAATATGCAGATGAATTAATTAAAAAACACGATGAAAGTGTTAATGAATTAAACATCTTAGAATCTGAAATAATCAACAATACAGAAAATATTGGTTCTACTGAGGATGAAATTGATTTCCTTGGTAGAAATTATGATACTTTTGATAAAGTAATAAACTCAGCTAAGTTAGGTTTTGGAGACCTATATATGAATCTTGGTCCTAAACAAGAAATGTTTATGGGAGATTTACTTGGAACTCTTGATGAAGATAGAAGACAAGAAATAATTGACCAAAGTATTGATTGGGAAACTGCTAAAAATAAATCAAGAAGTAAATTTAAAAGAGATGTTGAATTTGAAAATTTAAGTAAATCAAATTACGGACAGTTTTTCGCACAAGAATTAGGTACTCAATTACCAATTTTTGCTCAAATTGCACTTCCAGGAGGAATAACTTCTATTGGAATGACATCTACTTTTGATAAATACTCTCAAATGGAACAAGAGAGTAATTCTGAAACTTTTATTTCAAATGGAAAACAAATTTCAGGATTTAGAAAAGAAGATGGTACTTTAGTTGATGCTGAAGGAAATATTTACAAAGATGAAAACGTTACAATTGTACCTACAATTAAAATGCAACCATCAAAAGCAAATATGTTTATGACATCTTTTGCATTTGGTAGTGCTGAAGCATTATTAGGAGCTTTACCAACTAAGAATATTTTTTCACGTTCACTTAAAAACATGACTATTGGTGGTGAAAGAACTATTTTCAGAGAAGGTATTAAAACTTTTGCTAAGAAAAAATTAGCAGCAGTTGGAGATGATGTTGGAACAGAAGTTGTTTCAGAAGGAGCGACACAAGTTATTCAGAATATTGCTGATATTATGTCCGGAAAGAAAGATATTTCGGTAATGGACAATGTAGGTCATGCAGCAGTATCAGCAGGTATGTTATCGTTCTTTATGTCAAGTATGCCTGCAGTTGCAGGTATTGTAGTAAATAAATTCTCTGATAATAAATCTTCTAAACAAGTAAGAGCTAATTTAAACGAGATTTTTTCACTTCAAGAAGCATTAAATGATAGTGAGATTTCAGATACTTCAAAAAAACTTATTTCAGATAGAATAAAAACTCTTGAAAAAAGCAATGTAGATATAGTTAAAAAAAATATCAAAAGAATTGAAAGTTTACCTTCAGAAGTAATTGATGGAATAATTCAAACAGATAAGAAACAAGAAATTTTAGTTATCCAAGCTCAAGAGATTAAAGATGATCCAAAATTAAGTGATGATGTTAAGAAAACACTTTTAGCAGATTTAGAGTCTGAGTTTTCTACATTGGAAAAAAAGAGAGCTGATTTAGTTTCAGATAACGTAACTGTTTTAGATTCAATGTCTGATAGTGAATCTTTAAAGTACAAAAATAAGGCAGCAAAAGAGCTTTTAGCTAATGCAAAATCAAAAGGCTTAACTGACACTCAAATAAACTTTACTGAAGAGCAAATCAACAAAAAAGCAATTGAAATTTACAATAATTCAAAGATAAACTTAAATGCTAAAAAGGGAGATGAATTATATACTAATGAAATTAAAACAAAAGTAGATGATGTACAAGAAAACGCAGTTACCAAAGAAGAACAAAGTACACAATCACAAACCGAAATCAAAGAAACAGAGCAAGAAGTATTAGGACAATCAAATAACAATCAAATAAACGAAGTCAATGAAAATGCGGTTGTAGAAGAAAATCTTGAGGTTATTCCAGATTCTAATCAAATAAAAAATGAAAGCACACCGACAGAAAATACTCCTACTGATGGAAACGTTGGGATTGGAGTTGAGCCATTGGGAGAAGTGGCAGAAGCAGGGAAACAAGAAGGAGCAGTTGATAACCAAGAAGGTATTCAACCAACCGTTGAGTCCAAGCCAACTGAGGGAAAAGTTCAAGCAGTAAAAATTTCAGTTGGAAAATACGATTATACATTTGAAAATGGAACTTGGACCGCAAAAGATAAAGATGGAAATGTTAAAGAAAAAAACAAATCTACTTATATCAATAATAAAGGTAAAAAAGTAAAAAGGAAAGAAAAGTACATTCCAAACAAAGTTTATGAAGAATTTGCTAAAACAATTAACTTTACTGAAGGAGAAAAAGTAATTGATGACCCTTATGTTAATGGAGAAGAATATGTTTATGAAGTAGCTAAAAGGTCAAAAAATCCTGCTGAAATAGCGGGAGAAATTGCTTATGCAGAAACTCAAGATTTTAACGAAGGCAAGAAGCACCCTTTACATCTAGTAATGGCAAAAGTTTTAGGAACAAAATCAGTAAATAGACAAAGCTTTATTGATGCTAGTGATATTAACAACATTAATCAATCAATAGGACTACAATACTTTACCCCTAAAGAAAAAGGTAAAGGAAAAGGTATTGACCAAATAGCACAATATGTAGAGATTGAATTTTATGGTGATTACAATGCTAATGAACCAAGAGTTACAGAGGAAGATATTGTTAAGTTTATTTTAGATAATCCAGGAGGAACTGAAAAGTTTTTAAACGAAAATAAGAATGAAATTTTAGATTCTTTAAAAACTGCATTTACAGATGTAACCGGATTACCTGCAAACCAAAAATTTTTAGAACAAGCTATTGACCAACAAATTGAAAAACAAGAAAGAATAGCAGGTCAAGACATTTTATTTGCTTATAATCAAGAGCAACTGATAGAATTATCAAAAGAATTAGATGAATTTAAAAAACAAGAAAATGGCACAGAAACTACAACCAACAAATCTGATGAAAAAACTAGAAATCCTAAAAATATTGCAGAAAGCCAACCAAAATCCGAAAGCGAAGAAGTTTCTGGAAAACAAGTTGAAAAACAAAAACGAAGAACCGACCAAATAAATGATATACTAAATGATTTAGATAAGAGGTTAGAAGATTTTGGAAGAAACAACCTTGGTATTAATATAGCAGGAGTTGTTGCAAGAGGAGCGATAAAAGCAATGAAATTAGCCAACAATGGAGTTGCTACATTAGAAGATGTAGTGAAAGCAGGTATTGACTATATAAAATCAACAGATTGGTATCAGAATTTAGATGAATCTAAGCAAGATATGATTAATGAAAATACTTTATTGGACATTTTAGACAACACCATTAAAGAAAACGAAAAATCAAAAAAAGTAATTACTGATTTAAGACAGAAAATAAAAGACAATAAATCAAATGCAAAACAAATCGTTGAGGACATCAAAAACTTCTTGGCAAATAATTCTATTGATGGAGTTCTTACACCTGCACAAGCAGATGCTTTAATTAGAAAATCAAATGATATTTTAGTAGCAACAGATACTTTAAAAGCATTTGATAAATTCATTGAATACTATGAAAAAGTAAAAACAAAAGCAGAGAACAAACTTAATGACAAAGCTAAAATAAAGGCTAAATATGAACAACAAAAGAAACAAGTTTTAGATTTAAAAGCTCAAGGAAAATCTTTAGCAGATATAATTTCAATACTTAATCAATCAAGAGTAAAAGAATTGTCTGAAAAAGAAACTCAAATTGTAGAAATGATTTTTAAAACTGCTGATGTAGCTAAAATGACTGATGCAGAGATAAAAACTTATGTTGATGAAATGTTTGCAGAATCAAGAAAAATTGTTTCTGATTCAAACAAGCCTTGGAAAAGAGTAAAAGAATCGTTTAAAGGATTAAGGGTTAAATTCCTTGATTCACAAGCAACTGCTAAGAAGATACTTAACAAGAGTAATTTATCTTTAGTAACAGATAGAATGATTGCTTTAAAAGGTGCTTCAGCAAAAGCAGAAATTGTTTTTGAACAAGCTAAAACAAAAATTTACTCTAAATTAAACACAGAGCAAAGGCAAAAACTTGATGAAATTATTTCATTAAGAAGAATAATTGCAATTGACAAAAATAGGGCAGAAAGAGGATTAACTCCTTTATTACACTCTAAATATGTTAATGGAGAAATGTCTCAAAGAAAACTAGAGACAATGGAGCAAGATATGGGTAAAGAAGAGTTTGATAATCTTAATGAAAGAGCTGATTTTTACTTTGATGAATTTAGAAATATTCTAAATGAAATGGAAGAAAATGGTTTAATTAGTAAGCAAACTAGAGACCAATTATTTGAAGTTGATTATCAACCAAGAAAGTTTTTACATCACTTAATGAATGGTTCCGAAGAAATTTCAGAGAATGCAAAAGCATGGCAGAAATCAACTTATGGATTATCAGGAGACCAAGTATTAAAACTAGACCAAGGTTCAGTTGAAGCAATGGTTTTAAATTCTGAATGGCTTTTAGCAACTGCAGTAAGTATGCGACAAAAAAGTATGTTTATGAATAAGTTAAATACAAAATTAGCAACTGAATTTAATAAAAAATCTACTGAAATAGAAGCATTAAGACAAAAACCAAATAAAACTAAAGCAGAAATAAAGCAGATAAAAGAATTTAAGAATTTATCAGAAACTTTTATACCAAATCCTATTATTGGAGTTACAAAATCAGGTAACCCAAAGTATAAGTACAATACTGTAAAACCAGGATATAGAAATGCTTACTACTATGTTAATGGAGTGCAGCAGAAAATAATGATGAAAGAAGAAATTTACGAGCAATGGTTTGGGGAGAAAAAATTCATAAACAATCCAAAAGCAATTGAAAAATTAGCTAAATGGAGTGGTTCAAGACTTCTTAAAACAATGGCAACAGGTAGAAACCCATTATTCTTTATAACAAATACTCCTAGAGATTTTGTAAATACTTTAATTGTATCACCTGAGTATAGTAAATTCAAACTTTTAGCAGCAGGTCAATTGATTAAAGATTTATTAAAATCATTTGTAGCAATTAAGAACAAAAACGATTCATTTGAAAAGTATTTTGAATATGGTGGAGGAATGTCATTTTTAAGTTCTGAAGGAATGTTAACAGGTAAAAGTTTGACAAGAGAAATACTTGAAAACTCTAAAAATAAAACTGTAAAAACTATATTAGATGCCAATATAAAAGACAAGGCAGGAAAAGTATTAGATTGGGTTACATTACATGAACTTAATCAATATTCTGAACTTATTTTTAGAATTGCAATATTTGATAGAACAGTTAAAAACGAACTTGGGAAAATAAATGAAACTGATATAAAATCTCTTTCAAAAGAACAACAAGAAGATATTTATTTCAGAGCAGTTGCTTCAGCTAGAAGTGTAATGGATTTCAATCAAGGTGGTTACATCACTAAAGATATGGAATCAGTTATGCCTTACTTAAATGCTGCAACACAAGGTTCAAGAGTTTTAATGGATGCATTCGTTGAAAGACCAATAGAAACAACATCTAACATACTTCAATTAACTGCTATGGGAGTTACAGGAGCTATGGGTATGTCGATTGCTTTATCAGGACTAGGAAAAGATGATGATGACGAAAGAACATCAACTCAAATTTACTTAGAAAATCTTGAAATGGTTAGTCCATACGATAGAAGAAACTTTTTCATAATTTTTACAGGTAGAAAAGATGAAGATGGAAACCCAGAATATTTAAAATTTGCAAAAGCACAACAAATAACTCCATTTACACAAATAGCAGAACATCATACTGAAAACTATTTCAGAAAACAATATGGTTTAAAAGAAAAAGACAATTTATTAGAAAAGTCTTTATCAGCAGTAAATGATAATATTTCTCCAATACAGTTTATGTCATTTAAGGATGACCCATCATTAGTAGGCATATCATTAATGGCTAGAAACCCATTTGGAAGAGCTGCTATGACTTACGCAACAGGTTATGATTTTTACAGACAAGAAAAACTTTCATGGGATATTGATAATAAAGATGTTCCTAAATATATGGAAGGATATACTTCTGATAGAGTAGATGATTTTTATAAAGAGTTAGGTCAAGATTTAAAAATTTCTCCTATAAGAACAAAATCTTTTGTGGAAAGTATTGTAACATCACCAGGAACAAATCCATATTTAGGTATAATTTATGCAGGATTAGATGCAACAATGTCAGAAGATCAAACTAAAAACAGACTTGAAGTTTTAAAAGAGAACACTTTAAAAAACATTGGTAAAAGAGCGATTGGTTTTGGAAAACCATACAATGTTACTTTAGAAGAGAAGGAAAAACTTAAAGAACAAATTGAGGAGATTCAAGCAGAAAATATTATTTTCAATAAAAAAGTTGATGATATTGCAAAAGGATTTATTAATAAAACTGAATCACGAAAAGTTTTAGTAGATAGATTGAAAAAAGAACTAAAATTAGAACCATTTAAAGCCGAGAGAGCAGTAAAAAGATTGGAAGATAAGATTAAGTTTAGCGATGTTGACCAATTCTATTTAGATTTAAAGTACGAGAATAATAATGAAGTAAAAGCTTTAATGATTTTTAATAAGTTTGGTGATATAAGTAAACTATCTCCTGAAAAAAGAAAAGAAGCAGGAAAACAACTTGAAGATATAAGTTTCACGTTTAATGATGAAACTGCAAATAAGTATAGAGAATTACTTATAGAATTTGAAGAAAGATAAAATAAAGTTTGGGAGTAGCCACCAATTAAAAAACGTGAGGTATTTTATTTAAAATAGAAACCCTATCCGATTGAGATAGGGTTTTTTTATTTTTAAAAGTTTAACTAATGTTTATTAATTTTGTTTTACACTTGTGTTTCCTTCATCATTTAGTTTACTAACTATTTTATGCACAAAAAAAGGAGTCAAAAGCCTTCTCAACACACTTCTATAAAACCTTTCTTTAGTTGTTTTTTCACATTCTTCATAAGAATGTGCTTTTAGTTCACCACATCCAATATGATATACTGAAAGAAGTGTTTTTTCATATTTAGAACATTTAAAATTAAATTCTTTTTCATAATTTTCATTTGTACTTCTATCATTTATAACTACTTCAAACTTCACATTAACTAATTCAGGGTGATTAAACATATCAACAACTCTATTTCTATTATTTTGATACAGAATTATTTGCTCTACTAATTGTTCATCTGAAAGTTCTTTGTTTTTGTTTTCGTTTTCATTAATTAAGTGTATTATTTCTTCAACAGTTTCACAAATAATCATTGGTTCATCACAGTCTAACATGTTGTATGCTTCGTAGCCTGAAACTTTGCTTGGTTCTATTCGGTAGTTTTTGTAAGTCATATTTTAAAAATTTAAGTTTGTTTGATTATTCATTGTTTCAATTTTGAATTTAATATACTCTTCTCCTTTTTTTACATTTTCAATAGTAACAATTCCTTTCTTTATTAGCTTGTCATTAAAGTCATACTTCTTGGATAAAATATCTTGAAAAGGTTTTATTGGATTATCCCAATCTGATGCTGCTGAACTAAAACCAAACTCCAATGTTAGTAAAAATGGTGGTTCTGGAATTTCTATATTCTTAGGAAGCATTGATAAAACAACTTTCTCATACTTTTTATAGGCAGGTGTTTTAAACCTTTTTCCCATCCAAGCTAAATTAACACTCATTGGTTTTACTTTAATTTCAGTCATCTGATTTCTTTTTTCCGGATATTTTATGGTATTGATATTTTTTAGATAATTCTGAATTTGTTTCTAATTGACCATTACAAACTAAACAACAAGCTTTTAGGTATCTTTTATCTATTAGCAAAGGTATGTTATTTTCTCGTGCAAAATCATCTGCAAAACCTCTACGACCCATTAAATGTTCCAAAGTATTAGCAACATTTGTGCATCCATCAATAAAACACTTGAATTTTGCTTCAGATAACACTTCAATACGAACAGTTTTATAAACTTCATTCAAGACTTTTCGTTTATTACTAACTTGGTTTATTTTATTTGGAGATTTCAGTTTCAAATTTGGCTTTTTGTCCTTGTTGAAACATTCTCTTGAACAATGTCTTTCAGTTGTACTGTACTTTGGAGTAAATTCTTTTCCGCAACTTGGATTTTTACACTTCTTTGCCATATTATGTTTTTTCGATTAACAATTTAACTTCTTTCCAAAACTCCTTTGTTTGAGTCGGTGGAACTTTGAATCCAATGTAAGCTTCGTGTTGTGTAGCACTTATACATTCTTCTACTAAAATCATAACATACTCTTTGTTGTTATCAAATTTAGCCATTAATTCAATTAGTTTTACTTCTGGTTTTTGCATTTTATAAAAATATTAGTTTATGGTTAATTCCTTCACGAATTTTAATTCGCTTTTCTTTGTACAGTTTCATTAGAACTTCTCGACATTCTTTATAAGAAATTCCAAATTCATTCTGAACTTTTATAATTGGTGTTCCGCATTTATTACCGTTTGATTTTTGCTCAAACTCTAGGAATAAAAATATTTCAAATTCTAAATCTTCCATGCTAAGTACATCTATATAAGCAGTAAAAAATAAAAAAAGCAATTATCCATGCTATTAATTCATCTATAATTTTATTTAGTTTGTTTCTATTCATAATTTTAAAATTTAAACATTGTTACTGGATTAACTCTAATTTCCCAAATTTCAAATACCCATTTAGGTTGGTCTATTGTTTCTTTTTTAGGCTCAATTGCTTTTTTAAGCTTCTTTTCTTTAAAAACTTTTAAATTTTTTTCTTCCATATATTTATTTACAGAATTAAAGCTAACTTCTAGATTTAAAGAAATTTGATTGATTGACATTTTTAGTCTATTTTCTGAAATGAAGTCTTTTTGTTTTTTTGTAAATTCTTTTCTTTTCATTTATGTTTTGGTTTAAAATGGTGTATATTCTTTTTTTGGAATTATCTCTAATTCTGTTTTTAAAACTTTTAATGATTTGAATTTACCATCAATTAAAT
>Ga0196901_1000190_pt1 | contig 33234 bp, 59 predicted proteins | sample CB_VirMetaG_FD_169099 | JGI IMG/M metagenome (GOLD analysis project Ga0196901, IMG submission 169099) | Freshwater to marine saline gradient viral communities from Chesapeake Bay - CB_1504_1 Viral MetaG (v3) (version 3) | ecosystem: Environmental > Aquatic > Marine > Coastal | place: USA... | reverse complement strand
TTAGACTATGCAGCACATGTAATTCACTCTAATGCAATAGAAAAAGGATTCTATGATCCAGTAGATCGCATGGATGAACAAGACATTATTATTTTTGAGTTGAAGCAACTTGCTATGATTCACTCAGAGGTGACAGAAGTACTAGAAGCATTACGCAAGAAGAAAGGCGCAAGGGAAGTGTCAGAAGAGATGGCAGATATCTTTATTCGTCTAGTCGATCTTTATTCATTTCTCCTAAAGCGTGGGGAAGTTGATCGACCCTTATCTGAGGCAATTTTAGAAAAGATAGACATAAATAGTAATCGACCAAAGATGCATGGGGTATTGGCGTGACCAATATCGAAGAAGTCCTTGCTAACCTAAATCCAAAACTGAGGAAGAAGATTTCCTTGGGTTCTGAAATGGATAGCGTAGAGTATGCGTCAACCCCAAGTTTTGGTTTGAACCGCGCACTCAATGGAGGGTTTCCCTATGGCCGTCAAGTGTTGGTATGGGGAAATAAGTCATCTGGAAAGTCATCGTTTTGCTTGCAACTAATTGCTCAAGCACAGAAAGAAGGTAAGGTGTGTGCGTGGATAGATGCAGAAATGACATTCTCTCCAGAGTGGGCTACCGCATTAGGAGTAGACGTAGAGAATCTAATCGTCTCTACTGCACGAACAATGAACGACATGGTAGATGTAGGTACTGACCTCATGAGATCAGGTGCTGACGTTATTATTGTTGATAGTATATCTGCCCTTCTTCCTGCAATCTATTTTGAAAAGGATTCAACAGATCTCAAGCAACTAGAAAATACCAAACAGATTGGTGCAGAGGCAAGAGATATGACAAACGCTGTCAAGATGCTCAACTATGCAAACAATCAGGTAAAGCCTACATTGCTTATCCTTATTTCGCAGGCAAGAAACATTATTGGAGCCATGTACACTTCACAGGGACCAACAGGTGGTATGGCCACCAAGTTTTACTCTTCTACAATTGTAAAACTGTTCTCTTCAGAATCAGATAATCAAGCCATTAAGGGAAAGATCTATATTGGAGATAAGATTATTGAGGAAAAGGTAGGACGCAAGGTACGTTGGGATGTTCAATTCTCCAAAACCAGTCCAGCCTTTCAGAGTGGAGAGTATGACTTTTACTTTAGAGGAACTGATGTTGGAGTAGATGCCATCGCTGATCTGGTTGACACGGCAGAGATGTTGGGGTTCATTGAAAGAGCAGGAGCGTGGTACACCGTTGAGGGAGAACGCTATCAAGGAAGAGATAAGTTAGTCTTAGGAGTCAAGGAAAACCTTGACATTCAGGAATCTCTTATCAGCAAGGTAAAAAATGTCTAAGTATAGTGTTTATACAGGGAAGTTTACATGTCAAAAGTGTAGTTCAAATGTATCAAAGGCCAGATTCTGGAGAGATACATATGACTTTACTTGGATGTGTGATTGTAAGTTTGTCTCAAAGGTGCGTTTATATCAAAAGAAAGGGTATTGATGGCTACCAATAAGACAGAGGCTTCTGAGTTAAAGCGTATGGGAGCAAAGGTTCACAAAAACTCTGGTCGTGGTCAGACCAAGGGGGACGGAAGTCTTGATGAGTTTGTTGTTGATGTTAAGGAATATAATAAATCATTTACAATTTCAATAGACAACTGGGCCAAGATCTGCACAGACACAATGAAGGTAGATAGGTCAAAGTCTCCAATGCTTCAACTTGTTCTTACTGATGGGACTAGAAAAATTCGTCTTTCAGTAGTAGAATGGTCTATTCAAGAAGATTTGATAGAAAGGGCAAAGGCTAATGACAACAACCCTGCAACAGGTTGACGGTCTGTATGAAATTGCAGACTACATGCAAGACGAAGAGTTGACGGCAGCACTTGAGTTTATCGCTAAGATTATTCTCAAGCCAGATATTCCCATTCAAGTTGCTATGGTAGAATTAGTACGTTTACAAGCAATAGCAGCAAAAATGGCATTCAGGGCTACATGGCTTACGAATGTTGACAAGAGCAGTAGAGAGAAAAAGAATCTCTACTATACGGCAGCAGCAGAAATAGATAAGGTCTGCGCTACACTTAAATATCTAACAAAGGGATAATATGGCAACGAATTTTTTGAAGCAGGCACTTAATAAACAGCCAGAAGGTGCAATTGACACTAAGGCGTTTATTGCAAAGATTGAATCTGGATACATCGCTGGACGAGGAGTTCCAGAATTTAAAAAGAAGAAGACGTTCAGCCCATCAACGCTAGTCTATGGTAACGGTGCTTGTCCACGATACTGGTGGTTAGCATTTACAGGAACAGAGTTTGTGGACAATGCAGACCCCTACGCAGTGGCAAATATGGGTAGTGGAACTCTAAGTCATGAAAGAATTCAGAAGGCCATTGAAGATGCTGGAATCATGGTGGAAAAGGAAAAGCGCATTGTTGCTCAAGATCCACCCATCTTTGGGTTTGCTGATGCTATCGTTCAGTGGGGAGAGGAACAGCCTGTTGTAGAAATTAAGACAATGAGGGAAGAGTCTTTTGCGTATCGCAAGCACGCTAAGCCACCAAACTATCACCTAATGCAATTGGGAATCTACATGAAGGTTCTTGGTAAGAAGTTAGGAGTCCTTCTTTATGAAAATAAGAACTCACATGAACTACATGCAATCACTGTAGAGCCAACACCAGAACTCGTTGCTTGGGGAGAGTATGCCTTTCAATGGATGAAGGAAGTGAGATCTCAGTGGGAAAATGGGGACATTCCTCAAAAGCCTTATCGATCAAACTCAAAGGTATGCAAGAATTGCCCAATCGCGGTAGCGTGTTCCCAAGCAGATAAGGGAACAATAAAGATTACACCTTTGGAGTATCTTGCATGAAGGTTTGTAACTGGTGTTCAAATGAGTTTAAGCCAAACGTCAGTTACCAGATTTATTGCTCTGTTGAATGTAGAGAACTTTCAACAAAGGAAAAAGTTAATGAACGCTACCAACAGCGTAGGCGCAAGAAGTTGGCTCATAAAAAGAGGCGGTGTATAAACGACTGTGGAACTCTACTGTCTGTTTATAACGATAACGGATACTGCAATTCTTGTGCAATCAATGGAAAACAAGTAGACAAGGTTCTTAAAGAACTAAGGGGACTAATAGAATATGAGAGATACGATGGATGAAAAAAATTCGTTTTGTGCCATTGATGCTAGCACCAACTCTCTAGCCTTTGCGTATTTTAATAATGGTCAACTAGAAAAGTATGGAAAGATAAAGTATTTTGGTGCTGATATTTATGAAAAGATTATAGATACAGCATATAAGACAAAACTGTTCTTTAATCAATTAGATAATGTTGACACTATAATTATTGAGCAACCTATCTATCTTAATTCACCAAAGACCGCAGCAAATCTTTCTATGAGCCACGGTGCTCTTGTGGCAGCAGCAGCCCTTACAGGGGTCAATAGGATCAAGAGTGTTAGTCCTATGCAATGGCAGAACTGGATTGGTAACAAAAGGCTTACAGCAGGAGAAAAGGAAGATATTCGTTTATCTTATCCAGACAAAACCAACTCTTGGTATAAGTCACAAGAAAGGCTTTTCAGAAAGCAAAGAACCATTAAGTTTGTGAATGATGAATTTAACTTACATGTTGATGATGATGACGTAGCAGATGCAATCGCAATAGGCGCTTGGACAATAGGAAATTGGAATAAGGTATTTTAATGAATAGACGTATGCAATGGGCGGTAGCATTAGAAACAATGAATCATAAAGAGTATTGGAATAAACCCAATACTGTAGAGTTTATTGCCTTTGTCATAAAAGCAGTAATTATTATTCCTGGACTTCTTTTTGATACTCAGATTTGGTGGCTATATATATTTGCCTTATTGTCTAGCCTATCTTTGATTTGGTCTTCCACGGTAAAGACAATACCAACGCTTATTTGGTTTAATATACTTTGGTCAATTCTAGCAATCGCTGCTATTGCAAAACACTTCATTGGGTGATAGAATAATGGCTAAGAACAGTGGACTTCATCACTCAGAAGCATACTTAAAGAAAAGACTCTATATAGATAAAAAGAGTCCCGAAGATATTGCAAGGGAATGTGGAGTGAGTCTACAAATAATTTACCGCCAACTCAAGAAGTTTGGATTAAAAAAATGAGCAAACCATATGAAGAATATGCAAAGAAGCGCATGGCTGCGATTATTGAGGAAAGCGATGTAGTGAACCACCCTACGCACTACACCTCTCATCCAAGCGGTATAGAGGCAATTCAGATCACAGAGCACATGAATTTTTGTCTTGGTAATGCAATTAAATACATCCTAAGGTCTGATCTAAAGGGTAAGCAGGTTGAAGATTTAAAGAAGGCCATATGGTATATTAATCGTGAGATAAAAAGACTAGAGGAGCAACGTGAAGACTGATAAGATTGTAATTGTTGGTGGGGGATCGGCTGGATGGATGGCAGCAGCCACACTCATTAAGACATATCCAGACAAGGACATTACTGTCATTGAATCTCCAGACATTTCAACGATTGGTGTTGGTGAATCAACACAGGGTCAATTTGTTAGGTGGACCAAATACATAGGGCTTGACGAAAAAGATTTTATTCCATTTACAGATGGAATGTATAAGTTAAGTATTCAGTTTACTGACTTCTACAAAAAGGACTCTGGCCCATACCACTACCCATTTGGAAGGCCACACCTTGAGGATGAAAATGATTTAGTGTTTCCAACGTGGTACGCAATGAGATCATTTAACCCAGAACTAGAAGCAAGATCTCTTGTAGACCTAACCTTTCCCGCTCAAAAGTTATGGTCAAAGAATAAGTTTTTTGATAATGAAGATGACTCCCTTGGAAACTTTAAGCCAGATGTTGACGGAGCGGTTGCCTATCAGTTTGATGCAACCAAGTTTGCTTTTTGGTTAAGAGATCGGTACTGCTTACCAAGAGGAGTAAAGCATTTAGTTTCTCATATTGAAGATGTTCCTGTCAATGACGAGGGAGTTGAGTGCCTTGTCTTAAAGAATGGCGAAAGGGTTTACGCAGATCTGTATATAGATTGTTCAGGGTTCAGAAGTCTTTTGTTGGGTCAGGCACTCAATGAACCATTTACATCCTATGAAGACTTTCTTCCCAACAACAGTGCTTGGGCTTGTCAGATTCCCTACAAGGATAAAGAAAAAGAATTAGAATTGTTTACAAATTGCACGGCCATTGAAAATGGTTGGTGTTGGAATATTCCACTATGGACAAGAATAGGTACTGGATATAATTATTCAGATAAATATGTTTCAGACGAAGAAGCCTTAGAACAATTTAAAACATATCTTTCATCTGACAAAATGATAATTCCTCGTAGCAGAGAAGAAATAGAGACCTATAAGTTTAGAAATTTAAAAACTCGTATAGGAAGACATGATAGAATTTTTGTAAAGAACGTAATGGCTATAGGGTTGTCTGCTGGGTTTATTGAGCCACTAGAAAGCAATGGTCTGTTTAGCGTTCATGAATTTTTGTTTACCCTCATTAAGATAATGTCTAGGGGAGAGATAAGTGAATTTGACAGACTTTGGTGTAACAATGAAGTTTCAGACATATTCGATGGCTTCGCTAAATTTGTTGCCATGCACTATTCAATGTCGCTTAGAGACGATACACCATATTGGAAAGATACTCTTAATCGACAGTACTCAGAAAAAATAGGCGGTGGGTATATGGACAACCAACTATACAGGGCAGCAGCATACTCTTCAGCACAAAGAAAATTCTTTGATGTTTGGGAGCCTCACTATAACCTTTTTGACGGAGTTCTCTACATTACTGCTGGAATGAATTATAAGCATCTAGTAGGTGGGGACTTGTTTGATAAAATACACTATGATCCTGAACTTGAGAATAAGGTCAATTTTGTTTATGATAAGTGGAAAGAGCGTGCAAAGCAATGGGAAAAGGCTGCGGATAATGCTCCAAGCACCGTCGAATACATGAGGAATAAATTTTATTCAGAGTGATCTACGTCACTTATTTTCTATAAGTTGTTGACAGCAACGCTCTTTTTATGTTATGCTTTATTATTGTTGCTGCCGCAAGGAGGAAACAGATGAAAACGAAACTGCTAGGAGGGATTTTAGGAATGGTGATTGTTATGAGTACAGCGTTACCAGCAATCGCTGAGCCTACCCCCAATCAGGTGTATGCTAAATCTGCACCGACTGCGACAAACAAAGTCGTAAAGTCTAGTCATGAGTATCGAATGGCAAAATCAAAAGATGCTAAAGACATGATGGGATATGAACCCTCTCTTTATAAAGGAGAGTGGTATGATTCAAAATGGGAAGATACAAGAGAATGTATCATGTACCGTGAATCACGTTTCAGTTATAAGTCAGCAAATAAAACATCATCAGCGAGAGGGGCATATCAATTTTTAGATAATTTTTGGCGTGCCAGTTTAGTTTGGATGATGTTGGAAGAATCAAAAGAAAATAACGACGGTCTATCTAAAGAACTCAAAAAGTTAAGAGATAAACCAATTCACGAATGGAATAGATACTACCAAGATAGATCTTTCTTTACAGCATGGAGACATGGTGCTGGCAAGAAGCATTGGTATCAATTTAATTCTAACTGCATGTAGTTTGTGGTGGGGCAGGGGAACCTATTAAAAAAGGTGGCAACAAACCCTGCCCACCCACTGCTATAATAGGGGACACTATGAGCGAACTTATTGAACACATGGAAGAAGTAAACCGTGTTGCTTCAGAATACATTAAGGGATTTAATGAATCAGAAATCTCAAAAGAACTTGACATACCAAGAGCGCGAGTCTCTACTTTACTACGCGAGTGGAAGAGTATGGCAAGCAATTCAGAAGCAGTTAGATCACGAGCACGCGAGGCTCTATCAGGAGCGGATCAACACTACTCTAAACTCATCAAGCAAGCCTATGAAGTCATTGAAGAGGCAACCACAACAAGCAATCTATCTGCAAAAACGGGAGCGATTAAATTAGTTCTTGACATTGAGACTCGTAGAATAGAAATGCTTCAAAAGGCTGGACTTCTTGAAAATAAGGAATTATCAGAACAACTATTAGAGACAGAAAGAAAACAAGAATTGCTTATGAGCATTCTAAAGGATGTTTCTGGGTCTTGTCCCACATGCAAGCCTAAGGTTCTTTCTCGTCTGACAGAGGTGTCTGGTCCACAAGGAGAGGCAATCGTTATCCATGAGTCTTGATTTTTCTGAATTCTTTGATGCTCTAGATGAATCTCCTTTTGAAGAAGATCCTGTAGACTTAGACACATTTTTGCACGACAAAGAGTATCTAGATCAGCCACCACTATCTCAAATCCAAAGGGACTTGGTAGAGGCAATGAGCCAAATCTACAAAGAAGAAGATCTCATGAGGTTCATGGGAGAAAAAGAAGGTCGTGATCACTTTAAAAAGTACACGAAGGCAGAGGTGCTTCTTCAGTTAGGCAAAGGAAGTGGAAAAGACCACACATCAACTATTGGTTGTGCATACCTAGTATATAAACTCTTATGTCTAAAAGATCCTGCCAGATATTTTGGCAAGCCACCTGGAGATGCTATTGATATTATCAACGTTGCTATTAACGCACAACAGGCCAAGAACGTTTTCTTCAAAGGATTTAAGGGGAAGATTGCTCGCTCTCCATGGTTTGCAGGAAAGTATGATGCAAAGGTAGACAGCATTGAGTTTGATAAAACTATCACTGTGTATTCTGGTCACTCAGAAAGAGAGAGTCATGAGGGACTAAACCTGATCTTGGCGATCCTTGACGAGATTTCTGGTTTTGCTCAGGACAGTGCTAGTGGAAATGAGAATGCTAAGACGGGTGACGGTATCTATAAAGCCTTCCGTGCATCAGTAGACTCACGATTCCCAGACTTTGGCAAGGTAGTCTTACTTTCTTTCCCTCGTTATCCAGGAGACTTTATCTCTAAAAGATATGACGAGGTAGTTTCTGAAAAGGATGTTGAGTTAAAGTCATACACTTTCACCATTAACCCAGATTTGCCAGCAGAACAAGAAGACAATCAGTTTACAATTGAGTGGGAAGAGGATCACATTATCTCTTACAAATATCCTGGGGTTTATGCAATTAAGAGACCAACATGGGAAGCCAACCCCACGAGAAGCATTGAAGACTTTAAGATTTCCTTCATGTCTGACTTTTCAGATGCCATGCAGAGATTTGTATGTATGCCATCCTTTATGTCAGATGCATTCTTTAAGCAAAAAGATAAACTAGAAAAGGCTATGTGCCTTCACAATCCAATCGATAGTTTTAAGAGAATTGAACCAGTCTTTCAGCCACGAGAGGGTGTCAAATATTATCTTCATGCTGACCTTGCCCAAAAGCATGACAAGTGTGCTGTGGCTATCGCTCATGTTGAGAAGTGGGTACAAGTTCAAACATTCAATAACTATACTCAGATTCATCCCATAGTTATAGTAGATGCAATTGTTTGGTGGGAACCTAAAAAAGAAGGTCCAGTAGATCTTTCAGAAGTAAAGAATTGGATTGTAGACTTTAGACGTAATGGATATGACGTAGGACTTGTCACCTTTGACCGTTGGCAGTCATTTGACATTCAGCAGGAACTTAAGAGTGTAGGAATTAAAACAGATACTCTTTCTGTTGGCAAGAAACATTATGAGGATCTTGCAATGCTAGTCTATGAAGATCGTGTCATGATGCCTCATATTCAGATCCTCCTTGACGAAATGAGCCAGTTGCGTATTGTGTCTGACAAGAAGGTCGATCATCCTCGTAAAGGCTCTAAGGATCTCTCAGATGCCGTTACAGGGGCAGTATATAATGCAATCGCTCACACTCCTCGTAATGCCAATCAAGAGATTGAAATTCATGATTGGAAGTCTGTTGCAAAAAAGAATAGAATTGAAGAGGAAGGCGATAGACGTTGGGAACCAGAAGATATTCCTGATGACGTTCGTGGATTTCTTGACAACTTCGGATTCCTCTGATAGAATTTCACTATAACCACGAAAGGTATAGAATGATTACTTCATTTATTATTGCAACCATTGTATTGTTTTCCTTCAGCATTGTCTTTAATTTAATTAGTCTTGGGATATCCATATCCAATGGGAGCAATAACTCGCTAAGCATTGGTGTATCAGTTATCATTTACCTTATCTTCTTAAGTTGGAGCATACTTGCGCTAACCTCTGTTTAGCACGGAGCCTTGCGTCACGGCTGGCTGGTGGTCAGATGGTGCCTTATATGCATCCTAGAGCAGAGTTCAATCCTCTGGTGACGTACAATTAGTATATAATTATCTAAGGAGTTGATCAAATGCCATACGATATTAAAAGATCTGGTTCTCAATATCAAGTTGTTGGACCAAGTGGACAAGTTATGGGAACCCATCCAACAAAACAAGAAGCGGTAGATCAACAGAGAGCACTTTATGCTAACGAGCCAGATGCTTCTAAATCTGGTCAGCCCACAGAAAGCACTTGGCAGGGACAGTTCTTTCCAAGAAGGTCATAATATGATTACCTTATTGATTATTCTTCCTTGGGCCTTGACATTAGGAGCATTATTGTTTATAATGACTAGAGAGAAGTATGAAGAGTATGACGAAGATGAGGACGATGATGATGATTACGAAGACGATATGGAAGGTGGAGAATCAATTAGGGTTGCAGTATATGATGATAAAGCCTATTGGGTTCACAACAATGTATTCTATGAATCAGAAATAACAAGAGAACCAGATTTTGAAACAGCAAGACCTATTAATATTATGTCAATGAGCAACAAAGAAATAAAAAAATTACTCGTAATTCTAGACGAAATAGAAGAAAGCGGAAAGGAATAGGATGAACATCGCAGTACAAGGAACTAAGGAATTCTCAGACTACCAAGTTTTTATGCGAGCAATGGGCGTTGCCCTATCCTCTTGCGAAGACGATGAGTTTAATGTGTACACAGCAGGACCAGCCACAATTAACTCATATACATCTGAATTCTGTAATATGTCAGAGCAGGGTCTTAAGCGCCGTGGGATTCGGGTTCGTTTCTATAAAGTACCTCCATCTTATATCGAAGAAAATATTTCAAACTTTAACTACTTTGCCTTTCTCTCTACACCAAGTCAGAGGCCGTCTAAGTTGACAGCATCTGCTGAGTTGGCTGGGGTAGAGACTGGCGTATTCAGATATTAAGGTCGATATGCTATCTAGAACAGATCGATCTTACCTAAGCGTTGCGAGATATTTCGCAACAAAGTCAGTAGCAAGGAACACCCATGGAGCAGTTATAGTCAAGGGAGGAAGGGTTCTAGGCTCTGGTTGGAATAAAAACAGAAACAATCCTCACTATGTTTCTCCTGAACACATCAAGACAGATTGCTCTTATCATGCAGAAGAGGTTGCGATTCGTGAATCAGGGGAAGGTAATTTGAGGGGTGCAATAATTTACGTTGCACGAGTCAACCGTCAAGGAAAAGATAGAGACAGCAAGCCTTGTTCAAAGTGTGCCTTTCTTATTGATAAGGTAGGAATTAAGCGAGTTGTCTTTACGATGGAAGCAGGAGAAGTAAACTATGCTGATAACTAGTTTAGAAGAGATGGAACTCATTGTTCGTTCTCGTGGTGATTTATCATGGGAGGGATGGAATGTTGTTAAGTATACAAATAGTAGCAATGCCATGTATGCTAAGGACGGACTATTTAAGAGCGATAAGTGGATGAAGAAGAAGGTCTTTCCTCTTACAGAGAATGGCTGGGAACTTCCTAATATTATTGGGAGAGACTATGCACAGGTGGAAGGATAAAGGCGAATGTTTTGGAATGGATACCAATCTATTCTTTGACAAATATGAAGAAGATCCCCATCTCGCAAAGTCTATTGACAACATGTGTCAGAGATGCCCAATGAATCAGAGATGTTTTGCTCAAGCCGTCTCCAATAAAGAATGGGGAGTTTGGGGCGGGGTATATCTCAAAGATGGTAAAATAGACAAAGAATTTAACGCACATAAAACAAAAGATGATTGGTTTAATGTGTGGGAATCCTTGACTATGGAGAAAGAATGATTTATACACCAGAGATAAGCATGGCTATTCGCTCTATAAAGATGCCAGTAGAAATGACGGTTGACATTGTTGATTTCGGAGAATACCTAGGTATCAGATTTTATGAGAGCGAATGGGATCATATTGGTGAGCCTGAAAGAATTAAGATGGCAGCCTACTTTGAGTTAGTGAGACGTACCCTAAAGAGTGTTGGGATTAACTCAACGCTTGATCCAATATACGACAAGCCAGGAGTACAAAAACTAGGATGACCATCTTTATATCTATAGCCTCCTATCGTGACTTGGAACTAGAAAAAACAGTTCGTAGTCTTTGGAATAATGCTGACGATCCCCAAGAACTTGTTTTTGGAATAGTCTCTCAGGATCTGAATAACAAGCACCCAAACTTTGACATGCTTGGAGACCAAGTAAAAATGGTTAAGATGCACGCAAAGAACGCTAAGGGCGCAGGATATGCTCGTAAAATAGCCATGGGATTGTATGAGGGAGAAGATTACTTCTTCCAAACAGATTCTCATATGCGCTTTACGAGTGGATGGGATACAAAGTTAAAAGATATGCTTAAGGAGTCGCAGGAGTTGGCTGGAACTCAAAAGGTTATACTCAGCCAATTTCCTGCCCCCTATACAATATTCACTGATGGGAAAGATCATTTTATAAAAGAAGATCCAGACTTCTGGGATGATGTTTCTTGGACAAGTGTCGTTAATACTTGGACAGGAGTTTGGGCAGGTAACAGAGAAAAAATGTTAGATAAGAGTAAGCCTCATCACTCTCATACTGTTTTAGGTGCTCTTATCTTTACTACTGGATCGTTTGTAGAAGAGATTCCTTATGATGAAAGAATATCCTTTATGGGAGAAGAACTCTGTATAGCAATACGCGCTTACACAAGAGGTTGGGAGATATATGCTCCTAATGAAATGATATGTTGGCACTTTTATAAGCGTGATGATCGACCCAAAATATGGAGCGATAACATGGCAACCAGAAAGTGGACAGACATTGAATCAAACTCTCAGAAGGTTCAGGAATCTATTCTTCTTGGAATAGAGGAAGGTATCTATGGGATTGGAAATTATCAAAGATACCTTGAATATCAAAAGATGATTAATATAAACTTTGAAAGTTTCTATAATACTGAAATAAGAGACAAAAGAAATCTTGGAGTTATAACTCAGGAGATGGAATTTGACGAAAACTTTGAACTAATAACCCTAGCAAAGTCTGGATACTGCGCCAAGGGACTGCACTCAAAGTGTTTAGCCCTAGAAGATTGTCAATGTAAATGTCACGGAAAGGACAAGTAATGTCAGAGGATAATGATAGAATTTTAAGAAACCTTGATGCAGCATCCACAGTAGTTCGCAGGGGTGTTGGTGGTAAAGGTGGAGAAGGATCTGAGAAGACCTATGGGATTGCATACGCCAAGGCTGTTCAGGCAGGACTAAAGCCAAGACTGAAGAAGAAGTATCGGTAATGAAACAACAGGTTATTCTTCCTTGGCGAGACATGGATTGTATCTATCGTCGCAAACACTTTGATTTTTTAGTAGATTACTACTCCAAAGAGTTTGATGTTATCCTTGGAGACAACGAGGGAGAGTTTAACCGTTCTGCTGCAAGAAACTCTGGGGTAGATAAAACTACATCTCAGATTGCCGTAATCATTGATGCAGACAACTTCTTACCACATCAAAGAATTTACGAGGCAGTTGAATTAGCAAAGCAAAAGAATTCATTGGTAAAGCCATTTAAGATGTTTGGGTATCTTACAGAAGATTCTACAGATAAATTTTATGAATATCATGGAGTAATGGATATTGCTCATGAATTTATCAATGAACCACAGAGGGGATTTACTGGTGGCGCATATGTCATGAAGAAATCTCTTTGGCAACAGATAGGTGGAATGGATGAAGGTTTTATCGGATGGGGAGCAGAAGATGATGCTTTTCACATCCACGCTGAAAAAAAATTAGGCAAAATCTATTACACAACTGGAACCAACCTACATCTATATCACCCTGCATATAGGGTAACATCAGAGTATAATTATAAAAAACTACAAAGAGATTATTTAGGAGAAGAAGATGGGAACTAGCCACCCAGAATCTAGACCATGGATTCTTAATAAAATACAATCTGCCAACACTTCAAGAATTCTTGATGTGGGAGCGGGATCTGGAACATATGCCACATATCTACAAAACAATGGATATACTGGCATAATTGATGCGGTAGAAGTTTGGAAACCTTACATAGAAGAGTTTAACTTGTATACGCAATATGACAATGTTTTTGAAAAAGACATTCGTGATCACGAGGACTTTAACTATGACGTTGTAATTTTTGGAGACATTCTTGAACACATGTCAAAGGAAGACGCTCTCAAGGTGTGGTCTAAGGTATCAAAGAGTGCATCACATGCAGTAATCGCCATACCCATTATCCATTATCATCAAGGAGAGGTTAACGGAAATCCATACGAAGTTCATGTAAAGGATGACTGGTCGAATGAAGAGGTTCTTGAATCTTTCAGCGGAATTTCTGACTCTTGGCAGGGTAATATTGTAGGTGCTTATTGGGCAGACTTTGATGCATGATGTATGTCATACGATTTGATCACAAAGGAATTATTTGGGAAGCAGTTTTGTTTGAAAAAACTTGGTCAGACTTAATGCTTTCTAATACTGTGAATGAAGTAAAGTCAAAAAAGTTTTTGTTCCATCACAAAGCATCACGATGGGCAAATAAAGAGATAGCAAGAAAATTATTCGAACAACATAAATTGGAGATTATACATGGATGACGTAACTGTACTAACTCAGACACTTAATACAACCTTGCAAAGACATGCTCGCGTTGTGCAAGGATACGAGGTAGAAATTGCTAACATGACAGCAGAATTAATTAGACTAAACGCACAAATTGAAGAAAAAACTGAAGATAATTAAAACAAGCAATCTTTCAAATCGTGATAAAATAAGGTATGAGCCAAATACACGATAACTCAGAGGTTTATGTTTGTATAACTCATCGCACAATAACACCGTGTGGTGAGGGTGAGCATCATCTAATTTCTAACTGGAAGTCAGATGTAAAAAAAATACTTAGCCTAATCGAAGGGAAATAATATGACAACATGGAAGCCAGTGGCTGGAATTACCACATTGAGAAAGCAGGTTGACGAACGTTGGCCAAAGAGAGACAAGCGCAGCGATGGAATTGTGGGCGATTTGGCCCATCAGGGTAGGCCCAGCGATCATAATCCAGACTCTAGAGGATATGTCCATGCGCTGGATTTGGACGAGGATTTTCGTGGTTCAGAAAACGATAATCGTTGGTATGCAGAGCAATTGATTGCCTATGCAAGAACTAAGAGATCTGGATATCAAAGACTGAAGAACGTAGTCTATGAAAACAGGGTGGCATCAGGAACATATGCAGACCACAACTGGACTTGGAGAGATGGTGATTATGGTCACACCAGACACATACATACATCATTCACAACAAAGGGTGAGTCAGATGGTTCTGAATTTGACATTCCTATTCTTTATGGAAAAGCAGGTCTGTGGGATGGAGCCGTTCCATTTTACGACATTCTAAAAAATGCTTCTGTTACGGGAGAGAAGAATAAGGCCACATGGAGACTTGCTTGCAGACTTGCAGAGTTAGGATTCTTCGAGGGTCCAGTTCAGCCTTTGGGGAAGCAAGGTTATCCCGTGAAGGCTATCTACAATATGCAGGATTACATGGGTTGGAAGCGTAGAGAGTATGACCCTAAAGTTCACCGCGCAATTTGGAGAAAGTTAAAGTTATCGGAAAACACAGACAATGCGTGATCATTTTCACACTAAACTTGTTTGATCATTCAACAAATTCCTGATAAGATAGAGATATAACCCAAAAGGAGGAATTTATATGAAGTTATTCAAGAACCCATTTGCGAATCTTTTCACAAGCCCCACAAGGGCAACAGAAAAGATTTCTAGAGAGTGGGACAGACAAAGGGCTATGGCCAAGAGTCCTAGCGAACTTTCCGAAATAGATGCAATCTTCTCTCGTAGCATCTAAGGTCTTGACAAACCCACCCGCAAACTGTAAACTTGTTGGGTGGGTAAGTCATTTCTACAGTTAGGAATAAAATGTTAGATGCCAGAGGAATACCAACAAGGGCATGTCCTTCATGCGGTCACGGATTGTTTACGGTACAAGTGACATTTGATGAAGATTATGAAATTTGTGGATACCTGCTTGACTGTGAGTGTGCATACTGCCATACTAAGATTACTGCACCAACACCTTTGGACTTAATAGAGGGAGCACGCTAATGCAAACATTCGTTCCATTTAACAATCTTGAAGATTCCGCTGCTGCTATCGATAATAAAAGACTTAACAAGCAACTGTTAGAGGGCAGACAGATCTATAACATTCTGGCCTCAGGTAGAAGGTCAGGAGCATGGGTAAACCATCCAGCAGTTAAGATGTGGCGCAACTATGACATGGCACTCTTTCAATATCTTGAAGTAGTTAAAGATGAATGCGACCATCGTGGCATCAAGACAGATAAAAACTGGCAAGCCATTCTTGATATCCATGAGTCTAATTGGAATCGTGGTAGCAATATAGTTATGCCTGCGTGGTGGAATGATGAAAGAGTCCATGAATCACATCGTAATAACCTTTATATAAAAGACACACAGCATTATATGATGTTTTCAAAAGCCAAGCGAGTTACCTGTTGCGATAAGTGTAATTACTTTTGGCCAACACACACAAGTCAATACGCAGCAGAGTTCTTGGGATATGTAAATGCGTAAAAGAGATCCATTCAAAAAGTTGCTATCTAACTGCTCAATGAATGCAGTGAGCCAAGATGAGTTTGGGGAATGGACTAAGATCAATTCATCTACAAATCGTCGTAGGATGAACAAGACTGGATCTTCTGTAGGTGGTGCAGTGGGAGAAAAGTCAAAGGACTGGACTCCATCTAAACTTATGGTTGATGCTGATGACTTAAGAGATATTTGGGAGGTACAAAGAGGTAGATGCTATTGGTTTGGTATAGACCTTGACCTAAATCTTTTATACAATGATCACCCAGACTGGTATCCAAAACATCCTTTAGCCCCATCTGTAGACAAAATAGATGAGAGTGGAGACTATACAAAAGAAAATATAGTTATTTGCTGTAGGTTTGCTAACTTTGGAAGAAATGTATATCCATTTGACAAGACTCATGATCTAATTAAACTTCTTAAAACTGGAAATCCCATTGATCGAAAGCCAGATATTAAAACAAAATGGGGAAAAATTGCACAACTCTTAAGGTACAATTAGTACATGTTATTCGCAAACAACTGCCTTGGACCAATGCCCCCATCGAACCCAATAAGAATTTGGGATGCAGCAACTCAATGGTGTGATCTTGAAAAACAAAGAGGTGTTTGGGATTGGACCAGACTAGACTTAATAGTTAATCAAGCAGGAAGTAGATCAATTATGATTGTTCTTGGTCATCCTCCAGCATGGGCTGCAAAGGGTGGCCCAGATGGTCGTCAAGCCGCTTGGATGGCCGCTGGAAGCAATAGACCTCCTATTAATATGGAGACATGGAGAAGGTATGTTCGTGCCGTTGTGATGCGTTATAAGGACAGGGTGAGGCTTTTCCAAGTATGGAATGAGCCAGCAGATAAAAGATTCTATTCTGGAACTTGGACAGAACTAGGGACTATGACAAAGGTTGCCTACACAGAGATAAAACTAATAGACAAAAACCTAAAAGTAGTTTCTCCACCCTTACAGCCAAGAAAGCAAGCGGGGTGGGCAGTTAGAGGTAAGGCAATCATGAAGTCTATGAAAGATGTTAATTACCCATTTGATATTTGGTCTTGCCATATCTACCCACAAAAGGGCGAAGGTATCGAAGGATTTAAAAGAGATCTTGAGTTGGTAAAGGATGCTATTTCCTTAACTCCAAGAAAGCAGTTATGGATAACTGAAACTAATTATAATCTTGGTGGAGAAGGAAATCCTTACCCAATCAAAAGGCAAACTGCCTTAAAGTCACAGACAAGAAATGTTTGCAAGAGGCTTGACATTGGTAGGCTTTATTGGTATGCTTATGCATATGACAACCCGAAGTTAATAGGAATAACAAATACATAACTGAACAATGCGTCTGTAGTGTAGAGGTAACACGAAATCCTTCCAAGTTTTAATCGCCAGTTCGATTCTGGTCAGACGCTCCAAGCCTCTATAACTCAGTGGATAGAGTAAGCGGTTTCTACCCGCTAAGTCGGGAGTTCGAATCTCTCTAGGGGCACTTAAGGAAAGGAAAGCGATGAAGATTGAATTTTATCCATCATCAAAAGAAGTTTCATTAGTTGTTCCACCACCAAAGCCTTCAGCATTTTATGTTCCAGATTGGTACAAAAAGGTTCCAAAGTTTTCTGAAAAAGACTTACATCTAAATGATATGGGCAGAGTAGACGGCGTAAATCTAAAGGCTTGTGTTCCATTTCTTGACTCTATGATTAATGGATACACTCAAGAAACTTGGCAGGACATAATTGTAGAATTTAGGGATGAAAAACTTACCATTGCCAGTCCTTCAGGACCACAAATTACAGATTCTAGAGGAGAAAACTTTCATTCTCCTGTAGGAAAGGGCTTTTATCAAAACGAATTTGTTTGGAAGGCTCCATGGATTCCTCGTGTTCCAAAAGGTTGGTCTATTCTTTACACAACTCCAATAAATCAGGTTCATTTGCCATTTCAAACAGCAACAGGAATTGTCGATGCAGATAACTTTTACCATTCACCATTTGGAAACCTTCCGTTCTACATAAAGCATGGATTTTCTGGTAGAATTCCAAAAGGAACTCCAATGTATCAAATGATTCCAGTTAAGAGGGAGTCTTGGAGTTCAGAAACAATGCCTTGGGATGAAGATGAACAAAGAAAGAAGATTTCTATGGTAGCAAGTAGGGCTTATGGAGCATACAAAGATCTTTTTCATGCAAAAAAGGAGTTTAAGTGACGGGAGAATATATTGCCCCAAGCATTAAGGTAATCACAAACTTAATCGACTACTCAGACAGAATGATTGAGATAGCAAAAAGTGCTCCAGATTCCGCATGGCGTGATTCAGGGTTTGGGGATCAGTTTAAATACGATAATTCTGTAAGAAGATCTAGGGAGATATCTATACCGTACAGCCTTGATAAGCCAAAGATCTTTTTTGAGTTTGCTCAGGCAATCCACTCTGCTGCTAAGTCATACGCAATGGAAAATAATTTTACATTCTCTCATATGGAAGAGATAAATATTTTGGAGTATCAAGAAAGTGAAGGCTTCTTTGACATTCATTCAGATTCTGGTCCATCGTTCCCACGTTCCATGTCAGCACTACTATATCTAAACGATGTAGAAGACGGCGGAGAGACTTGGTTTGATAAATTTGGATTGATGATTAAGCCAGAGAAAGGTAAGTTAGTTTTATTCCCTGCCAACTATGCCTATACCCATCAAGCCCTACCCCCTAAAACTGGCAAGAAGTATGTTGCCGTAACTTGGTTTGGTCAAACTCTTGACAGTGGAATTTTTGAGGAGTATTATCCATGAGGATAAAAGAAGACTTTACTTATATGATTGACGATGACTTTCTTCCTGAAGGAATTGTGGAAGAAATTCAAGATACTCTCTTAAACTCTGATGCTGGGTGGTTCCTTGGCAAGCAACTTCTTTCTAAAGATTATAGATTTAAGACAAATATCGATCCCTACAATGGGAGTCAATTCAATCATTTGTTTTTTTCTGACAGCAAGGTTCACTCCCCTCATTGGGATATGGGGTATAAACTAATCTCTCAATTTTGTGATAAGCACAACATAACTCTAATGGCTGTCATGAGATGTAAGTCTAATTTAACATTTCCAGATTCTAGTATAGATCAATCAAAAACAGAAACCCCGCATGTGGATCATATGTGGAATCATTTTACGCTTCTTTACTATGTTAATGATTCTGACGGAGAAACAATTCTATACAATCAAAAGTTTGATGGACAGAAAGAAGTTGTCTTGACAGAACTTGCTAGAGTATCTCCTAAGGCTGGCAGAGCCGTATTGTTTGATGGATTACTTTATCACTCTCCAACAGTTCCAAGCAAAAATTATAGGGCTGTAATCAACTACACCTTTCTTGGAGAATTTAATGATATATGATGATTCAGTACTTACTGACAAAGAGGTTCTGGGGGTACTGAAAACAATAGACGAACAAGGCCATTCTGTTAGGTGGATGTTTAGAGATGACAGCAATGGCATAAAGTTTATATATTATTGTAACTGGCTTGATGAATTAAAGACAGACTACAGTCCATTAGTTATGACAATATTTGATAAATTCTGTGAAAGAAACGGAATTATTCCAGAAAAAATATACATGACTAGATTTACATTACTTGTTCAGGATTTAGAAGATAAGGTTTGTCTTCCTGAGTTAGCGTATCCAAATGCAGAAAAGGTTTTCATATACTTTGCTTCTAATTCAGACAGACCTATCAGAATAGGAGAGCAAAGCGTTATGCCTAAGATGGGCCACTGTCTCTCATTTGACTATTCAGAGGGTTATTCTTTTTCACCACCATTAAACGATAATTTCTTTATTATGATTGAAATAGAATACAAGTGATAATTTCACATTCATTTAATTTTGTTTACATTCATTTAGAAAAAACAGGTGGAACAACCATAGAACATTCCCTAGAGCCTCATCTAAGACCAGAGGACTTACTTATTAATAACTGGACAAGAATATTTTTTGATAAAGAAAACTATAAGTTATCTGAGCATTCCCCCACATGGGTTGCCGAAAAGTGGCTTGGAGATAGGTACAATAACTTTAAGAAGTTTTCTACAGTCCGTGATCCAGTATCAATAATGAAGTCCATGTATGTTTATTCAAAGGGAGTTTATGAAGAAATGTATGAAGGTACGATGCATCCACCAGAAGATGGAAGTCTAAAGGCCATAGTTTATTCAAAGAAATCTGGGTATGGTGCAGACGGATTTGTTGACTATATGTTTTCTCGTGGATACCATTGTGTTTCTCCGCAGGTAGATAGGTTGGGGTCTATGATTAACGATGGATTGATTGTTGACTTGACAAAACTTAATGATGAGTGGGACAATATAACCAAATGGTTGGGAATGGGAAAGGTTGCAATGATAAGAAAAAATGTATTCAACAGTTCTTCTGTGCAATTCTCTTCTGATACGGTAAACAGTATCAAAAAGAATTTTGAAAAAGACTACGATACCCTCCCCAATATAACAGGGGTAAGGTGGGGATAGAGTGTCAATATACATACAGATAGCAACCATTGAAGACTCTGGAATTACTGAAACAGTTAAGTCTGCCCTAAGCAATGCTGACAATCCAGATGATATCTATATTGGTATCGCAGCGACAGTAAACTCAGAATTTTATAGAGATGTAATCTTTCCACTTACAGAATACAATGGGGTAAGGGCAAAAAAGTTTGATCCAATAAAAGATCGTGGTTTGGGTAGGGGAAGGATCAACTCAAGGTTTGCCTATAATGATGAGGACTTTGTGCTACAAGTAGATGCACATACAAACTTTGATTCTGGATGGGACACTAAACTAATATTTATTTTCAAGTCAGCAATATCAGAAACAAATAATAGTAAAACTTTGATTACTGGATACCTTGGAAAGTTTATGTTTGAGGATGGAATTCCTAAAGTAACAGACTCGTATGCAGGATATTCTGTATGGCCAAATGGAAATGTCAATGCAAAGGTTAATCTTAAATCCGTTGCAGTTACTAAGATATCAGACTTTCCAGAATTCATTCTAGAAGATAGAGTTAGAATGTTTTATCCATCTCAACGTGTGGCAGGAAACTTTATTTTTGGAAATAGAGAGTGGGCAAAGTTTCATGGTTGGTCTGGAGAAGAAGTTTTTTGGGAAGAAGAGATAACTCCTGCCATAACCTTACTGAATGATGGGTTCTCTCTTGTCTTTCCCAATATACCTTTGCCATTAACTCATTTGTATCGGGAAGATGATTTGGATAGACAAACAATGGACGATATGTTTGAGGATAAGAACGATATCTGTCACTTGGCTAACGAACATATCAGTAGATTTGTTCATCAAAACAAACAGGCTTGCAATAAATATACTGATTATTCAGGATACGACATTGCAACAAATACATTAACCTATAAGGTTTTTGTTCCAGAAAAATACGGATTCTAAGGAGAATACATGAAGTTACTACATTTTACAGCAGAATGGTGCAATCCATGCAAGATGATGCAGCCAATTATTGAAGACATTGTTTCAGAAAGAAGTGATATAGAGTATGTTTCCGTTGATATTGACAAAGAGGTCTCTATTGCTCTAGAATATGAGATCATGAGCATCCCATTCTTTATTCTTGAGCATGAAGATGGCTCTGTAGTTAAAGTTCAAGGAGCCATGGCAAAAAGCCAATTTCTGGATGCATTGGGACTATGATTGTCCTTGGAGTAAACCATAGTCATAATGCGGCAGTATCCTTATCTGTTGATGGAGAGTTAGTCTTTCACATTGAGTCAGAACGAATCAACAACATAAGGTATGGCTGGTTTGCTTTCCCTGCAATAGCACAAATAAAGAACCATGTTTCCTATATAGATCACTTGGTTATTTCGGGTACTCATCCAGTAGTTAGTAAAATGGATGACCTCTGCCAAATGGATGCCTATAGCGCCTTCGTAAAGAGTTTAGGTAAATCATTTAACGATCATGAGTTTTTTGCAAGTGACCTTAGTTCAGAGCATCATTTAACACACGCTATATCGGCACACTATGGATCTGGATTTGACACATCGCTATGCATTGTTAAAGATGGAAGTGGGTCGATAAATCAGACTGAGTTTGGCCCAGCAGCAGAAGTAGCCACCACCATGATTGTTGATAAAGAAAACTTATATATTGTTGACAAGAGGTTGTCAGCATATAAGAAACTTTCAGAAACAAAAAGAATCGATAGCCACACAACAGTAAGCCCATATAGTAGCGAGGCAGATGCGTTTATCATTGTATCTAAAGCCCTTGGATTTGGAATATGGGATGCAGGCAAGGTGATGGGGGTTTCATCATATGGCAAGGATAGTGGATATTCATTTTTTGATGAAGAAGGAGTTACTAATGAAATCATTCCACAAATAAAATCATCAAGTATAAATAATTTTCAAAGCGGTGCAGATCTAGCCTACGCAATTCAATCAGGAACCGAAGATCATGTAATCTCATATGTACTTAAGATGATAGAAGAAACAGGAATAACAGACATTACATTAAGCGGAGGGTTGTTTCAAAATTGTGTAATGAATTATAAAATTCTTAAGGCTCTTCCAACTGGATCACGACTATATGTTGAGCCATTATCCAACGACGCTGGAACTTCAATTGGTGCCATTGACTGGGTTCACAGAATGAAAGATAAAGAGTATTCCAATAAAAGAGGATCTCTGTACCTAGGAGGAATTCCAGAATACAAAGAGATTGACAATTCTATTGAGGCCACTCCAAAGGATGTTGCCAAATTAATTAGTGAGAAAAATATTGTTGCAATTTTTCAGGGCAGATCAGAAGCAGGAACTCGTGCTTTAGGAAACAGGAGCATTCTATATGATCCAAGAGATCCAGATGGTAAGGATAGGGTTAACGTAGTAAAGAAGAGGGAATGGTTCCGACCGTTTGCTGGATCAGTATTACATGAAAAGGCAAGTGAATGGTTTGACTTAGACAAACTTGAAGAGTCTCCGTACATGCTGTATGCCGTTGATGTTTTAAAAGATAAGCAGAAATACATCCCGTGCATTACACATGTTAATGAGACTTGTAGGATACAGACAGTGAAAGAGTCTCAGAATAAAAAATTTTATGAACTCATTCAAGCCTTCTATGATTTAACAGGGGTTCCGATTTTGCTTAATACCTCACTAAATCTTGCTGGAGATGCAATTGTAGAAACACTTGACAATGCTCTTGATACTTTCTATAATTCTGACATAGATGTTCTTTATCTTCCAGATATTGGAAAGATGATAAAGAAAAACTAACTAAGATAACTGTGATTGAGAATACATTTGACAATAACACAAAGCAACTGTATAATATACCTAACAATCAAACAAAGGAGTTGTCATGGATACGATGGTAGAAGAAACTCAGGAAAATCAGATTGATCAACTCAATGCCAGTGATCGTTGTGACTATTGCAAATCACAAGCCTATGTTTGGGTAAACGGAGTAAATGGAGACCTTCTTTTCTGTGGCCACCATTTCTCAAAGTACGAAGAGAAACTGCGTGCTTATGCCTTTGAGGTTGTAGATGAGCGTCATAAACTGGAAGTAAAACGCGAGTCTAGTGCAAACTCGTAAATAGGTTTATGCCTCAGTAACTCAGTTGGCCAGAGTGCGATACTTGTAATATCGAAGTCGGGGATTCGAATTCCTCCTGAGGCTCTTGAGAAAGGAAAAGAAAATGAATATTATAAAAAATATAAAAGAAATGTTTATAGGTTTTGTAAATATTTTAGAAGAAATAGATTTGGGAAAAATATTCTGCAACTGTCCTGAATGTAAAGGGATTGATTAAAAAAATAAATAGTCATTCCCCGTTCGTCTAATGGCAAGACACGCGGTTCTGGTCCGTGGAATTGGGGTTCGAGTCCTTGACGGGGAGCGTATAATTAAACTAATATGATAATCAGTAGATCTAGAAAATTCGTTTTTGTCCACATAGAAAAATGTGGTGGCACATCTGTAGAGAATGCTCTGTCCCCATATCTCTCATGGGACGATATGATATTTGGTAGCACTCTATTTGGTGAAAAGATTCAAGCATTTTACTTTAACACTTATGGAATAGACAATGTAAAAGAAAATATGCTTTGGAAGCACTCTTCAATTAAAAATATCTACAATAATGTTGGTCACGACATAGATGATTACAAGAAGATTGCGGTAGTTAGAAATCCAATAGACTTAGTTAAATCTCTTTACACCTTTTCTGAATTAGTTATTCAGTTACATGTAGGAAGAATAAGGCCAGAAAATTGGATTACCTTATCTGATCAATTCCCTTATACAGAGCCATACGTTCAGGCATTCGCCCTTTCACAATTCAAAGGATTTGGTTTTGATGGGTTTGTCCATGAACTATTTAAAGAAGATCATAGTGTAATTTCTCCTCAAATTAATAGGCTATCTTTGGGTCCATTAGATGTGAAGGCAGATATGGTTATAGATTTGTACGATCTTAATAGAAGATGGCCTGAAATGTTAGACTTTATAGGAATTAAAGATGATGTTTCGCTTGGAAAGATGAACAGGAGTAGATCTTCGCTAAACGAAGAGTTGTCTCCAAAAACAGAAAAAACAATCAGGAATCATTTTGCAGCAGACTATGAGTATCTTCAGGGTATTGCCCAAACAAGATGGTTCTAGCCTATTATAAGATTAGGATATAATATATACATGGATCTTTATTCAATGCTTAAGCCAGAAGAGGCAGCATATCATGATGCTCTAGTTAATATCGCTGCTCAGTATGGTCCGTTTGATAAAGGGTCTGGAAGTATTTGGGTTGGATATGAGACAGCAGAAGAAAATGAAAAAGCAGAAATTGGAGTTAAGTGTTCCAACTGTTCATTTCATTACTCTAACAGTGATGGAAGTATGGGATGCAAGATAGTTTCATTTTTGGTAGAGCCAGAGGCATACTGTAGGCTCGCTGCAATTCCAGATGATCTTGTTACAAAAGAGGGTGTAGATATGAAGGATAAGATGGATAAAGAAATTGATAAGAAGTCACCTTGCTGGGAAGGCTATGTTCAAAGAGGCATGAAGCCTGGGAAAGATGGAAGTCCAGTACCAAATTGTGTTCCGATTAAAAAGGCACAAGAAGAAGATGAAAAGAAGTTTTGGCAACAATCTCCATTCTTTAATTAAGTTGTAAATCATTCATTAATGTAAAAAGTATGATATTATTGTGCTAAGAGAATTTCCCCCAATTCTTTAATAAAAAGAAACGGGGGTTTTTCTATTGAGAAAAGACCTAATAGTTTGGGTATCCATTTGGGCAATAGTTACTACTGTTGCATTGATGGCAATACTCATAACTGATACAGCAAAGGCCAGTAGTTCTGAAAAGGTAACCATATGCCACGCAACATCTTCTGACAAGAATCCATATGTTTCAATTACCATAGATGCATCAAGCATCGATAATGAAAAGAATCAATATCTTAATGGTCATGGCGATCATGAAAAAGATATCATTCCTCCATTCACTTACGGAGACTCTTCTTTTGAAGGTAGGAATTGGGATGAGGTAGGAATAAGTATTTGGAATAATGATTGCAATGTTCCAGACCCTGAGCCAACTCCTACACCGACTCCTACCCCCACACCAACGCCAACACCTACACCTACGCCGACTCCAACACCAACTCCTGTCGATCCAACACCAACTCCGACTGAACCACCACCACCATACGTTCCACCGTTGGAGCCTACGCACAATCCACCAAAAGAGCCTGCAATCATTGAAAATCCTGAAGAAAATTATGATACAATAATCCCAGAAATCATAGAGGACGTTCCCTCTGTTCCAATTACAGAAGTTTCTCCTCAACCACAAGAGTTAGAAAAGCCTACAAAGGTTCCTGTACCAACTTCAATCCCAGCAGGTGGGGGAGGTATGGTAAGAATTCCTAATTTAAAATAATCGCTCCCATGATTCCTGTGGGGCTGCAAAATAAAAGAATAATAGACATTCCTGAAGATATATCAAAGGTTGGTTGGTATAAATACGGAGCCGCCCCAGGCTCAACGGGGGGATCTTCTGTCATCGTAGGTCATCGTGATGGCATCAGTCCTGAGCCTGGGGCTTTTTATTACTTGGATAAGGTCAAAATTGGAGACTCCATAATTATTGACCAGTCAAATTATAGCATTAGTACATACAAAGTTAGCAAAATACTAGAAATTGATAAAAAGAAGTTTTACACTGTAGCCAATGGAATATTTTCAACAAAGGGAAGGTCAAGAGTCAATCTTATTAGTTGTATAGGCCCATATCATGAAAAGTGGGGAGGGTATAAAAGAAACATTATAATTACCGCCACCCTATTGACAAAATAAAGATCGGTACAGTATAATAATGCGAGTAGTGATCTGTAACTCAACGGCAGAGTGAGCGACTGTTAATCGCTAGGTTGGAGGTTCGAATCCTCCCAGATCAGCAACAGAGAGGAATCAATGTTTAAGTATGAAGTCATAGATGATTTTATCCCTTCGTATCACCAAGATTGCATTGAGAGGGAACTTTCCTCAATAAGTTGGACGTATAATAAAAACATCAGCGGTACAGGATATAGTCCTACGCTTGATAATGATTTGGTTATGTCTGAGTCTCAGTCAGGATTTGCAGGAAACATATTCTCAATAGACACAACCAAGAACAATGATGTTCTTCTTGGTTTATGCCTTCCCATAATTGCCAAGGCAGCAAGCATTGTTCCAGATCCAGTTAGACTTGATAGGATTAGGGCTGGCATGTTCCTTAAGGGTTCTGGGCTACACACTCCTCATGTAGATTATTTCTTTGATCATTACACAGTTTTGTATTATGCTAATGATTCTGATGGAGACACCCACATATTTAATGAATACCTTACTTTGTCAGATGGTATACCAGTTCATCCAGATAAATTTACCTTAATGGATAGAGTGTCCCCCAAGCGAGGTAGGGTTATTATCTTTAATGGACTAATTTATCATTCATCATCTTCACCTATGAACAGTGATGAAAGATTAGCCATAAACATAAACTTAACAAAAAAACTTGACAAGACATAATGTTTACGTTATACTTATGAAACGGAAACTGGCGCACTAGAGTTACGGAGAAGTCATGGCACGCAGGAAGAAAGATGAATCCTTTGTACCATTACCTACACCAGAAAGACAATTAACGCATCCCTCTGGTTGGTGTATAGATGCCGATCATGAAGGATGTAGATATCAGTTTAATCATGGTAAATGTGGATGCACATGTCACACACTTTCCAAAACACAAAAAACACAAACCATAAAAGAAGAAGTTGCGTTTGTTGCGGATAGCGATGACCCTAGACCTTGGGTAAAGAAATGAAGATTTGCTTTGTCATAGATAAATATCTTCCAAATGTTGGTGGTGGAACATATTATGTGCAGCAATTAGCGGAAGAGTGCGTCAGCAGGGGAATCGATGTTACTGTTGTAACAGAAGGTCAAACTGATGAAATAAACGGTGTAAAGGTTGAATGCAAACCAAGTTTTCTAAACGACAATGATTTAGTTGTTGTTCATGGATCTGGACCATCACCCCAAAGATATGTAGTTGCAAATTACAAAAAAATAAATTCAAGGATGCTTCTTCTACTGATTGAGCCATCTAGTAGTAGTGAACTCTTAGAGGCTGCTCAAAATGTTTATGCGGTTGGATGCAGTACTATTGAGGATTGGGAGTGGGCAGAGTCTATTGGACTGAACAAAAATGTTCACTATATTCCACACAGCATCAATAAAGAAACTAACATTGGCACAAAAGGTTTATTTAAGAAAAAGTTAGGCATAGACGAAAATACAAAAATGTTTTTATCTTGTGGCGGATACTGGGAGAACAAGAGAATGAAGCAACTGGTTGGTGCATTTTTAATTGCAAATGTTCCAGACTCCGTTCTTGTCACAACGGGATATTGTAGGTTTGAGAATATTCCTAAAAATTCAAACAATGTGATGAATATGTATCTTGAAGATGTAGCAGATGTTAAAAATGCAATGGCTGATGCAGACTGCTACATTATGAACTCAATAATTGAGGGATTTGGAATGGTAATCCTAGAAGCAATGATAAATAAAGTACCTTGGATAGGGCAAAATATTGCTGGGGCTAGACTTCTATCAGATTTTGGAACCACATACTCTTCTCAAGAACAACTTATAGAAATACTGAGGGGAGAGATAGATTCATCTAAAGTAGATGATGGATATCTTCATGTCGTCAATAATCACTTGGTGTCTCATACTGTTGACAGGATTTTAGCCTTAATTGATGACTAATAACAACAAAAACTTGACAATCAAACAACTAATGCATTATAATAGTTTAAAGAAAATTTTACTAGTTATGGAATTGAGGTAAAAAAAATGAGCAATCTATATATGACCACAGAAGAGTTTGCTGCAATGATTGTGGACACCCTTGATGAGCAAAATTATTTTAAAAAGGGTAGCAAGAATCATCCAGGAGATATTGTTGCTGCGTTCACAACTACTGCTGAAACAATCGGAACCGTTATGGAGTGGGCAATTAAGAGAGAGAGTAATGTTAATAAAAAGTTAAAGCAAGCAATTATGAACACTGGAAATCTATCCAAAAACATTTCTGGATCTTGGGCAACTGCATCTTATTCATCAGAGCATGTTCCATCTATTGACGATGAAATTGCTCCAGACTTTCTTGAAAAGGGTCAGCCCCTCATAACAGAAGAAGATTCTTTGGGGTATTCGGAGTGGAAGAAGGACGGTTACCTATAATGGGGAAGATGAAAGATTTATACTTAATTCATGGCATTGAGAATATTGACGAGGACGATGAGTAAATGCCAACATATTCCTACCAATGCAATTCCTGTGGAATTATGGACATTCATCAAAGTATTCACGAAGGCGCTTTAACTAGATGCCCATCATGTAACTCAAAACATTTTGTCAAAAAAATAGGAGTCGCTGGCATTCAGTTTAAGGGAAAAGGCTTTTATTCTACAGACTCTAGAGGTAAATAATAGTTAGATGAAATACTTTGGATCAAAGGAGTTTTCAATTTAATGCCCCCATCACTAAGTTGTGATGAACTTCAATGTTCCTCGCAGGAAAACGATTTAAGAAGCGGAATTGCAGCATTTATTAACGTAAAATGGAAAGGAATTAATTATTCATTTTGCTGTTGGGAATGTGTTGCTAGGTATGCTGAGACCAAAGGCACACCAAATAAATTACTATTCTATTAAGGATTATGATGAAATATTCTATTGAGATAGACGAAAGATATCCTGTTATTACGCTCCGTAAGCCTACAACCAAGCGTGGGATACATCAACCACCAAGTGACATGCTTAAACGCTTCTTAGAGGCTGAAAAGGCTTATGATAGGACTCAGAGAGAGATGATTCAGTGGTACTGTGAACAAAACGGACATGAAGATGGATACTTTGGTGCTTGTTGGTGTGCGGAGGTTGCTCTCTAAATGTATAAATTAGAATTTGATCATAAAATATTTTACGCAAGGACATTGGATGAAGTGTTTACTATTATTGGTGAACAAGACGGAACATATAACCTAGAATGGATAAAAGATGAAGCATGATGACTTTTGTATTACCCCAGACCCATCAGTAGATCAGTGTGTTCTCTGTGAACTGGTTCAGAGGGTTCGTAGAGATGAGCGAGATCAGATAGAGGGTGACGGGGAACTTGATTCTGAGCAAATTAAAGAGATTGCATATGAAAAGGGATTCGCAGATGCAATTGATCAGAACAAAAGCACTGGAGATATTTCCCTAGTAGAACTAAATAAGTACATCATGGAGCGTATTCCTACTATGACAATGCAAGAGGCCCAAGCGTCCTATAATCTTTACAAGCATTTCGGCGGAGTTTAATATGGAAGACTTTATTTTATTTGAAGAGGTAGAGAAAACAGATTCAGGAAACAAGCATGGATATCAGATCTGGAATTACTCTGTAGAGAATCGTAAACTAGAATTTATTCAATACATAGGAACTCTTATGTACGACTATTGGATAGATTACTATTCTGATTTGGGGCATACAGTAATTCTCAAGAGTCTTGAGCCTGAAAAGAAATTGGAGAATGCACCAGAATTTTATGGAGATAAAGTGTATAGCCCTATTGACACAGAGGCTTAATAAGGTTATACTTGCATCGTAAGTTTAAGATCACGATAAACGGAGAGATAAATGAGCATTGACGTTTTATCAGACTGGATTCCACTAAAAAGAAAAACCATTCCAAAGGTTAGCCATGTGGTTATGGATGAACTTACCTCCAACCTAATTAGACCTTTTGATTATGAGTCTGATGGAACAGAGAAGTTCTATCCCTACGAGATACCCGTTGATCTTCCCGTTAATTTTGGTATTGGAGTTATTGTTGGTGCTAGTGGTACTGGTAAGTCTACCCTCTTAAATGAATTTGGCTCTCCAGAGCAGCCTGTGTGGAAAGACTTTTCATCCATTGCCTCTCATTTTAATAGTGCAGAAGAGGCCAGCGAACTTCTTTCGGCAGCAGGGCTTATGAGTGTTCCAGAATGGATAAAGCCTTATAATGTTCTTTCCACGGGACAGAAGTTTCGTGCAGATTTGGCAAGGAGCCTAAATGATAACTCCGTTATTGATGAGTTTACTAGTGTTGTGGATAGGAATGTTGCCTGTGCTGCTTCGACGGCAATGGCCCGTTATGTACGCAAGAACAATATACATAATGTTGTGGTGGCTACTGTTCATCGTGACATTCTTCCATTTCTTGAACCAGACTGGATCATAGATACTGATAAGGGCACTTGGACTAACGGGAGGTGGCTTCAACGACCTCAACTGGATCTCACAATTCATTCGTGCGACTACTCCCTTTGGGACTACTTCGCTCCATATCACTACCTCACAGGAAAAATCAACAGATCAGCACATTGTTATGTTGGGATCTGGGAAGGACAATTAGTTGCATTCAATTCAGCAATCACAGCACCGAACGGTAATTATAAGAATGCTTATCGTGGTCATCGCCTTGTCGTGCATCCTGACTATCAGGGATTTGGCTTTGGACCCAAAATATCAGAGGCGGTAGCACAGCACTATGTTGACAATGGGAAACGTTATTTTGCCAAGACTGCACATCCTAGGCTTGGGGGGTACAGGGATAGCAGCCCTCTTTGGAAGCCTACTAGCAAGAATCACATGAAGCGTAAAGATGGTGCAGGAAATACACGGTGGGAAATAAATCCCGATAGATGGACATTTAGCCATGAATACATTGGAGTCAACAATGAAAAGGTTTAAAAGATTTTTTGATAAACCCTACTGGTGGTATCAGAGAGCGCGTTATGGTTTCTCAGATCGTGATTGGTGGAATGGTGACTGGTATCTTTCTGGTGTCATTGCTGGCATTATGGAAAAGATTGTTAATGAGGGTCATGGGGTTGCTAACTCATATGCAGACGAGGATAAGCCATTCGATACTGATGTAAACATAATGGTAGAACGTCGTGATGCGGAATGGAATAAATATATTGCCTTGTTCCGTGAGTATTCCAAGCATGGCCCAGCAATGGATCAAGAATGGAAAGATAGTTTTGGCGGGGTACTTGACAAAGACATGCAAGAAGCACTACAATGGCTATCACAACACTTTCAAGAACTATGGGATTGAGGAATAATGATTCGCGTAAAGGTTGAGTTGGTACCCTTTGGTAATGAAGACGGGGCAAGAGAAATTGCTCAAATGATTATTGCCAATGATGGCACGGCACTTGGTGATATTGGAAACTATGGGTTTGCTTATTCTAGCGATAGGCATGACGAGGGAGATGGAGTTGTCAAAAACTTTGGCAGGGATGAGGGTATTTGGAAACTCATTTCAAAATGCCTTGAAAATCCTGAGGGTATGACTCCAGAGGAAGAAGACTTTATTGACATTCTTTGGGACAGGATGAATGGTGACTGACTATACAGAACTTAATCTTTATTTAGAAGAAGATCAAACCACTGATCTTTGGATATATCTTGAGGGCAACAAGCCTATTGTAATTAAGGATGTGTGCAGCAATCCTGCGAGATACGAGGGTTGGTGGTCTATACCTCATACATTCGTAGGGCGAAACGCCACGGCAATGTTAGAGTCATCTAAGGTAATGTATTTTGTAACGATAGGCGATAGAGAGGTACAAGATGAAAGGTCATGATGGGCAGTGTCCTACACCAAATCCACACCTCGTTGATCGTAAGAATTGTGCATACTGCAATTTGATCGAAAAGGTAAGAGAACATTACAAGGACAAGAAGAGCCACGGTAAAGATAAAACTTATGAAGAAGGTTATTCAGATGGATGGAATGCTGCTATTGAAAAGTTGCAGGAACTGAACGGAGTTTAGTGTGGAAAATGAATACTTATTTGACTCGTGTGGTGACGGATGGAAAGAGATCATTCGTAATACCGATGAGAAACTAAAGTACATAGATCCTGATTACACTATTGCCCAAATCAAAGAAAAGTTTGGTGGTCTGAGGTATTACTTTGACTCCTCATTAGAGTATGGATCTATTGCTCATGAGATTATGGATGACATTGTTCGCGCAGCGGAATATGAAGCCTCTCGCACCTGTGAACTCTGTGGAGCAAATAAGTCTAGCGATAAGGTAGAAGTTAGGTTACATAAGTATTGGTACTTTGGATACTGTCAGCCTTGTGCAGATAAGCATATAGCAGAGAGAGAATTAAGGTACAAGAATTATAAGATTTCGGAAGAACTATAACTATGTCTTTTAGTTCGGCGCGAAAAAGGAGAAGCCCTAATGATTAAATGTTGCGGCGAGGAACACGAATCCCCTGCACCTAGCGGTGCTCATAATCGTGAACGTGAAGCCGAATTTGCAAGGGGGTATCTAGAAGGATATTCAGATGCAGAAAAGCATTATACAAACCTATGTACTCTTTGCGGTATAGGAGGAACAGTCTCTTGGTTATGTATAACATGTAAAGAAGAGAATCCTCGTTGGATGGGAGAGTAATGATAGATTGCCCTATATGTGGAGACAAACTTCCTAGAGATGACTTTGAGATACAGCATCATCTTATTAATCATGAAGATAAATGGATAGAACGGGGTAGGGAGTGATATGAACTGTAATTGTAACAATGATGAACATATGTTAGATTGTCCTATGTTCTTATCTTCATTGGGATTAGT
>Ga0196901_1000186_pt1 | contig 33476 bp, 44 predicted proteins | sample CB_VirMetaG_FD_169099 | JGI IMG/M metagenome (GOLD analysis project Ga0196901, IMG submission 169099) | Freshwater to marine saline gradient viral communities from Chesapeake Bay - CB_1504_1 Viral MetaG (v3) (version 3) | ecosystem: Environmental > Aquatic > Marine > Coastal | place: USA... | reverse complement strand
AGCCTTGATCGTGTTGAAGTCGCTTGATTGCACTTCAGTTTCACCCAACAGGCCAGCAAGGTTGTTGGCGTGGATGATCATGACGCGGCCTTCGGCTGGGACGTTGTTTTGATCCAACAGCTTTTTGGCTTCAATCAGCTTTTCAATATTCAGGTTTGTGCCTGCGCCACCAACGGTAGTCGCAACGGTCAGCGTTGTGCCTGATGCGTTAAGGGCATCAATAACCAACTGATCCATACGTCTGCCGATGGCCCCTGAAACTACTTGCACTAATTCACGGCGCTCGTCAAAGTTGACTTTCTGCTGTGAAAAGATATCGCTGTATTCAGCGGCTATGTAGTCAGACATCGTTGCTGTGACTTGTGAGTAAGTCACGTTTAGTGGTGTCACGTCAGTTTGCGGTACGCGAACTGTTGCGGTGCCTTTCCCAATTTTAGGGAACTTCACCTGATTGCCTTCGACATTTGTACGCTCGCGAGTTAAGCCAGCCAAGGCGCGTTGGGCCTGAAAAGCTTGTTTCACTTCTGCGTCAAAAAGCTGTACGAAAGCATTGGAAATGCCTACTGCCATTTTCCTATTCCTTCCATTACAAAGTAAAAACGATTTAACGCCAAACAGGTATCCTTCCGGGCTGTGGCTTGGGCATATACGCTACGCCCCCAAGCGTTTGCGACAGGTCAAAGGCTTGATTATCTGTCAAGGGTGATTTTATAGAAAAATGCGGCAATTGTAAACAACTGCCGCACTTGGATTAAATGGTTGAGTATTCTTGGGTGCCGTACACCTGCTCAAACATTTTTTCAACCTTGGCCCGATACGCCGGGTCATTGTTGTACTCAGGCTTGCCAACCATTGCCATCAGTTCTTCTTTCGATGGCGCACCATTGATAGGCCCAACCTCAACCGGGATAGGCTTGTCACCGTAATAGCTACGCACTTTCTGCAAGGCGCGTAAACCTTGGGCGGTTCCACCCATTATCTTGAACTCTTCAAAATCAGCATCTGACCAAACGCCCTTGCGAACCAAGCCAGACGCCCAGTCGGTCATCGACTTAATCGTGACATCAGCATTCGGGCCAAGCTTTTCATATTCTTCTTTATATGAGATCTCAGCTTGCTGACTTTCGCCTTGAGCCATTTCAATAAATGTTCCAGCCAATTGCTCAAATGCCGCTTGGCTGACGCCATTTTCTTTTGCCCAGTCTCTATAAACATTATAAAGAGGGTCATCGTCACTAATCCCGGCCTGCTCAAAAATGCTCGTATCATAATTCTCAGGGGCTTTATGTTTTCCCTGAGAAAACTTTTTTTGCAGTTCATTATATGACTTAACAAGGTTTTCAAGATCCGGGCCATCATCGTCATTCCAAAACTTTTCGGGATACCAGTCTGGACGTGCCAGTTCTATTTCCTCATCTTCTTTGGCAACAGTCACGCTGTCTAGCGATGGCTCATTGTCAGGCAGTTGATGTGAAATAGTTGTTTCTTCGACTTGCTGTTGGTTGTCGTCACCCTCAACTTGGGCTTCGGCCAACAGACCATCTATATCGTTCATAGCGTCCTCGCTCTGTTCATGCGCCGCTCAATTTCTCTGACCAGACTATTCTGGCCTTCTCTGGCGTAGCCGTGGCTGGCATCCTCACCGGGATACCAAGTAGGCTGTTCAATCGTTACTGATCGCAGATGGGTGAGCAACTTTTGCCCATCGTCACTGCCAAAGACGCGAAGATAAAGACGATCGACATCATCTTTATCAATTTGCTGTTTTTCCGCTATTTTAGGGTCTACAGACTGTAGCCCTTCCCAACCATCAGGTATCATTTACATCGTTCCTTCTGGTGGTGCCTCTCCCTCAACTGGCGCACCACCCTGTGCTTGTGCCTGCATCTGCATCATTTGTGCGGCCTGTTCCATCATCCGCTGACGCTCTTGTGGTGTGGTGCGTAATTCCGCTGGCACACCCAGTTTGTCAGCCACATAATCTGCAATAGATCCTGTCTTGACAGCCATTTGACCTTCTGGGCCAAGCGCTGATGACATCTGCACCCACTGCATGATTTTTTCTATATCGCCCATATTCTGTGCTTGTGCAATAGGGCTGACAGGCGTGACCTTTACCTCTAGCCCATTAACGCGCAATGGCATCTCAATCATGCCGCGCTCATCCATCACATACAGGATACGCGATACCAGCGGCACCATAGTTTCTGTGATTAACCGACCAAAGGCAGACCCAAGGTTCTGGGCCAGTTCCTTCATCCTTTCTGCGATTTCTGTAGCAGACCGGGCCGACATATTGTCAGGCGGCAGTGTGTCGTCTAGCAAAATCTTTTTGACGTTCATACGCAAATCATTGATCACGATCTGCGACACATTGAAATCACCAGAGCGCGGCATCTGACGCAAGCTTTCGCCTTGTGGGCCACCGTTACGCGCAACCGGGATAATGGCACCCGGCGCAATCCGAATATTTTGCGGGTTCAACACGCCGTCATCAGCCGCCGTGTAGACGCCAGCAATTGACAGGCTGGCATTCTTCAATAGCAGTTCTAGCGTTTTGTTCAGCGTCTTGATGTCGGGGATGGCAGTGACTAGCGGCCCCCGGCCATAGATCTCACCCGCCACTTTCATATACCGGGCCACGATCCAAGGCGATGATTTCATGCGGCGCATAAGCAGGCCAGCTTTGCCCTCTGCCCAAATGACGTGATAGCAATAGTCGCCCTTGTCCGGGTCATACAATGTAGCCTCAACCAAGTCGATTTCCTGAGTAGGCTTGTCATCAATCATGCGCTGTAGGCGCTCTGGTATTTCGGCATCAGTCCAATGCTGTTTGATGGCTTCGGCCTTTAGACGCATCCGGCGGTAGACGTTGTCAACCTTGCCGTGTGCGCCCTCTTCGATGCTGACCAAATACTGTGGCACAGCGGTAAAGCGAATAGGCGTCATGTCATCGCCGGGCTGTACCAGCATGACGGCGGTGCCGACAGCCAGATCCAACAAAAACTCACCCATAGCCAGATCAAAATTAGATTGCCGCAACAGGCTGAACATTATGTCGGCGTACATGTCCAGCGCCATTTGCGCTTCTAGTCGGCGCTCCTCTGGGATATCCGGCCCCGGCTCTAAGCGGCACCACGGGGCATATGGCGGGAACAGGCCAGACTGAATGCGGTTGGCAAAGCGCTGTGTCGCATTGATGGCGGTACTGTCGAACACCCGCGCCATTTTGTTTTGGCCGGGTGCGCCGCCGCCTTCGTAATAGCCGTCATAAAGATTGCGCTGTGGCAAGCCAAACTCATAGCAATCCTCATAAATCTGACGCCAGTTATCTTTGCGGCGCTGGGCCACATCGTGACGCTTTAGGATATCTTCAACGCTATGCATTAGCTTTATTCCTTTTGCTTATAGCCGCCGCTTTTGACTTGGCGTCTGCTTTTGAACTAGCGCCCCAAGCGCGAAGTGATAAAAGCAGACGCGTTGGTTCACCTTTTTCGTCACGCTCCGGCCCCGGCATGTTACCCATCCGGGCTAAGAATGATGCCCGGCGTGGGTTGTCGCCGCTCTTTACTGGCGCTTTAAGGTTCATGCCCTGCGCCCTAGCAGACGCGCGGCCCTTTTCGTTTAGACCGCCCTTTGGGTTTTTGCCCTCAGATCTTTGCCAAGCCGGACTAGCCACGCGCCGCCCTCATATTGTCAATCAAATTAGGGTATGGACGGCCAGCTTTCTTTGCCGCCCTCATTGCGCTACGCTTCTTAGCCGGGCTAAGTTCCTTTGGCTTGCCAAGATCCTTTGGCCGTTTTTTATCCCAAACGTCTTTAGGCATAATCTTTTTTCTTTGCCATTTTAGTTTTCATGTTGGCCTCAGTTACCCGGCCACCAGTCTGCCGGGCATATTCTTTGGCCGCTTTCATGCCAGCCTTGCTGTAAGCAAAGTGGCGGGTCTTTCCATCTTGAGATACTACCTTTGGCATTTATACCCCCAGTCTTGATACGTTTGATAACAGCGATCTATTGGAAAGTTGTGTTTTGCCAGCCTTTAAACGCTTCAGACGCTCTGCCTCAGTTTCTTTTGCAAGGTCACTGCGAATGACCTCTTTACTACCAAGCTGTTTTTTCTCTTCATCTTCATCAGCGCCAAACGGCAATAAGATTGGCGTATCTCTGCCACGATCAGCGGCGGCGGCTCTGGCCTTGTCTCTCTCAGGATCACGGCCAGTCAATTGTCCAGACGCATTGTAAACGCCAGTAACACGGCCTGTCCTTGGGTCTACAACTGCGCGTGAGCCGGGTTGGCTCAATACATCTTTCATCATTCTGCCCATAGACTGGGCGGCATAGTTTTGCAGTGGCTCAAACCCGGCACCGGGAATTATCGCCGCCGCAATCTTTTGCATATTAGTCATGTTTTTTAGATTTTTTGCGCCTAAATCAATTTGGGCGTCTAGTTTCTTTTGTGCGTAATCTCTAGTCACATTATAACCACTATCAAAGCCTCTATCACGGCCACCACGGTCAGCCTGCATACCGCTTCGCTCACTGCCACCTTCGCGGCCACCGCCAGCTTTCTCTCTACCAGAGCCACCACGTTCGGCAGGTGGATATGACGGGATGCCCTTGTGCAACTCACCCGTGCCGCCACGCGCCTTTAACAGTGCGGCCTCATCCGGCGTGATATAAGCCAACAAGTGACGCTGGCCTCTGATACTGGTTTTGCGTGGTGGGTTTTTTCCGGGCATAGCTTATCCTAACGTGGTCTGGACGCCCTGTTCGGCATCTTCGCGGGTTTTAGACAGTAACATGCGCTGACCGCCGACACGCCGGGCGCGTTGCCGGGCGACAATCTGCATACGCTTTTCTTTTTCTTGCTGTTCAAGCATCGCCTCTTGACGCGCTTGTGCGGCTTTTAATTCTGGATCTGGTGCCGGGGCTGATGGCGTTTTAAATAATCCGCTCACTGGTAATACCTCGCATACATTCGATAACTGGCACCATCGGGGCCGTAGTGTTTTAGTAAACCCTCTGGCGTGAATTGTAACGCATCTGCCCACCTAACAGCAAGGTCATTCTCTATATTTACCGTTAACTGCAACCGCCTCAATACCATATCGGTAGCGATCAGGTTGAAATAGCGGTAGGCACCCCTAGTAAGTGATACAGGCGCGGTAGCAACGTGGTTGGTTGTCAACATCCAGCCCTCTGCCACGCCCGGCCATAACTCATTAACGCCGAAACAGCAAGCGATCTTGCCGCGTAGCATCGCCGTACAAGCGATGCCAGCGGCAGACGCCGCCTTCAGATTGTCGCCATAACCCGGCACAAGCTTCAAGAACTGGGCGTCAAACGGCCTCAATTCTGCCATATAGGCGTGGCCCCAGTGAAATGGCACAATAGAAACTTGACTATTTGTGCAAAGCGATTGCCGCCAATTAGAAGATGCTGAAATCTGCATTGGCTGTTAGCTGTTTAAACTGTTTACTGAATTGACTGTTGCGCGTGATGCTCCGCACCTCGCCAGCGCCAAGCATCAAATAGCCAAACGCATCGCCAACGTGTGAGTGTTCGTTCTTATTCGGCGCATCTCTAAACCGCTCATACCCGGCACCAACCGCAACGCGCTTGAAATGGTAGCCGCCAGCCAGCGATTTTCTGACACGGGTGCATTTGCTGTTGACAATCAGCCCGGCCTTGCCGTCAACCATCCTGTTCATCGGCATTGCCCCGGCTTCTCGCCGCACCTTAAAATCGTTTGTGCTAGTGGGCCGGGCATGTAGGCCCATCGTCCTTAAATGCTCAAATGCCGTCACCTCAAATATTTCATCGCGCTTGACGCCAGCCGGGTCACCCCAGACCAACACGTCAGATTTCGGAAACATCGTCTGTATGTCAGCCAGCAAGTGATGGCAGAACCGTTCAAGCCCCATATCAAACGCCACCAACTCATGCACGACATTCCAGCGCCCGTTCTGCATTTTCTGCCCAAACACCGCCGCCGGGGTCAAACCAAAGTCAAGCCCGATATGCACGGGCCAGCCGGGTTCTATCTCGACATCGCCGGACATGACGCTGTCGCTATACTCAGGCCAGACGGGCTTGCCATCTTGCACATAGACGTACTGCGCCCCGGCATAGCACTGTATCCAGTCAAGCGTTTTCCCGGCCAACTGCTGTTCGTAGTATCCGACTGGCAGGTTGTTAATGTTCTCAGCCTTGGGGTTGTTGATCCAGTGCTTGCCAGCCGCAAACATAGCATCCTCATGTTCGGCAGTACCCTCAACCACGCCGCCGGGTTGTTTATAAAATTTCCACGGGTATTTGCCCCTTATCGGGTTTTTCTCCGCTAGGTTCGGCCACCAGTGGTCACTGTCCATCGGGTTGGTACTCATCCACACGCCGCGCCAAGTGCAACCAGCATTCGCCTTGGTTGGATAGCGTCCGACACGCGAGGTCAGGCCGTCAACCACCGCCTTTGGCAGTTCACGCGCCTCGTCTATGAAGCCCCCGGTCAATTCCAAAGATAAAAGTTTTCGCACATCGCGTGGCTGATCCAACGCCAAAAATATCACCTCGCAGTCGATGCCAGCGGCACCGTCTCTAGGCGGCAGTTTTATGTGGTGCGTGATCGGCGGTGACCAGCGCATCGGCCCCCACACGTTTTCCGGGAAGATCTCTTGCCACGTCTTGATAGTCGTGGTTCGCAGTTCCGGGTAGCTGTTTCGGATAACTGCAAATCGAGTATATCTGATCCCATCTATCGGCGAAGGCTCTTGCTTCACAGCCCTCAACATCACTTCGGCTAATGAAGCAAATGTCTTGCCAGAGCCGACTGGCCCCATCAGCCCACGCACGAAACTGTCGTCTTGTAAAAATTGCCATACTGTTGGACTTTGCGAAAAATCAAGGTTAAGGCCAGCAAGCGCCTCAGTCGTTGGCTGTTTCCTACGCCGGGGTGATCTGTCGCTGGCCGCTCTCGCTCTAGCCATCAGTCGTTCTCCGGGCTGAAAATGATAGTCGCAACATTCTGAAAGTCACTGCTGTTTAGTTCTAACATAGCGCCGCCACAATGGGTACACACAACTTTCTCACTTCGATCCATTACCCTACCACGGGTGTCCTTCCCACAATATCCACATATCACCTCATCATAGAAGAACCGGACTGAATAATAGTCCTTAAAATTTATCACGTCAGCCGTCATCGCCGTCAATCTCCACTATGCTAGTCGTTGGCCCGGTAATGTTGATGCCAATCATACTAGGCTTCATGTTGTCGCTGTTCGGCTCTAGCAGGCCGCGATGCTTCGCCAGTAGGCGCAACGCCGACAGCTTGTCGTGCATCTCAACCTCAATCTGATTGCCAAACTGATTGGGCGTGACCTTCACCTTCTTAATCGCACGTTTGGCGCGTTCCGACAATTGATCGCTGGGCGTCAATGTGACGCGGCCCATATCGTCCCACTGGATAACGTCAGTCGCCTCACCAGCGCCAATGGCCTCTAACTCTTGCACGACAGCTTCGCGCCTCGCCTCATCGGATGAGGCAAGCGCGGCGCGTTGCTGTCTAATCGTTGGCGATTTGCTGTCTGACATGCAGGCACTCCGATCCTGTTGCGGCATAGCCAGCCAGATCCACCCAGCTATCCTGATGATCCGGCGTTGCGGCCAGCCGGGCTAGCTTGACCCCGGCCATCATCATCGCCACATGTTCTGGCTGGAACTCAATGCCAACCAGCGCCGTCCAAATGACAGCGATGCGTTCGTGGTTGTCCCAAATACTACCATACTCTTCGCCGCGATCAGCTACGGTTTCTTTTGCGGCATCCAATAATTCATTGCGGTTCATTCGCTTTCACCCTTTATGTCAATGATAGTCAGTTCGCAGACGCGACAGTTGTATTTTACCTTATGCGCCCATTCGCGCTCTACCTCAATTGAACATCGGCACCGGGGGCATTGCTTGTTGTCCAAGCGCCGCTGGAACGTGCCATCGCCCTCATAAATGTGATCGTTCATGCAAAACTCCATCGCCATTACAACGATAACACAACGTCCATTCGATGCAACCGTAGCCGTCCGGCTGTGTGATCCAGCCGTCATCGCAATGGGTGCAGGGAATTGCAGGAAAATTTTGTGTGACACCCCCATCGATAGAGGAGGAGGGGCGGGGGGCAAGGGGTGCCTCTCCGCTAGCGGCCAGACCAGCGCCTGCCTGCGCCCGGCCTGTGCAAAAGCATATGTCGGTATGTTCGTTGCACATCACAGCATCCCCTGCGCCACATCGTAAAGCGATGGCACCCCTGCCCTTCGCTCTATGGCTTTATCACACACGTTCAGCGTGGCCGCACTGACATCAGCCGCAGTGTAGCCAGCGACAGCCAGCCGCCGGGCGTGTGCTATCTCATTATCATACAGCCGCACCTGCCCGGTGGCCTGCTGAACGGCGCGGATGTAGGCGTGGGCGATCGCCGCCGCCTCTGGCTGATCAGATGCGCGAGAGACTAAGTGTCCATCCCCCATACCCCCTATTACATTTGCGGGTGCGTCATCATCGTCATCACGCACCTGTAGCGGTGTAGCAATGTGTATCTCTTCGTATGTGGGCAACGGCTCATCGCCATCCCACAGCACCTGATAGCGATTGCTGTGCCATCCGCTGGCTGTCTCTTGATAGTCCTTCGGCGATAGCTGGCGCACATACTTGCGGCGCTTCAATATCTTCATTGCGTTATGCACCGTTACACGCTCCGCATAGCCTGTTATGTCACACATAGTCTGCATAGCAGGCCAACACACGCCAGCGCGGTTAGCGAAGATGCACAACGCACCAAGCACCCGCAATTCGCGTTCTTTTAATTCACGATCACCGACTGCCCGTGCAGGCAACACTGACCACTTACGACTAAAAGGGGATTTCATCATTCAATTCCTTTGCTGTTTGTGTCTTGAAGCTTTCGACTGCGGCACCGGGGAACATCTGCTTTGCTGTCTCAGTCAACACGCCAGCCTTGGTCTTTTGCCATTCGTCAATGATCGTGGCTATCTCACCAATGCTGTACACCGACATGTCACGATGATCAGCGGCCACCTTGCCAGCCTCATACTCATCGCGTGTCACCGCCAGCACCTTGCCGCTTGGCATCGGCGCTTCCCAGTATTCGCCTGTCAGCGGCTTATGCCCAGCCGCTATGGCCGCATTCACCAGCGCCTCAACGCCTCTCAATGTGACTGCCGCCTGATGCTCAATGTCTTGCATATTATCGATAGCCTGATTGAGCCGATCCATCTGTTCTTCAAACCGCCCTCGCAGTGCCTCATCCACTAGCCAAGGCAAACGATCCACGCCCCATTCGGCTTCGACTGCCCTGACCTTTCTGTCATACTCAAACAGCGCATCCTGCTGACGGCGCATCGCACCCTCACTAGGCGCATAGTATTGTTTGCTTGGTTTCCTAACTCTTGCCATTACCTATCACCTACATGCCGGGACTATGAGAAGAGATCCCCCTATAGTGGGGATCTCATCTCCGTCATATCCGGTCACCTGTCCGGTTAGTATGAGATTGGTATGAGATTTACCATTTCTCATCTCACATTCTCGCCTAACTCATTGTTAATCCACACTTTGCCGCCGTCATTGACGACAACACCCTTCAATTGCAGTGCCGCGCGGTCATCTGAGCGCTTTCTTGACGTTAGATCCGGGCATTTTTGCTTGTGCAATTCTTGCCACCGATCCATCGCCATCTGCGTCACTGCCATATCAATCAGCCCGTTTTGTAGCGCCTGTAGCGCCAGCAACTGACCCGGCGTCAGCTTTGCACCGCGTTTCTTTTCTGCCGCCTCAACGGGCAATAGAACCGCACTGCTGTCGTCAATCAATGCGACTGGCGTCAACTCATACTGGCTATCAGCGATTGGCTCCGCGTCTTTTTGCTTTTCCATTTTCAGTGTGACCCGGCCCTCACTGCTCGACAGGGCCAACACAGTGTCGCTCAGACCCAATAGACTGCTTGACCCCCTCATGCCTCTGGCGGCGTCCTTACCACTGTGATGAACCGCTAGGACGGCACAGTCGGCGTGTCGCTGTATGACGCCGCACATCTCACCAAACTGGCCCATAGCCGTTGCGTCATTCTCATCTGACCCAGTCGCCGCCAGTGTCCGGGCCACTGTGTCAATAACAATCAAGCTGAAATCCTGTTTGAAATTGTCGATTGTGCGTAACAGCTTTTCCAGATCCGGCGGGTCTAACAACTTGACCGCCATTGGTAGCACATAGAATGGCGTGGTGCCGTGTGTGTCGTTGTGTGACTGCCACGCCTTGATCCGCTTGCCAAGGCCACCAACGCCCTCTGCCGCGATGTAAAGCACGGCACCCTGCCTTGTGGCCCGGCTGTGCCACTGCCGCCCGTATGTTATCGACAACGCCCAGTCGATTGACAGGAATGACTTACCAATGCCCGGCGCACCATACAGCACAGAGAAACCGTGCTTGGTCACGATGCCGTCAACCAGCCATTCGATTGGTGGCATGTTGCGTAGGTAGTCTATGTCGTAGGTTTCAAACACGTCCGGCTTGTCAACTGGCTCCGCCTTGTCCGGCTCTTGCTCAATGGCTGGTGTCTCTTTAACTAGCGCCATCAATTCGCTGGGGCTGTGATCATTAAGCCAGTCGAACACGTCTTGCTTGTCAGTCAGCCCCGGCAGGCTGACGCGCTTGATGCGCTTCACCACCGGGTAAAGCTGACTGACCACCACATCAGCGTGTGCCTGCCCAGCCTCATCGGCGTCAGGTATGACTATGACATTGCGATCAGCGAAATACTGATTGATGTCTGGCTTCCAGTTCTTTGCGCCGCCGTGATTGGTTGTCGCCACCACGCCCAACTGGTTTAGCCTGTCGGCGCATTTCTCACCCTCGACAACAAACACTGGCGCGTCTGGGTTCTGTATCATGCCAACTAGGTTGTATGGCACGGCTGTGACGCCATCCATATTGTACAGCCAGCCACCCTTGCCATCAGGGCGGCGCTGTCTGAACGACTTGGGTTCAAAGCGTTGCACTTGGAACAGCAAATCACCGTCAGGCCCGTAATAGCTGTATTCACGGGCCAAATACTTTGCCGGGGTCAGCGTTGGCTGTACCCGCTTGGCTATACCAAATTTCTTTTCCAATACGTCCGGGATATTGCCATTGATACTGGCTGGCTCAAACATCCGCACCAGATCGACAACGCCGCCACCCACGCCGTTTTCGTGATCAAACCAAGTGCCGCGCTTGCTCACACTAAATGAGCCGTGTGTCCCCCAGCGCAACTCATTCCCTTTTGACAGTTTGGCATTCGGCTCACCCAAATAGTGCCGTGCAACCTGTTCTATGTATGCCGCTATATTCGTCATATCACACAATCCCCCCCGTCCTTTTGGCAAAAGTAACCCTCTTCATCAAACACCCAATCGGATTGCCTTTGCACAAAATCAACAAACTCTATCAGGTTCCTGTCTTTGCGAAATGTTGAGCCTGTTTGTTGTTCCATCCTAATCCACCATTCAGCGCGATCAGGATATTGCTTCGCCATTGACGCCAATATTGCTTCGCTCTTTAGAAAACAAAAATCGCAATTACCAAGCGGCGTTTTCCCGGCCACGTTATCTAGCCGCAAATCGAAATTTTGCTTTTTCCAAAACTGCGATATTTCTCTTTTTGTGACGCCGTCATCTAACAGTGGATACCAGTATGACCAACGGTCTTTACTATCTGTTTTGGCGCGGCGTTGTTCATCAGCGCGTATGCCTACTGCCGCCGACCAATGCTTCCAGCCCAAATCATTTACCAAATACCTCTTCATTGGGCGTATCTTCAAATCCGTTGTGCAAAAGCGCGTCACAATGTTTGGCAGATATTTTTTTGCTTTCAACAAAACCTCAAATGGTTCACCGTTTTTGCTTGCGTTTTTATAACCTGTAACGCGGTATGATGCCCTATTGTCTTTGCGGTCATACTCTATCCACACAATGTTGACGCCCCATTTTTCTGAACACTCATGCACAAAATCTAGCGTCTGTGGCATTTCACGCCCGGTGTTTGCAAACATAACTTGGCACCGCTCTGGCAGATCACCATTTGCTTGCAATATGTGATACAGCATATATGCAGACGTTCTCCCCCCAGAGAAACTAATCTGCACGTTGCCGTCTGGTAATTTATAAAAATTCATCGTACTACCTCACCCCCTTTCACCCGAAAGACGCGCCCGGCGGGGAAGGGAGGAAACCCCGCCGGGCGCTACCGCACTAGAACAGGTCTGCGCCTGCGCTTGCGGGTGTGACAGGCGGCGCTGACACTGCCTGTGCGGGTTCTGCTGGCGCTGACGCGCCTTGGTTCATACCCTCTGGCCGCTCAATCCAGCCAGAGATTGACCACTTGGGTGACCGAAACGTCTGTGTGCCTTGCGCCTTAGTTTCGATCTGGATGCGGTCACTACCAGTGATCTCCACGACTGGCAGTTTGCCGGGGTTGTCAGCCTTCCCGGCGAGGAACGCATCATGCAGGTCATTCATCTGATTGCGTACAATCTTTGACGATGATGACATTTCACGCAGGCCGATCTCTTTATTGTAGAGGCGGATGCGGAAACCCTCTTTGTGGTCAGGCGATGGCTGTTGTGGCATTGGCTCACCGACTTGAACCAAACGAAAGTCTGGCCCGTTGGCGGTAAATGCAATGAAGCCAACCTCAATCGTGTCCAAATCCATCACCACTTTTATTGGCATGTCCATTTCAGTTTCGCTCTTTTCCCAAGTGCCATCAGGCGCTTGGTGCCGATCTTGCCGGACGAATGAGCCGTCCTTGGCGCTGTATTTAACAATCGGCAGGAAATCCCCACCACCCGAATTAGAACTTTCTGTGAAACCTAAAGCCATTGATTTTCTCCATTCAACTTTAGAACTACCGCAAAACGGTTGCGGCACCGACTGGGAAATAGGCACACACGTCTGCGTCTTGGGCATCGCCCCGGTCAGACCTGCCGCCCTTTCCCAATTCATAATCGCCGGCAAAATCAAACCTGACGATATTATCTGTGTAAACATTTAATAGATAGCTTGGCAGGCCAGTGTGTTGCGTCAGCAGTCTCGCTTGCAACACTTTTGACAGGCTCACCATAGCCGTTGGGTATTTGAACATGTGGCATGTGCGGTGCTTGACCTCAACAAACGCCTTTGGCTTATCGCCCTTCAACACAAGAAAGTCCAGCCGATATTGCAATGGCAGTTTGTAAAAGTCATAGCCGTGCGCGGCGAATGCTTCAGCCAGCGCGTGTTCTTTGACGCGGTCAGCGTCTGTCTCATACATCTTACGCATCAGCCAAATGTTCCCGCACAATCATCATCGCCGTCATCGTGTCGCACTCAACAGCGTAGCGCCAGTCGTACTGCTCTGTCAGATCCCCGGCTGGCACAAAGTCAGACATGCCAACGATAGCCGCAACCGGGAAACGCCAGCGGATCGGCAATCGGTCATATTTGTAGACCAGCAATGGTAGCCTGTTTGTTGCCAACGCACTGTCGCACGTTTGTGACCACCACTGAGGGTTTATGCCGTAGCCGGCGCGGCGGCGCTTCGCCTCAATGCTGAATGGAAAGTCAGGCATATCGACACAGATCAGATCGCCGTGTTCTGCCTCTCTATATTGCTCTATGTCGCGCTTAAAGGTCAGGCCCAGTTCATCCAACAGGATCTTCGCCAAGTCCCGCTCAAAATTCGCGCCCTTGTTGCGCCCATTAACCATCGCGCCTGATCCCGCGCAATGCACCAGCCGCGTCAAACGCTGGCTTTTCTGCCAGCATCTTGTCCAGCGCTTGGTCTAAAATATCATCGGCCAATGCGGCCATTGAGCGGTGCGCTGACACGTCAAGCGCGGCCCGTAATTTGTCCATTGTGGTATTTCGCAGTCTGAAATGCGCCTGTGTCGTGGGTGCCATATCAACTTTCTTTCGTTTGTTTTCAATCACTTGTCATTTTTTGTGCAAAAACATACACAGCCACCCTTGTACCACACTGGTAGATGGTGTATATAATCATTATTGACACCAAACAGGGAGACTAAAATGACACTGTTAGACAAAATTGAAATCTGGAGACAGGACAATTTGCCGGCAGGCTCAGAGGCGTCGAGTGATCTGTGCAATCTTATTATGGATTTGCACGACGATATGCCAGACCCATCAGATAATGAGGTTGCAGGGTATTGGCTTCTGGGTTTGGTGTGGGACAAGTCATCGCTTGTCGAGCATCGCGACGCAATTAGATCATTTGTAGACGCGGTGGCCTAACGGCCCCGCCCCAACCAAGGGAGATTGATATGACCAAATACGTTGCTTACTATCGTGTGTCCACAAAGCGCCAAGGCCAATCCGGCCTTGGCCTCGAAGCCCAGCAGGCGCTGGTGTCTGACTTTGCCAAAGATAATCCTATCATTGCTGAGTTCATTGAGGTTGAGAGTGGCCGCAATGACACGCGCCCGGTGATGGCTGAAGCGCTGGCCTACGCCAAGCAGTCTGACGCCATCCTAGTTGTTGCCAAGCAAGACCGCTTGGCCCGTAAAGTTTTATTCATCGCCCAGCTTATTGAAAGTGGTGTGCCGTTTGTCATTGCCGACAACCCACACGCCGACAAGTTCCGCCTGCACATTGAGGCGTGTATCAATGAGGATGAGGCTGAGAAGATCAGCAAGCGCACCAAGGACGCCCTCGCCGCCGCCAAGGCGCGTGGCGTCAAGCTTGGCTGTCCAAACCCACGCGCTGGCGGTCTGGCATCAGGTGCCGCCCGGCGCGAAAAGACACAGCGCGTTGCCGCCAAGGCAATGCCAATCATTACTGCCCTGCGTGACGCTGGTGCGTCACTCCGGGCCGTAGCCAGCAAGCTTAATGAGGCTGGCATACCATCTGCTATGGGTGGTGCGTGGCACGCAACCAGCGTGCGTAATTTGATAACTGCAATGGGGAATTGATATGAATAAAAAACGCCGTGACGCAATCGTTCATGCAAATTCTTTGGTGGCTCAAGCTTGGGCCATCATTGAAGAGGTGCATGAAGGTGAGGAAGAGGCATACGAAAATATGCCTGACAATTTAAAATATTCCAGCAAGGGTGAGATTGCTGGTGAGGCTGTCATCAATCTTGAAAACGCATTGAGCGCCATTGAGGATGTTGACGCATATCTTAGTGAAATTTCTGCACAGTAAAGGGAGACTAAAAATGGTCAAAGAATTTTTCGGGTTTATGTTTTTAATGACTGTGGCGATTGCTGGCCTGACTAATATCGTCACAGATGAATGGAACGTGTGGGCCTTGATGGTCAAACTAGGGGGGACAAACTAATGGTTGGAAAACTTACACCAGATTGGATGCTGTCGGCATCACGCATACCAGTGTTGCTGAACGCATCACCGTACCAGACGCAGAATGATCTGCTGGCTGAGATGATCCGCATTGATGAGGGCGGTGAGCCAACGCGCATACCGCCCAATGAAAATATGGCGTGGGGTGACATGCTGGAACCCGTTGTGTTGACCGAAGCCGCAAAGCGCCTTGGCCTGACCAATGTTGAATTGGAATTTTCTGAGGCGGTCAAGCACGATCACCTGCCACTGGCCGCGTCACTTGATGGCGTTGGGTGTGGCAAGGGTGACATCATCGCTGACATGAACAAGGGCATCTACACGCCCGGCGCTCACCGCGTTGATATCAGCGGCCTTGGCTGTCTTGAAGCTAAGACGACACAAGCGCCGCCGGAAGATTTGCCCCCGGCCTATCGCGGCCCGTTGCAGTTGCAGGCTCAGATGATGTGTGCCGGGTACAAGTGGGGCGCTGTCTGCGTACTGTACCGGGGCAGTGAATTACGCACCTTCGTTTATCAGGCTGACCCTGCTGTGCAGTCCCGCATCATGCAGGCGGTGCATGACTTTGAACAGCGCCGCAAAAACAAAGACTGGTATGAGCCAGTCAGCGCCGAAGATGCGGCCACCGCATACAGCCGTGTCGATGATGCGGCACCGCCCATCGAACTGGCAAGCGAAGAGGCGCGTGACTGGCTGAACCAGCTAGTCGTAGCCAAGCGCAACAAGGCGGCGGCGGAACAGGACATTGATGAGGCCAGTGCCGCAATCATGCAGATGATGGGGTCACACAAAGAGGCCATCGGCACTGTCGGCAATCAGATGATCAAAGTCACTTGGCCGGAGCGCCGCTTCAAGGCACAGCCTGAGAGGCTTGTCCCGGCCAAGCCCGAAAGTGTCGTGCGTCAAAAAACATTAACGATAAAGGAGTTGAACTAATGCCCCGTCCACGCGATTTAAGCGCCACTGAGCGCGTCTATGATGCGATAGTTTCATACACTGCCAACAATCCCTACCCGCCGTCACAGAGCGAAATAGCGGCAATGGTGGGCCGAAGCCGCACGGCAGTCGTTAAACACCTTGTGCATCTGACTGAGGCTGGACGCATTGAGGTTCCACCCGGACGCCATCGCGGCATCAGGGTGGTCAAATGAGGGTGCCAACAAAAGAGGAAATCAAGCAGGCGTTGCAGATCCCAAAGGCAACGCCGCCGCTTGACAGCCTTGGCCGGACGAACAGGCCAACCACAGCCAAGAATATGACTATAAAAATAAAGGTGAAGGGGCAACGCTAGTTGCCCTTTTTCTTATCCATATTCAGCCCAAGATTTTTCAGAGCGCGTTCACCATACCAGAAACCCAGCGACAACAGGTTCAACTGCCACAGCATTTCCATTGCGTCACTGTCAACATTGCGCGACAGGAACCCATAGATGAATGCCCCGGCCAAAACGTATGTCAGTATAGGCCGAACAGATCCGCGCAAGATCTGTATTGACCAATGCACCTGATCGCCCCGGCCCTCATACGCCACAACAAATTCTCTGAAACTGCCCTCTGCTTTTTGTATCTCAGTTTCCATCTGTTGCCGGGCTTTCTCTTTAGCCGCCGGGTCAGGGATCATATCAAGAGCCTTGCTGATGGCAGGCTGAAGCATAGGTAATAATGCTTGTATCATTTTAGTAACTCCACACGTTGGGCCGGGGGCCACCTTTAAAAGTATCCAAATGCAAGAAACGGCCTGACCCTTTCTGAGCCACGCCAATGCCAGTGAAGCCGTGCTTAAATGCCAGCTTCATCAGGTCATAGCAGTCTGTCCCGGCAACGGCCACGTCAACTGCAATGCCTCTGGTATGCACCCCCGGCGCGGCCTTGCTTGCCTCGACACTATGCTGGGGTGAGCGGTACGCGCTGGTGATTGTCATAGGCTTGCCATACTCATCGCGCAATGCCTGCAATTTCTGCATAAAATTTTCAGACATTTTGCAATCGCCCGTTTCGCTACAGCGCATCTCTGCCTCACTGAAACTAGGGTAGTCTTTCCAATTCATGATCTCATCTCCAAAACGTCAGCAACCATTTTGTCCCAGCTATCCATTTCCGCCCGGCGCGTGAATGCGTCCGGCGACAAACGCCGCGTCTTGAACGACACGCGGTTGACGCACAACCACAATACCAGTCGCTTATCGGGGTTGCAAAGGGCAAGAGCATCGCAGTCGTTCCTGTTCAATAATCGTTTTCCTGATCCACCCTTGCCACAATTGAAATGGTAGGTTGGGTTTTTGTATCCTATACCCTTGCATAGGTTGGCCGTCTTTACCTCAATGCGGATGAACTGATTGCCCTGCCAAGCCAGCAGATCACAGCCGTCTTGGGGGCAGTGCGACACGCTCCAGCCGTTGTCGATCACCGAAGCCGCCGCCACCATTTCGCCCATAAGGCCAGTTGCACATGCTGTCACCTAGTCGCCATCCATAAGATTGCTAACAAAGCCAACGCTGTGGCTGTGCCTAGTATAACCGCGCCGATAATTTCCACAAGTTTTTGACGTGCCTCTTGTTGTTTATAGATCATCTCTTGGCGTTCACGCCGGATGCGTCCCTCTAGCTGGATCAGATCGGCCCAAGCTTGTGGGCCGTAGGTCATCTGCAAATACTGCTTGAGTTCGGCGCGTTGCTGTTCAAGCTTTTTCTTGGCCGCGTAAACTTGCAGGGCTTCGGCTTGCACAGTGTCAGCGCCTTGTAGTTTCTTAAATATGGATGGGTTGTTTGCCTGCTTCTCAGCCTGATCAATATCACTGGCGGCTTTCATCCACCTTGAGACATCATTGATACAGCTTTCCAGATCTCGCCCGGCGCTGACCATTTGCTTGATTGTATTGAATGCCGCTGTAGCCCCGCTGATGGCCGCGCCTATGGTGATGGGATCCATTGTGTCAATCGCCCTTCTCTCAGCGGCTCACAACGCCAAGCGGTTGCGACTAAGCCATTGTCAATCTCACCAACAGATCGCGCCATTTCCATACAGCGGCGCTTGCAACTTTCCCGGTCAGGCCAAGTCGGCCCCCTCGTATCCCAAAATTCGACACATTGTGATGGATCAGAAATCAGACAAGCTAATACGATTGCCTTAAACATCTTTCCGCAATCCCTTGCGGATGCGGATGATTAGTAAAATGATACCGCCAATACCAGCTACAAGCGTCACCCACTCATTAAGGGCATGAAGCCACACTGGGCTGGTAATAGCACCAGCGGCTAGGGCAAGGTCAGTGTGAGCATCGTTGTCCATTAGCCAGCTATTTCCATTGCAATGATGGACGAAACTCCATTTTCAGTTGAAGCCGCATCTTGATTGCCTACTGTCCTATTCAAATAAAGGGTTCCACTTGTTGCACTAGTGTTGTAAGAAATACAATAAGTAATCGCACTTGTAGAACTAGGGCTGTCAACAAATTGGAATGACCTGCTTTCTGGGGTGCTATCATTATCAGCGGCGGCTTGATAATTATTTGCAGTTGACGCTATGCCTCGACCTCTATTGCCGCTTACTGGTGCGCCTAGTAATGTAGTATCTCTATGAAAAGCCCATAAATATTCGTGGTTCGCTGTAGTTGGCTCATAAAAAACATGACCCATCAGTATAATTTTATTACTAGCTGATGATGGCGTGATTGTCACGCTTACATGAGATGTGCTATCTGCCGCGTTTGCCGCAAGCAATAATCTGCTTGCCCTTGCTGTTGTTTGGTTTGTAAAGCTGGTTTGACCATCTTCAACGTGTTGTTTGATTTGCAGTATATTACCACCAACACCAGATGGCAACGCAGTGACGCTGGTCAGGGACTGATTGTTTAATCGTATAAGTGCCATTATGCTATCCTCATCACTGACATCCAAGTTACTTTTGCATTTGCTAAATCACTTGTGCCTGTAACTTGAACTGCGTTTGCCGCTGTTGAAGGTATTCTCCAAGTTGCAGTTCCAGCATTATCTGCAAATGCTTTTAATCTTATTTTAGTAGTGGCAGTTGTTGCTTTGTAAATAAAAGAACCAGTAAAACCCACACTACCTAAATCGTTAGTACTACTATTACGAACTTGTGCGCCGCCACCTTTGTAAGCAGAATAAGTAGACCCATCAGTCGCTACCTCAATGCCAGCGTGTGCGTAAATCAAAGTCTCAGTGGCTGGAGCATTTGAAGCAACTACACAAGCATAGCTAATTACATAAACACCATTACTGCTATCTAGTAGATAAGCGTCATTTGCGCTGTCAAAGTTAGATGCTGTGTCATAAACAACAGTCCCGCTACCACCAAAATCAACTACAACATTTGATGAGTCAGTTAAACTCGCTTGGTCAGTTGTTAAGTCAACTTCAAAGTATTCGCTACCAGCACCAGACGATATGCCTGTCAAAGCAGACCCATCAATGGCTGGCAATGCGCCTGTCAATTTAGACGCCGCCATTGACTGTATCTTAGCGTCAGTAATCGTGCCATCAGCAGGAGTACCAACGCCGTACACATCACCAAACGACATGATAAAGTCGATGCTGTCACTAGCTGACAGTGCGCTGGCAAATACAATGTTACTGCCGCTTATGGTGAACGAATCTTGTGGGGCCTGTATCACTCCATTAAGTGAAACCAGTAGCTGATTGGCAGTTGCCGGATAGTAGGCAGAGCCGCCAAGGGTCAGGGCATAGGTGTCAGTCGCAGATGCAGTCAGGTTATCTAACTTGTGATATCCGCCGCTGGATGGTTGGTTTCCAAGATATGGCATGTGTTACCCCGCAATCTCTGTAGCACTGATAAACGAAACGCCTCTTTCACGTTCATTTTGGTCAGTATCGCTTACGCAACGGTTCACATATAAGGTACTTGCATAAATGCAACTCATTGCTAGGTGATATGTGATTTGTGAAGTCGTATTATGGTCGTTATCAAACCAAGTAATCTGCCCGCTGTCTGGAGACGTAGAGGCATCAGAGGTATGATACCCAGTGGATGCAAAACCTATACCGACACGCCTACTACCAGCGACTGGCCCTGCTAACTTTGTGCTACCCCGAAGAAAGAAAAGAACATTATTTGTTGTCCAGTTTGCCTGACCATATTCAGCAAATAAGAACGCTTCTAATTTGATTATAGAGTTGGCGGCTATGGGGGTGATGTTTACTGAAAGATTAGTAATTGCAGTATCTGTATTTGCAGTGATGGCTTGAGTATGTGTGCTATCGTATTGAGTGTATTGAACTTGCAACACCTTACCGCCACCAGCCCCTGTTACATTGCCAGTAAACGCAAAGTCATCAGTTAAGTCTATGCTTTCAGACCTTAGTTTTGAAAGTGCCATATCTTACTCCGGCTTTGTAGGCCACACCACATCATCTAATGATGAATAGCTGTCGGTAATATCACGCAGTGCCTGACGGTATGTAGTCTGAGCCGCAGTCATTGTCGGCGTATCAGACATATCCCACCAGTCAGTCTCTGCAATAAGACGGTTACGCTCTTTGCGTAATTGATCCAGATTAAAAGCCGCCAGCAACTCAGCTTCCTTAGTTGCTACAGCAGAGGCATCCCAAGATACAGTGTTGCCATCAGCATCCTTGGCAATAGCGTCAGCACCGCTACCGTTGATTGTAACTACATTTGAATGTAGTGCGTAAATTGCTTCGTGTTGCATTTTATTATCCTTCTATTGCTCTATTTCCATAAGGGTAATACTGCTTACGCCATCGATTGTGGTTTCATTGCTACCACCCCTATTGATGTACACTGTCGCCGCATATTTATGCTCTACATAAACTGTATAGTCTATTGCGCTTGTGGTGTTGTGGTCGTGATAAATTTGACCGCCATTATTAGACATTGAATAAGTGGTATTACCGCCAAACCTTGCCCCAAAGAAACGTGAACTAAACGCCGTGTCAGTTCCAGTTTGTCCTATGTCGTGATATACCATATGATATGAACCATATGCCGCACCTGAGTTGTTGGATGAGGTGCAGAGACTATAGGTCACAAGTATTTTGCTGGTAGCATCTGTCGGTATAATAGTAGCAGTTAATCCAGTTGCTACGGCAGTATCGGCAGATAAAACTAGGCTTTCCTCAGTGTCATAAAACGAATGAACAACTTGCAACACCTTACCAGCAGATACACCAGTCAGCGCAGAACCATCACCGCTAAATGATGTGGCTGTAACCGCGCCACTAAACGTACCAGTCGTTGCCGCCAGTGGCGATGTCGTTGGATGGCTAACACTACCAACGGCCTTGCCTTGGAATACAACATAGAAATCATCTGTAGCCGCAATCGTGCCAGTCATAGTTAGTGCAGTACCAGCAACGGTATAGGCCACAGTTGGTTCCTGACGCACGTTGTTTACAAACACTTCAATCTCTTGCGCTGATGAAACAGCGTGGCTAAGTGTAAAGCTAGTGCCAGTGCCGCCTGTTAAATCCTGATAGGCAACAGACTGAAAGCTGGCTGATGGTGCGTTACCTACATAAGGCATCAGGTGATCTCCATAATGCTCAATGTTGCGTCAACCTTTGCAGATGTATCACTGTCGATCTGCAAAATGTCGCCAGTTTGTAAGATGTATTTGTTACCCGCCATCAATTCCAACGAACCGCCACCAACGATGGGTGCGCCTTTGATAACAAACACAGTCTCATTTGTTTCGGTATCGACAGTTGTTGACACAATCTTAACGTCAACCGTGATGCTGGCTGTGTCGTTGTTTGCCAGCGTTAAACCAATGATAACTGACGTTGTTGACGCCGGAACCGTATACAAAGCATCGGGCGTACCAGCGGCGGCTGGCATAGACCCATTAGTTTTTAGTTTAAAGGTGTTAGCCATTTTCTTATCCTAACGCTATTGCCAATGCTGTAGCGGTGTCAGCCGCCACACTTTCAATCAGCGCCGTCTGAGCCGCTGAAATATTTACAAACAAATCATAGTTTGCGCTGTTTATGTTTGTGCTTAAAGGCGCAACGCCAGCAGATGTATGAACTGTATTGACGCGGTATACGTTGTTATCATCCGGGTCAATGACCAAGTCACCAGCCACATAGTCAACGCCTGCCGCCCAAGTGCCGCGAAAATCACCAGTCGCAGTTGTGGCAATTGGGTTGCCATTACTGTCAAACGCCAAAAACTTTAGCGCCCGGTCAGCCTTGGCTGGCAGTGTCATATCAACAACGCCGCCATCCTCAACCAGCGCCGGGTCATACACTGGCGCTCTCATGCCGCGCTTGTTTTCTTCGGCGATCTGCTGGTCAAAGATTGTCAGCGCGTCTAGCTGTTCGTTGAGGCTGGATGCCAGCAAGTCCCCGGCAGTTACAAAGTCGGTGACGCGCTCAATGTCACGCGCCCCAACAATAACTATCTGATCTGACGCGGTTGGCGTTGACGGCACGTTGGTGCCAGTCACAATCGTGACTGAGCCAGTGCCGTTGGCGTTTATTGTAACAGTGTAGTCTGTTGTCAGCGTCAGCGTTGTGGAGTTAAAATAAACAGCCACATCGTTTTCATCTAAAATTTCAAACGAAAAGGCATACGGCCCAACACCCGCTGATCCGGTAAACACGACACGGCGCGTCACTGCATTGATACTGTAGTCTGCCATTTAATGCCTCACATTCTGCTGTGAATAATACACTATTTACTATCTGCCGTATAGGTTGATGTTTTCTTGGTTCATTGCCATTTCAGCCGCTGTCTCAGGATATAAGACAGGCGCACCATCTTTTGTTCTGCCAGTATAATGAACAATGCCAGTGTCACTGTCTTTGACCATCTCGCCAAACATCTTGTCACGCGCCCTTGCCCGGTACTCAGCAACAACCTGATCAACATCATTTTGCAGTGACCCCAACGGCGGCTTGATGCCCATACGCTCTGCATCATTCAAACGCTCATTGATAGTTCTGATGATGGCATCATCCATTGTCATGCCATCGTGTCTGTCCTGTTGCATTTTCAGATACATATTTTGCTGTTCGGCTGTCAGGCGAACACCAGAGATATCAAACTTTGGATAGCCAATGCCGTGGTTTATTGAGGCTAGCAATTCGGCAACCTCATCCGGCTTGCCCTTAGTTGTTGACATTGGAAGCCAAGAATAATCCTTGTCATATACAATCGGACGCCCACGCTCATCTAGCTTTGGTGGCAGTTTGTTTGATGCGTTTGGCACACGCGACATCGTTTTGTTGTACGCCTCAAAGAATACCCTGATGCCGGGCGTTGTCGCGTCAACCCCATACGCATCCGCCCATTCAACCTGCGCCTGATTAACAGCAGTGTTGCTTAGTGCCGGGTCAAGCATTCGCTCTATCTTGCCAAACAAAGCGCTATTGGCAAAACCAACCACGGGTGTGCCAGCGATACCAACATTAGCAACTTGTTTAAAATACGCCTCAACCATTGCCGCAAACTTGTCGCCGCCATCTGTTTGGCGCTGATTGAATATACGCATAAACTCATTAACAGATTGCATAGCTGGCATGTTGGTTGAGTATTCGGCCAGTGACGCCATCATAGCGTCCATCATTATTTGATAGTCAGTGTCGTCAGGATTGTAAGCGCGATACTTCATAGCATCGGCCAGTGCCGCGCCCATAATGAATGGGATTGTCACTGGCTCTAATCTTTTGAACGATACAAATGTACTGCCCTCAAACGTGCCTGTTCCTCTTGTCGCTGATCCAGCGCCCAAAATAACATTCAAGCGCTCAAGTATTTCATCTGATATTTCATCGTTGTTAAATCTCAGACTAAACTCTTGCCACCCGGCGCGTTTAAGATTGTTTCTGTCCTCAGTGCCTGTAGGCCCAAAGCCCGTGACGCGGCCATCAAATGCTAGCTTGAATGATCCAAGCCCCATCATGCCGCCAAGCGCAATCCGGCTAATAGCCAGATCCTTGTGTCTGCCACCCTTTTGCCATTCGCTGTAAAAACGCGGAGATATAAAGTTTAAAATAGGTAAACGCGCCGCGCCCTCAATAGCAAGATTTGTGACAGATTTATTGAACAGCATGATCGGCTTAATCAATGGAAAGTTCATAAGCCTTTGAGCGGCCCAGTAAGTGCGCCCCAATTGCGACTGCCGATCAAGATCTGACATTAGCGTAATTTGTTTTCTGAAACCTTCCATACTGGCTTCAATATCAGCCGGGCGCTCAACCAAAAACGTGTTGATTGCTTCCTGTGTCGCACTCAGTGCCTCTTCGGCGCTGGCACCATCCGCTATCTTTTTGTCGTAAATAGTAGCGCCGTACCGCCAAGCCTGCTCATGCAATTCCATACGCTGTGCTATGCCGCCAAACAAACCATCACCTGCGGCCAGCCCTCTCATAAAAACAGAATAACCATTGCCCATTGCATTTAAGCCGCGATACAGTGGCTGGCCCCTATACTCAGGTGTGCGCCACACCTCTTTACCAAACAAATAAAGCGGCGTGTTTTCAAGATTAGATGGGGCCATAGGCATAGTCGGCGCGTCTTTAGCGCCACCCGACTTGACGTTTCTGCTCATAAGAGCAAAGCCGTCTAGTGTGCCATTGTAAAAAGCCGCCACCCTTGCGTATATATCTTCTTTGTAAAATCTATCAGGGTTATATTCCAAGCCCAAAACTTTTGCCACACGTTGGCGCAGAATGCCAACAGGTATGGCACCAGCCCTTTCTGGAATATCAGCAATCAACTGACCAATACCAGCCGCCGCATTAAACATATGCGTTTCCCAGTTTGATAGGAACGTGGCCTGCGCCATATATATGATACTGTCATATCCCTTACGCATAAGCCCGGTTTCCAGTATCTTGTTTTTAGCCGCACGGTTTTGTTGCTGTAGGTATGCGTCAGCCAAGACGCGCAACTGGTCATCACCACCAACACCATCCAATACGGCGCGTATGTCGAGCGATGGCAGGTTGCGCTCACGCGCACCCTTAAAGACATTCATCGCTCTAGCGACATCGCGCTTGGCACCCTTCAATTGATCAAATATAAGCTGATGCTGTGCTAGTGCCTCACGCAATTCAAACTTGCCAAGGTCTGTCAACATGCCTGATGCGGCTTGGGCCATCATGTCATCTAGCTTTTGTGCGCTGACATCATGTAGCGCCTGCAACCCGGCAAGTTGTGTGGCTAGTTTATTGCCGCCAACTTTGCTTTCCATAGGAATGCCGCGAAACATTGCGTCTGCAACTTTTTTGGGGACGCCAGATAAAATAGCGCGGTCAAACAGGCTCTGAACTGTTTGTGATGCAAAGTCTGGTTCCGATGTTTCGGCGATTGCTTGCGCTGTAGCGGCCAGACTGTCGCTGTCGTAAAAGCGCGTATTGACCGGGCCAGCCTCAATACCTTCACCCAATTGCTTTGCGCTTGGTGATGGAACTTGGCGCGGCCCACCCATAGCCTCTTCACGCGCACCCATAACCTGCTCAACACGTTCTTCTGTTGCTGGCGCTGGCTTCTTAATTGGCGGCTGTTCTGGCTGAACAGGCACAACATCTTCTGGCAGATCTTGTGCAATTGGTGGTTCTGGCGCAACCTCTTGGGCAGGCTCAACCACTTTGCTTTCCGGGGATATGCGAGCGCCGCGCTTTGTAAGCGGCTCTATAATTTCTTTAGCCACACCGCGCCCGGCAGAGCGGCCAAACAAAGACGCGACACCGCCAGCCTGTTGGATACCCTCTTGCGACAAGTCAGCCTGCGGCTCTTGCACGTTTTGTTCGATCTTGTCCAGATCTGCTTCAAGATCTCTTGGGCCGCGTATCGCCATAGTTTATTCCTCTGGCTGTGTTTCTTCAGGCTCTGCCTGCATAGGCATCACTTCGCGCTTTGCGTATAATTCAGCAATCAGCGACATTACATTAGTATTGTTCTGCTGGCTTGCCTTTTGCTCTGATGAGTTGGTCAAGTTTTCCACGATTTACTCCTTCAAATTCATACCAAGGTATGTTTCCACCCTCAAATGCTTTGACGCCCGGAAAGTCTGCTGGAAGAACGCCAGACTTTTTACTAAACGCCTGCTTGAACATATCATCTAATTGCTTTTTTGTGAACTGATACGGTTGCCCATCACTTGTGCTGTAAAGATAGCGTCTGCCACCGCCCGGTAGCTTTTCATATGACACGCCAGAATATTTAGTGTGGAACCTGCCTTCAGTCACGGGCATCAATTCTGTTGGGCTGATGTTTGCGCCGGGACGCTTAGATCCCATACCGACAACGGCTTCTAGCGTTGGGTGCGCCACAATCTGACCTGACGATCTAACCCAGCTTTCCCAGTGGTATCTGCCAACAGAGCCAACATCGCCGCGCCCAATGCGCTGATAAAGATCAGGCACACGGTTCATCAATGACCGTTCAAGCGCCTCATACTGAACAAGCCCTTGTGCGCCCTCAAACTGCTTCATAATGTCATCATATATTTTATCACCGCCGCCCCACATCTGATTGATTTGGATGCGGTCAAGAACCACAACATCATTACGCCCAGATACCAACAAAGCAAATGACAGGATCTTGTTACCAATACCTGTACCTTCGGCTAGTGAATAATATTCACGCCGGATTTCTTTACTGCTCTTGTTTGGATCTGCAATTAAGTTGTGCAGACGGGTTAATGCTGACACGCCGTTTTCATCAACAGCAGACATCTTTCTTAAAAATGTTTCGCCAAAAGCATTGGCATTAGATGTAGCGCCGCGCCCCGCCGCATCTTCTGGCTGGATAGTCATTGCCATTTCGCGCCAAGCGGTTGTGTCTGCATCAGACCATTCACCACGCGCCGCTTTCTGAATAAACGGTTGCGCGGCATCTGCCAATTCAAGATATCCGCTTTCATGTGGAAATGCTGACAGCATTCTTGACAGGATAGTCCACAGCATCAATTGACCAGTCAACTCAGGCCCGGCACCAGCATCATATGCATCTCTAAATTTTTGCTGTACTGCCAGCCCCTCATCAGCCGCCTTAACCTGATCTGGCGTAATTTGCCCAAACCAATCAGCCCACTTTTCCGGGTTGTTTGCGTGTTCGATCATCCACGATGGCGGCATCGACACTTCTTTTTTGTTTTGCATTTTGGCAACCATAGTCGCGTATGCTTGCGGTGATGCTAGCGGGTCAGGAAACTCTTGCTCAATTTGAGCCATTGCTGGCTTTACTTTTTCCGCGTTTGCTGGCGTCAACTTAATCGGCACCATAGACTGCTTGCCAGTACCCTCTGGCTCAAACGCATCAACGGTTACCCGGTATTCTGGTGCCAAACCACCAATGCCGGGTTCGTCTGATGCTTGTGACAAACCTGTTGTTGGCTGTTCAGATCTGGCTATCCGGCCAAGCCCAGCCAATAGCGGATCAATCACATCCATAGGATCACCGCCGGACATCAACCTGTCTGTCATCGGCCCACGTTCAGCCATACGCGCTTCAGCGTCTTCACCAAGTTGGGTCAAGCCCCTTTGAACAGCAGGCGCTAATTCACGCGCAATTGCCTCACCAGCCTTAATTGTGCCGCCACCAGCCAGCCCACCCACAACGGCGCTGACGCCTGTGCGGATTGCGCCTGTTACTGGGTCAATCTCATAACCAGCCTGCTTCTCAATGCCTTGTGTTAACTGATCAGCCGCGCCAGCCTCAATGCCAGTGTAAACAGCGGCTGACGTGCCGGGGCGCTTTGCTATTTCAGCTAGCAGTTTTTTGATGCCAACGGCCCCGGTCTTACGCGCAACAAACCCAGCGCCTAATGTGCCAAAGCCCGTATAAACGCTTGGGTCAGCTATCAAACCACGCAACATTCTAACCGTGCCATTTAATGTAAAGTTTGGCAATTGATCGTAACGATCCATCAAATAAACAAATGCCTTGGCTTGATCTTGTGTGCCGCTTGTCAGTAGTGCGGCGGCTTGTATAGTACCGGGCGCACCCGTTGCATTTGGCATGTATGTGCCACCAGCAAAGTTATAATTAAACTCACCGATAGCGTCTATGCCGTAACGCGCCGCCATCTTGTCATCGCCATCAAACGGCTTGCCCTCAAACAGCATGTAAACTTCACGCGCCGCCGCCGCAAACTTTGGGTCAAGCAGTAATTGCTTTTCTGTTGCCTCTGGCGCTGTCGGCGCTGGCGTTTCTGTTTCAGACGGCATAGCCATTGCAGGCTGTGGCGGCGTCTGCACTATAACTTTTGATGCGTGATAATCATCATGCGCTTGTGCAAATTCATCAGTCATTTAGCGCATCCCTCTTATTTCTAGCCTCTTTAATTTTGTAAATCATACCAGCAACAGGACGCATTAAATCATCTAGTTTGTTGCCCTCATACCCGGCGTCAATCAGTGCCTGCCTTATTTCGGCTTCTGTTGTATATTCTGTAATCGTTATGTTTAAAGGTGTTGTGCCGTCAGGCCCAAATCTTTGGGTTAAGAAGGCAACCTCTTTATCAAGGTTTGTTTGCTCAACGCTCTGACGCAATTCTAATTCAAGCCCCTTAGACACGCTAGAGCGCAATGGGCGTGGCCCTTTTTCACCGCCAGCTTCCCACTCAGCAACAGCCGCTTCATGCCGCTGATCGACTTGGCGAACAAAATTATAGTAAGCCGCTGACTGATCCCTAGTTGGATCAGACCCCGGCACAATCTTAGAATAAGATCTAGCCGATTTTTCAACCTTGCTTTCATCCTCTTTTTCTTCTGTTCTCAAAAGCGGCAAGACTTGAATCATTTGTTTTGCGCTGACATTAAGTTCGGTTGCGGCATTTTTAACATCTTCTGACGTTTGCAATTCACCAGACAATATTCTGCTTCGTAACTCAAATTCGCCAACGTAGTTTGGCACCTCTGTTTTTGTTGGATCTAACGCGCTGTCTAATGATGTGATCATTGATGGCGTGACAGCATCTGGGTAGGCCATAGAAATTCTTTGTAATTCATCGACAGCCGCATTGTACTCATTGCCTTGATATTCGCTGTTCTGCATAGCCACCATAAATAAATGCGCGTCTTTCTTTGCTTGCTCAGATTTCAAAGTTCTTGTGACTTTGTCGTCATTTATCTTTGCGTCACGGCGGGTTCGTATTGCTTCCCTTACTTTGGCCTTGCCATCATCATCTAAGTTCAAGAACAGATCTGTGTGATCTGAACCAAAATTGCCCATTGTAAGAGCCGCAGACATTGCCTCATCACTTTTCATAGCAATGTCTGCCAGCACATTTATTTGCTGTTGCTCAACAACATTACGCAAACTTTCACGGCCAGCTTGAATGAATGCATAGTCACCAGTCGCAATGATTGCGTCATCTGTCTTTTGCAATTCATTAGCAACAAGCCCCATAGTCGTAAGAAAGTCACCCTTGTGGCTTGCAAATATAGACTTTACGGTGTTGGGCAGTGCATCCACCATAGCATTGGCACCGTCTTTTAGTACGGCCTGACCCATTTTTAATTTGTGTTCAAGTGCCGCTTTATAAACAACAGACGCTGATGCGTTTGCGGATGCGTTGTATTTAAGTCCGACTGATGGATCTATCTGGGCAACAAGATCACCGTGTCCGGCAATCATTGCAGTCAGATCTGTTTGCATTGCGTCAGGATCAACAAACAAACCAGCGGCGATCTGTGCATCATACGCGCTAATCTTTTTTGTTAGTTCTTTATTTAACTCAGTTGACAACTGTGTTGCATAGCTAGCCGCCGTGACGCCGCCAAATACTGTTGTTTGGTCACCGACAATCTCAGATATGTCACGGCCCTCTGCCACAGCAATTTGCAACTGCTCTGCTGTAATAGGGTTTTCAAACGCAAATTGAGCCGCATCAATCTTGGCCTGCGCCGTTGCTTTTTCTGTAGCAAATCTAAACATACTGTCTAGACCACGGTTTAACTGGTCATAGACGCCAGCCTGCGCCCGTCCAGCCGACACATAGTCAATTGCTGGCATTGATGATGGTGAGACGCCTAGCGGCCTGTATCGTGGTGCTTCAGCCATTATGAAATAGTCGGCTCAAGTGGTGCCGCCCCTATTAGTTGTGTTGTCGCATAAGCCTGACCAATGGCACCAATACCCTGCAACATGCCAGCCCTCATTGTGGCTGTCGCCTGTGTCATGTACTGGCCTGCCTGCATTTCGCCGCTACGCAACGCAATCAGCGCATTATTTTCTGACATTATATATTCACGGGTGCCAGTGGCTTGTGCAAAATTCATCAGGCTCAAACCAGAGCCGCTGAATGGATTAACACCGCCAGCGGCTTGACGCGCATTGATTGCGGCCTTGGTGCGAATGATGTTGTCTAATACAGCAACGCCTTGTTGTTTGTATTTCAATTGCTCTTGCTTTGCTTGCAGACGCGCCATAGTTGACTGCGCCGCCAATCCTTTTGCTTGCGCTCTAGCGGCTTGCATTGATGCAAACGCTTGCAGACCACCAATCGCTAATAATGCACCAGTGCCACTCATTGTCCCGCACTCACTTTATAATCAATGCCAAGCAGTGTCATTTTCAATGGCACCTCTTGACCAATCGTTATTTGACCATCGTATGTATAACCTAACATAGAATGTAGCGTTTTGATACCAGTGTACTCAGGCACCGCGCCACCAAGCACACCCGTGCCAAACTGTCTAAATGGCACAAGCTTGCCGTCAATCGTCAGCGATTGTGTCTCAAACAATTCAGCATTTACCTCAAAGATGCGCTTTTTAAATCCTTTCAGTGATCCGCTTGACAGGCGCGGCTCAACTGGCAGGGTCTTAATCTCTGGCGTAAAATTCAAGCCAACCTGATAGCTGGTTGTGGCGGCTGTGCCAAACGTAATAGTAAATGGGCTGATACCAACAGTCTGGTCAGGCTCAATGATGCCATCGCGGATGATCTTGACTGTCTCACCCTCAAGGTGCGCCATAGTAACAGACGCCGCCGCGCCGCCTGTCTTGGCGCAATCAATCAATACATCAGCGTCAAATAACTCAACATAATATCTGTCTGTGGCACCAATAGTAAAATCAACGTCTGTCAACCTGACGGCATCGCTAGATGTAATTGTCAGGTTACTACCGCCCGACACTGTGCGAGTGATGGCAACAACATTAGCCGCCGGGTTTGGCACGTTATAACCAGCAACAGAATTGATGGCTGTGGCTAAGTTGTCGGCTACTTGATCATTTGTTAGTGCGCCGCCAACTTGAAATTCAAGATCTGTGGCCGGGGTGCCAGTCACCGCCGTGAATGTTGTTGATGTCCCGGCGTTGTCTGTCAGCACGACAGTCTCGCCATTGGCGATGTTAGTCGCGTCAGTCACTGTGATTGTGGCTGTTGCGTATGGCTGAACCGTGCGCTTGACCACAGTGTAAATGTCGTCAACGTCAACACCAATATTTAAGAAACTGCCGTCTGTCGTCCACTCAGATGGCGCAATCACATTTTGGCTTCTAAGCAATGTATAGCAGGCGATACTGCCGTCATCGTCATTTACGATTAGCAGGCGGTCACCCTCATCTGTACCAGTCGAAACACGCACCGCCATTTCACCGGGCGTTTTCAGCAGATGCGATGACAGCAAAGATATCTTGGCTGACGTGTAAGCTTGCACCGTGTCGCTGTAAATAAACTCTTGCAGTGACTTGCCCTGACGCTGAATGAACAGCGTTGAACCATCCACGTTTTGTAGCCTGATGCCGGGCTTCATGCCAAAGGCCGTCTGTTGCTTCACAATCATGTTGCTTGGCGTAATCGGCTCATCCAGCGCTTGCGGGACATAGAACTCAGCGCCAGTGGTGAATACCTGCAAGTGACGCCCTGAGTAAATATCAACAATGGCGTTAAATGTGCCAGTGTCCAACGTGGCCTCAACCCCGGCATCGTCAAGCGCCTCACCCGGATCAAAGTTAAAAAAGTCTGATACCCGGCTACCCCACAGCGTTGATGGCCTGCCCTTACTGCCGCCAAAATACAAACGCCCTTCGTGAAATGTAACGCTACGCGGCCAGCCGCGTGTCGCTGACCAAACCTCTTCATAGCCGTGTTCGCTGTTCCAGTTGCCCTTGGTGATGCCGCTTGTGTCGAAAAACGGTATTTCAACATAGGCTTTCATTACAGTGGCACTAACAAACTCAACATATCGCGCCCTACCAAAACCATTGTCAGCAACAGCGTACTCACCAACAGCCGCGTCACTAAATGCCTCAACCTTATACTGTGATGTATTGTCTGGTGCTGTGTCCCACGCCGGGTACACTGTAAGAACCTTAGTTGCCGCAACATAATCTTCAACGTGGCGCTTTTGGCCTGACCCGGTGCCAGCGGTGATTTCAATGAACATGCCGTTAGGCTCATCGTCCAACGTAAAACTGCTGGCCGCTTTCAATGTAATTGTGTTGCTAGATCCAGCCTGCGCCGTGCCAGTGTCTGTCGTCACAGCGCTAGCCGTGATGGTGATGTTACCAACAGTCGCGGATGGCGTAATCGTAAACTGTGGGCTGTGGACATCAAAGTCAAACGCATACAGCGGGACGTGGTCAAAATCAATTGTGCTTGCCGTCCAGTCTGCATCAGTGGCACCACGCACAATTTTCAGCGGCGGTAGATCTTCATGCACAACAATAACTGTGTCGGCAGACTGTATCCAGTTCATTTGCGGGATGATGGCGCTGGTCAGTGACGCAACAGTTAAAAAGTCATCAGCGCCGCCATTGATTGCTGTAATTTGTGTGCCGTCTTTAAAGACATACATTTTGCCGGGCGTAAATACCAGCATGTAACTGTCTGAGACACTAAACTCAAACGGCACCATACGCACAGCCGTACCAGCGCCGCTGTCTAGTTCGGCAACAAACTTGGTGCCGTCCCGGCGTTTTGCCCCGCCTTGTGGCTGAATGCTGACGTTACGCGCTGTGGTCAGGCCAGACTGATACTGGTCAATATCAGTCCGGGCGCGAAGCTTTGGGTCTAACTCGCCGCTGGTAAAGTCATTCTGGATCTGAATAATCCGGCTCATGCTAGAACCTTATGTCAGAAATTGGAAACTCTTGAATAGTCTGTGCCGGGCGA
>Ga0196901_1000180_pt1 | contig 33959 bp, 38 predicted proteins | sample CB_VirMetaG_FD_169099 | JGI IMG/M metagenome (GOLD analysis project Ga0196901, IMG submission 169099) | Freshwater to marine saline gradient viral communities from Chesapeake Bay - CB_1504_1 Viral MetaG (v3) (version 3) | ecosystem: Environmental > Aquatic > Marine > Coastal | place: USA... | reverse complement strand
CGGTCGTCGAAGTTATCGTAGATTGCCGTAACCGCAGATTCAGTCCCGGCAACGCTGGCTGCACTTGCCGCTGCCGCAGTTGCGCTGGATGCTGCGTTAGTTGCAGAGGTTGCTGCATTCGTTTCGCTGGATGCCGCCGCATTCTTGCTAGACAAGGCAGAGGCTGCTGAAGTAGAAGCGCTAGTAGCACTAGATGCAGCATTAGTTGCTGAAGTCTGTGCATTAGTTGCCGAGTTACCCGCAGAAGTCGCAGAAGTTGCTGCATTGGTAGCAGAAGAAGCAGCGTTAGTTGCAGAAGTTGCTGCTGCATTCTTACTGGTCAACGCGCTAGATTCAGAAGCCGCAGCATTTGTTGCGCTGTTAGCTGCTGCGCTCGCTTGAGCCGTGGCGTTTGTTGCTGCCGTGGATGCAGTGGTTGCACTTGTGGAGGCGTTAGACGCAGAAGTAGCTGCTGCGCTCTGTGAAGATGCCGCCGCCGTAGCACTAGAGGCCGCTGAGGATGCAGAACTTGCTGCTGCTGTGGCAGAGTTTGCTGCATTAGTCGCAGAGGTAGAAGCACCAGACGCACTTGTGGACGCACTAGATGCTGAACCTGCTGCGTTAGTGGCAGAAGTAGAAGCTGCGGTTGCAGCAGAAGTAGCTGTGGATGCCTGCGTTGTCGCGATACTAAGCTGAGAAGTCATCCCAGACTCTGCCCAAGACTTGTTCACAGCATCATTAGCGTCTACTGGGTCTGCTACGTTCTTAATTACACGATTAGTCCCAGCAGAAGACGCGTCATATTTGCCATCTACATCAAGCGCAATGGACGCGTTTGCTTTGTCGATTGCTTCTTGCGCAGCGTTGAACACCTGAATGTTCGAGTTGTCCATGTCTTCTTCAGTCAATACAGACCCAGAAGCAAAATCAACAACACGGCTTGTCAGGTCGGTATTACGCTCGACACGGACAAGGGCGCCAGAAGCTGGCGTAGGCGTTACATTTACAGTGCTTGCGGTAGTGAACGTAAAAGTAGCACTAACACCGTCTACATAAACACTGATTTCACTTTGGTCGATGTAACCGAATGGGATGTTGAAGGTACTGCTGCCAGCGGCAGTGTACTCAATATAACTATATGCCATTATTGATTACCCATTAGTGGAGATAAGAGGTTAGGTGCAACACGCTCACCAATCTGAGATTGAGACAACGCCTCAGTCTGTTTTGCCTTATCTAAGGCTAAGATTGCTGGGTGTTGGTTGCCTAGGTGTTGCGGCTTACGAAGTTCAGCTAGCGCTAAAGTTCTGTACATGTTGATAGCATCACGGATGCGTTTTTCTCTTGAACCGACAATACGCTCTTTCGTCTGATATTGACGAGACCCATCACTTAAAGTCTCACGATACGTTGAGTCATTCTGAATGATGAACTCAAGGTATTCGTAAAGAGTTGCCCCTTCTTTTTCTGAACCACCCGGAATTCCCGGAACCTTCATTGTGCCTACGAGGTCTTGGTAATAATCGTAGACAGTACGGTTGCCGTTAGGCTTAACAGTAAACTTCTTGAGATTTACGGAGCCATATTGGATATGAGGAACCTTGCTCACAGTCATTCCCAAGCGTTCGATTTCCTCACGGACTGCATCTTCTCTGCCTTCCCTAGTAGGAATACCTGAGATAGAAAAACCTAAGTTTTGGAAACCAGTAAGCGGTTTACCTGAGAGCGGGTCTCGACGAACATCAATAGGGTCTTCTGGGTCGTGTAAGAACGGATACGCTTTAACAACAGACTTGCCCATAGAGTCGGTAGTCTTTTCTACAAAATCATCACCAACACCAGCGATTTCCCAGAACAACTGTTCATCGCCGGATAAACGAGAAAGTTCATTAAAGAAACGCGCATAGGGAAGCATTGCTTGGAACTTCTTAGCAGAAGCGTCACCTGTGTCTTGGATTCCAGCAGGAATTGCTAACAGGTCGCTGAGGCCTTGAGTCGTAGGCGTCTCGACCAATGCCATAGCAATAGCACCAGTCACGTTCATAAAGTTATCAACAGCTTCTTCTGGACGCCCATCTTTCAGAACTTCCATGATTTTAGCCATCAGTCGATAAGACTTAGCGTATGGGTCGAACTTACGGAAACCTACCTTAGAGCCATCTTCCAGTTCTATTGAATCTGGGAGCATGTCACCAGCCATGCGCTGGTCTTTACGCTTCGGGTCAGTGCCGCCGCTTCCTTCTAAGCGGTCTTGTGCTGCGAAGTAGAGAACATTAGTCCATATCGCGATACCAACGCCCATAATTGCTTGCGCCTTAGCGCGTTCAGCAGGAGAACCGTTCAGCATGCGCTGTAGTTCCTTGCTGGTATTTTGGAGTGCCGGGGTACGCTCAATCCAATGAGACAACAAGTTCATAGGAGTGCGCACAAACGGCATAACCTGACGCATTACAGGCAGCGGGCGCAAGATGTGCTTCTCAGTGAAACGACCAACAGCGCCAGCAGGGTCGTCTTTCAAATCATTTTGGAAAGTGACTAAACGTGCATGCTCTAGCGCCTGCTTGATTCTTGGCTCAGAAGGTTGTAAGCCTTGGCCGATGTTATCAATGTGTTTATTGAGTAATTTCTGAGTCTCTTCCCTTGCTTCTTTAATTGCAGCAGCGATGTTGCTCGCCCCAGATACGTTCTTTAACTTATCGTCAAGAACGAGTGAGAACAACTTTCCTCTGAATGCCATCTGCTTGATTAGTTCATCAGTCGCAGCCATGCCACGACCACCAATCAATCTGTTTGTATTCCCCAGCCAGTTTGCTAGGTACATGCCGATGCTTTCATCTTCTTGACGAAGAAGCGTGCTTGGCTGCATGAAGTTGAAGTTGCGGTCTCCAATAGCAATAGCAGATTCACCTACGTCGTTTACATGACGGCGTGGGTCAATGTAGCCATCAGAACGGGCAAAAGCCTTCAGTGCGTATCTTAGAGAACTAACGACTTGGGTGTGTTCAACAGCAAGCTGCGCGATTGCCATTCGCAACTGTTGACCACCTTTCCCAGTCAGAACTAACTTAGAGCCTGCGCCTAATTCAATAAGATTACGCTCAAGCATGTGAACGTAGGAGCCACCTGTGTTAATAAACAAGGTGTTGAACGCTCCTAGGATATTGTTAATCCAGAACTCATTAAGACCGTCAATAAACTGTTTGCGCCATGTCGGGCCTGAATCAGAAGCCTTGGCAAGAATTAACGCCATGTCGTTTGCGTCAGCGCCATTCTTAGCAGCAAACTCTAACGCTTCATGGTATGCCGTTGGGCCTAAACGATTGCGCATTTTCTGAATAGACAACGCTCGGCCTGACTGACCAGCCATGTTCTGTGCCGTAGTCATGGCACGCGATGCTGAGTCAAAATAAGCGTACATCTTAGGGTCATTGGTCAGCGCGGCTTTCCTGAAGCGGTCTACTGCCCAACTTTCCATGTGGATGACAAGCGCATTCCAGTTATCAAAATTTGCTGCATCCAGTTTTTGTTTTTCGTAAGCGTTGACAACTCTGTTCAACACTTCGTCTGGGGTCATGTTGGATTCATTGACACCCAGCTTGTGGAGCATGCCTATCGCTTTCTGCGTCATCTGCTCTGTTGAGACAGACTCCCCAGCGTTATTGCGATTCTTGGCATTGAAGAACTTAGCCATACCGTCACCGATATTGCCGAGAAATTCTTGCTGGGCCGCTTGTCTGGCTTCTCCAGTAATCTCAGGATTTGCCAAAGTATCTGCCCAAGAGAGCATTGCTCTCCCAGATTTAGCTACTTCATCTCCAGTAAGGTTATCAACTTTACTTGTTAAAGCAGCCGCTTCTTTAGCAGCTAGTTTCTGAAACCGTCCGGTAGAGGTCTTATTCAAGAATCCAGTGGCGCCCCCACCAATACCGCCAAAACCGCCACCAAAGACTGCACCTAGCGCGGTGTCTTTTGCTGTTTGTTCAAACGTAACACCTTCACCTAAGCCGATTTCGCCAAGGTTATATTGGCGCCCTACAGAATATGGGATTGCAAACGAAGCGCCTGTGACAGCACCAGCTTTAATACCTGCTTTAATGTACTGAGCCAGAACTTTTCGCAAGCCAGCTTTCGCAATTTGCTTTGCGGTCATCGTCCCACCAGCAGCCGCACCACCAGTGAATAACGCTGCCAAGTTAGCAGGGTCAGTCACATTGGCTTCTACATGGTCGAGAAATGCCTCCCACTTGCCATTGTCTTCGTTGTACCAAGGCTGAGTGCGTTCCCACGCACCGAACATTACGGCTAATGATTGGCGCTCAGATTCATTGTAATAATCTGAAGCAAGTTCTGAGGTGAGGTTCAGAATTGAACCGAGATTGGCGTCGTAGTAACGCATTTGTTCCATGTAGTCAGCGACAAGTTCTTTGTTGTCGCCTTGGAAATCTTTACCGTTTCTACGCTTGTAGTAAGTTTTGTAAGCGTCAATGAGACCTGAGTTTGATTCTAAGTCCTGTCTTGACATTAGTTCATTCTGTTTGTTCTCAGAGTTTAAGAAACCAGCGTTCTTATAGCTTTCAGCAATATCGTTAATTTCATTCCGACTTAACTGATGCTCAGAGCGGTATGACGCCGCAGCGTTACCCTGTTCATCGTGGAATGTATATGTTTGGCCCATCGCAATGTTCCTGTTTAATCTGGAGTTACTGAGACAACTACGCCGCTCGGAGTCACGATAGAGTTAGGTGCTTCTGACGCCGCACCACTTTGTGACAACCCAACATCTTGCCCAAAACGCCCCACAGTGTTTTCGGGGTATCCGTCCTTGAATAGTGATTCAACTAAATTGTTGACCACTGCTCTGGATACTTCTGGGTGGCGGTTGTAGAGCGATATAGGTTTTCCTCTAAGGTCAGCTTTAATGTCTTCATCCAACCAATCAGGCCAATACTTTTCGATAGCCGTGTTATCGCTAACCAAACGCAACCATTCTTGGCGAAGACGGCTGAGAAAATTAGCTTCTTGTTGTTTGATGATTGGATGTAAATGTGGAGGTATGCCTTGCTGTGGCGCCATTTGCATCTTCAGGTATTCAGAAGCGCTGGCAAAGATAGGATTGTTGTAAAAATCCGTACCACGGAAAGTCACTCGGTTTCTTAGAAGATTCTCTAAGTGGCCTACCTCACTCATATTGTTTATTTGAAACGCATTGCTCTGTCCGCGAATAACATCCTGAATAACTTCAGGAGCAATCGTTGGGTCGAGACTAGCTACCCAGTTCGCCATCTGCTGGTAACGCTGGAGCGATACAGGGCCATCTTGAAGATTCCTAGCCTGATTCCAGATTGCGCGCATGTCGTCAACCTGTAGGCTTGGGTATTTATCTTTATTTTCTTCGTAATACTCGTCAAAGTCTGCCGAAGGATTTACTTGAAGATATTCGTAAGCGGCAGTACGCAGCGCTTCAGAATCTTTCTTTTCTGCCGCAGATTGAGCAGCCGCAGCGCGGGAGTTTAGAGACTGGATGCGGGTTGACGCTTCTTCTACTAACTCTAGCTGCATACTCCGCCAGTGCTGAGTGTCAGCAAGACTGCCAGACCCTGCTTTAATTTTTGACATCCCCTCGCGAATTGTAGCGACGGTATCCGCGTCCTGAGCAACACTCAGTCTCGCTTTGAAAAAACGTGCAGTCTGTTCATTCAACTCACGCCCGCTAGCTACAGACGAATCATTCAATAACAAGTCATCATTTTTGGCGTTAACGCGAGACGCTAATTCATCAGCGTTGTCCCAGTTAAAACCTTCTAATGCCGTGTTGTAGTGATTGTCAAAAGTGAAGTTACGGAGTTCTTGTGTGTATGCCCTAGACTGTCTATCGTGTTCTTGATAAGTGTTCCATTCATGGGCCTTCAACACACTTTGGATTCCAGCATTTACGCCGGTTTGTTCCATAAAATCAGAGCCGAGGGCTTGAATCTCTTCAGCAATCTTTTGTTTGTACCAAACACTGAAATTCGCAGGCTTCATGCTTTGAATTTCGTAACGATTGTCAAAGATTGCTTGATTAAGGTTCTGCGCGATTTCGCGTCCCTTTTCAGCACCCAGTGCTTCGTTATACGCAATAGCTACAGTGGGGTCAGAACGAACGTCTAAGAGACCCTTCTCACGGGCCTCCGCGTAGCTAATCAAGCCGTTTGTTTTGAAATCGAACTCAGCAGCTTTTTGTGCGTCTATCTTAGCCTTTACACGATTTTCTCGTTCGGCATAGTTAGTAAACTCTGGAACAATCTGCTGTAAGAAACTGCTTAGTGAGTTACGACGAATTTCGTTGTAATCCGGCGCTAAAGGCGCAGCAAAGGTATCAACCGGAGCAATGTTCGGAGTGAAGCCTGTGCCGTAATTAAGCTGCGCAATCTGCTTGCGCTCTCCCTTAGATGGGATGGTTACTGTTTGAGCCATGTTTTACCCCTAACTCCACAATGCAGACCAGTTTTCACCGAATGAGGCAGTATCTTTACCGAAGCCTCCGTTTGCGGAACCGTAGGCCATAGTTGCGCTTGCAGCCGTTTTAAGGACAGCAGCAGCAAGACTTGGTTTAGGTTTACGGCTGGCGTCAGCTTGCATAATCCGCTGGGTCAACTTGCTATCGAGACCTTCACGCTTGTAAGCGAAGGCTGTTTGAATAGAGTCAATCGTTCTGTTCACGCCTGTGTCGTACTGTAGGAAGCGGTTTTCACGCTCAATAAGGGATAGGTCGATAGAACGCCCCTCAGCGCCAGACTCAAGAGAAGCGACTTTTGCTTGTTCTTTATTCCGAATGAACTCAAGTAGCGCATTCATTCGCTCATCAGCAACTTGCATCTGCTTTTCTTCTTGAGCCGCATTCGTCATCCGGGCCTCGTCATCACGAGCCTTATAAGCCGACTCAATCTGCAAATCTGCAACACGGTTGCTGTGCTTCGCAATAGCGCTATTTGTCTGGTACTCAGAGACACCCTGACCAATCGCTAGCGCAGCAGCAATAATCGGATTACACATTGGGTATCCTCACAAATTCGTAAAATGGAACCTTGGCATAGCCAAAGTCTTCGACGCGGTTAATGAACGTAAAACCTAAAAAACGTAGCCACTTAATTGCTACTTCATTCCGTTCATCTACATAATTCATCAATAGTGGGTATATGCTGTTTTGCCGCTCTACCCACTGCTTAGACACTCTAAGAAACTTGGTTGTAATTTCAGGCAACCTGTTTGTCGCCATCATCCAAGGACAGCCGACGTTTCGATATGGGTGTGAAATGCCGAAGATTCCACCTATCTCGCCATCAGGCATGATGATTGTGTTGCACTCATCAGATACTTCCCACGACCAAAGAAGAGCCTCTAGGGGATTTCTCCCCATAGAGGCATATAACTCTTCTTCATCAGCTTTTCTTAGGTTGTCAGCTAAATACGCTACGTCGGACTTTAGTGTAGTCCTGTAGTGTGCTGTCATTGCCTTTGAGACCTAATGTTGTAGTAGCCCTCCCATTCCGCAGATTGGAATGCGCAGGGCAAATGAGACTCGCTGAATAGTTCTACTTCTAAATTCTGGCTGTTAGCCATACAAACAATACGGAATGTACCGTCATCAATAGCAGGTTGGTTCAGAAGGTTTGTGCCTCCACCAACAACACGCCCAGTAAACTTAGTAGAGTAACTATTTCTGTTCGCAGCATTGTTAGCACCCTCTGGCCTAACTTCTGCATTGAAGAAACCAGTGTCGTTGTAAACAACGTTGAAGTTTCTAATTTGGAGCCTGCCAATATTGATAGGCTCGTCATTATTTCTCACCACTTGTTCCGAGAAAACATACCGCATTTTGTACGGTATACCCCCGAAAACCCTATCCCCCGCGTTAAGACGAGCAAGAATATTAGCCTTGGAAACCAACAAACCTTTGTCTGTGACATACGTTTCATTGGTATCCCCATTGAAGATAGGAGTAGTAGGAACACCACCAGAAAGTGTTATCTCCTCTCGGCGGTCTAACAGAATAGGCCAGTTACCTGTAGTAATTTCTGTTGTTTCATCTGTAGAAAGCGTCATCGTTTCTAAACAGACTTTTCCATCGTCATACTTCAGCAACAAGAAAATATCAGACTTGTCGAAAGAAACATTAAGAATCTTTCCTTCAAACGTCCACTTACTCCAACTAGCCTGTAACTTTTCCTTGCCCTGCCAGTAGTAACGGTAGACAAACAGCGTTTTCGGTTGTTCGCTAGTAACCGCTAAAATGGTATCTTCGTTAGAAGACGCTTCTAGCTTAACTACTTCGCCTTCAATGTACTTTGGTACATGCGCTGTTACGTCAGCCGCGTCGTTCGTCTCTGTATCAACATCTACGAAATACTCACGGAGACCAGACCACTTTCCACGCTTTACCGGGAAGAATACATAGCGCCCAGCGCCTACAGGCTTTGCCCGTAAAGACGCTTCAAACTGAGTAGACACGTCAATCGTGACTGTTTCTGGGGAAAGGTAGTCAGCAGCGTTAAGACGGAACTGTGTTTGTTCTGAGAACAACAACAGCGACTCGTGGAACGGAACCGCGTGCTTGAGAATAGAGACCTGATTGTTTGATACTGAGACATCAATCGGGTCAGAATCAACCGTTGTTAGTACAGTCTTTCTGAAGAAATTGTAGTTAGCAAACTCACCAGCTTCAGACAGAATAATGTTCTCGTCGTATAGGAGACCTAGCCGGTTTCTGTGGAAGAAAATATCATTCAGCGTGAGTGAATCTTCTGCAAATAACGGGAACGGATTGGTGTCATCATCACCAGCCTCACGCTCTGCCCAAGGCATCTCTTCGAACACATACGTTGTAGCGCCTGTACGCCGAATTTGGTGCGGCATCGTGGCAGCGTTAAACCTGTATTTAACACCGGGGGCGACAACTTCTTTCCAAACACCCTGACCAACAGTGCCAGTAGTAAGTTCTACATAGTAATCGTCTTGGTCTTTCTCGTTATCACCAGTTATTTTAATAGTGAAGTTATTAGGGCCATCTGGAGGCAACTTCTTAAAATCTAACGTCTCTTCTTTGAACGCCAGTAGCTGGGTGTTACCACGAGAATCTTCTACTGCAATTTCAAAATCAGACGAAGAATAAAGATGAATTACGTTGTTGTAACGCGTCTTATTCACCCCAGACGGAAGGCCAATACCAAATAACTGAGTTGCAATGTTATCTGTTTTGATACTTGCCTCAGCAGCGTTAGTATCCGCCACAGCAGTGTTTGTGGATTTGCCTGTAGTGTAAGATTGAGAAGTCCAAGAACCTCCAATAGTACGAACCTTCAGGGTGTAGGTCGTTTGGTAATCGCCTTGTTTGACGTAAACCAGAGCCTCATGCGCGCGGTTCGCCGCAGGTAGAGGAGTTGTAGCAGAGTCGATTGCGACCGCCTGCTTTTTATTAACAATATAGGTGTAGTCCGCTACCGTAACAGCCGCCAAATCCTCTGTAGGGTTCGTTGCTGTGTTCAGGTACCCAAGGCTACCTGTAACGGTTAGCGTATTTCCGTCACGGTCAATCAAATCTAATGTTGGAGTGCCGCCAGTGTTAGAGATAATCAGCGTGTTTAAGGTTTCATTATCACGGCGTACAGTGTGAATAAACGCTGTGTCTGGACTAGCGGCGGTAAGGCCTGATAAGTGGGCTACATGACGGGTGCATGGGCGTTTGACAAGGCCTGCCACAACACTTGAGAGTGCATTCTCTTGTAGTTCCGCCTGAGTCTTTAGACGCAGCGACGGGGGTTGTTGTGAAACCCCGTTAATCATGTTCGGGATAGACCCACTGATTAAAGGCATTAGTAGACCCTCTTACTTCCCACCCTATCGAACACGCGATACACGTCGTAGTTATTCGCGATGTTGAAATCGGCAGTTTCGTTTTCGAAATCTTTAAGCTGGATTAACGCTTCCATTTCATCGTTAGTTCCGAATGAATGAAGGTCTCCAGAACCCACAATTTGGTCTTGGAGAATGCGTGCAGCTTTAACAGTGATATACCTGCGTGCGACTGCTGGCAGGTCTTCAAAATTTAGTTCATAAGTCACATCCAGCTTGACTGCCTTGCCAATACTGTAGCTGTGGCTTTTAAGGTCATACATCTTTAACCCGCGTTGGGTTAAATCAAAATCTAGGTTATGTTCCGGCATTGCGTCTGCGCGAATGGTGTTCGCAGCAAGAACAATTTGACCGGCCAAATCAGGTGCAATCTGCACATCTTTCTCACGATTGAAGTGCCAGCCCTCAGCCTGAACTGAACGGCTAATTTGGGTCAGAATAGTCTCTGCGGTTTCGGCCTCAACCAAGCCCGAAGAAAGCCTGTTCACGGGAGCCTCACCAATAGCAGAGAGCATGATGTTTACTGCTTCTAGCTTGGTATTCGGAGTCATTTGAAACCCTCAAAATGAAAAAAAGGGGAACCCCCAGTTACGAGAGTTCCCCTTTAATGAAGTGCCTAATTACTTAGACAGCGTTCAGACTGATAGCGCAAGCCGGACGCAGGATGTTGTGGCCCATTGCATACTTAGCAACCATCAAGGTACCCTGACGGTCGATTTGGTATTCGGACTCAACACCAAGGTCGAGCAGCTTAACAGTTGCAGCAGCATCTTGAGTGAAGATGAGACCACGAACCTTAGCGTAGTTAGCCTTGTAAGCGCCTGAGCGTGAAGCCGGGTCAGGAGTCAGACCAGTAGTAGATTCATCAGTCTGCGGGATGTGGTTCGACATCATAATGCGAACGCCGCCAACCTGCGGAACTACACCAGTAGACACAGAACCAGAACCACCGACGTCCTTGTTCAACCAAGTGGCTGCGGTAACGTCAGAGGTGTTCAACAGAGCGTAATACTGTGCAGGCGGCAATACACACACCTTGTCACCAGTTACGTCCTTCTTGTCGAACTCTTCAAGAGCGTCATAGATTGCAGCAACAATCTTAGCGCCATCCAGAGCGTCAGCAGTTACAGTACCGATGTTAATGTTGTTGGTGTAGATTTCATCAACAAACGCAGTACCGAACTGTGCAGCAGCCAGAGTGCTGTTGGTAATAGCAGCAGCCTTGGCAACAACGCGAGCAATATTCTTGTCTGCGGTGTTAGCCAGAGCGTAACCAGCTTCACGGGAGTAGATGCTACGAACATCATAGTGGTTCATAGCTTCGTCGATGTTGCTGATGAACTGGCTGGAAATCAGCAGGTCATCTACAGTTACAACACGCTCACCGTGCTTCACTGCGTCAGCTTGAATCAACTGGCCCGGAGTGTGGTACTTAGCGCTTGCAGCACCAGTCAGCGGGAACTGTGCGCTCTTGCCATTCTGAATCGAACGAGTGCGATGCAGCGGCATGAAAACGTTGCGCTCTTCGAACGCAGTCAGAACTTCACCAGCATACAGCTTCAGGAACAACGCGCGTGCGTCGCCAGTAGCGTTCTGCTGGCCGAGACGGGAAACCGTCTGGTCAGTAGGAAATGCCATTTTTATGTACCTTTTAGTAACGAATGGTTGAGTTAATAAGTTCTACTCAGCACATCCCTTACATCCTTTCCTCTAAGGTTCTCCGCCGCAGCGGGCCAAAGGTACTTGTTTGTTTGGATTGCTTTCGTAAAAAAGCCCTCCGAAGAGGGCCAAAATCGAGACAGATTTAGAACACGCTAGACCGAGCCAATTTATCGGACACGGCCTTTCGATATGCGGGGTCGTTGTGGTATCTAGGGTCACGCATAGCCGCAGTCAATTCAGCGGCACTCTGGAACGCCCCGCTTGAAGAGGTGGTGTTTGCACCCTGAACCAGCTTAGGTTCAGTACCTACTTCAGAACGATACCTCGCAGCCAAGCCCTGCACAGCGAAACGGATTAAGGAAGGGTCTCCTGAATCTACGTTAGCGTTGTATGCTTCTATCTCCGATGCTTCTAGGGCATCACTAGCCCATTGCACCATTGCTTGATAATTGTTTGAGCCGCCCACTAAATCGAATACGTCTTGCGTAGTGCGACTGGCAAGAGCCTCTTGGCCCTTAATCCAACTATCAACTAAAGACCTATCAAACCCAGCTTCATCAAGTGCCTTATAAGCATCATCTGACAGCTTGCCGTTTTCTAGGTACTCATCTTGGAATGTAGCGAAATCGAGTCCAGCATTATCGAGAACTTCTGAGACTTCTTTGGCTTTTACATCCAATTTGTCTGCTAATTCTTGAGTGGTCTCTGTTTCGTCTACTTCTTCAGTGTCCTCTTCTGCCGAATTAGACCCAAGCCTACGCTCCAATTCAGCGTAAGCCTGAGCCATCTTTTCGGGAGAATCGAACTTTTCTGGTAGCCATTCCGGGCGGTCAGCTTGAGCGGCTTTCTCTAGGGCTTCGCCCTTAGCAAGCATAGCTTCTTCATGCGCCGTGTCTGGAGTGGCTTCTTCGAATGTGTTCAATGTCTCTGTCATATATTTTTAACCTTGTGGGTTTGGTTGTTGGGCCATAGCTTGTTCCTTCATGGCTTTGACCATTTCAGGCGTGCCTTTAATAGCCATATCCGCCATTGCCCCCTGCATCATTGCCGCTTGGTTATCCTGTGTTGCAGCAGCAGCTTCTTCAGCTTTCTGCTCGTCAGAACGAATCAGACCATTAGTGTCAATTCCCAAAGACGCCCCTAGGCGGTCGATGTAGTCACTAATGTTCAATTCTTGACTGATAATTTCAGGGCCAAGTGGTTGCAGGTATTGAAGGAAGGTGGCTAGTTTGTTCAGGTCTTGCCCGCGACCCAACGCCTCCATGCCCGTGACTACTGTTGGTTTAACAGTGTCTTTTGGCATCTTCGGCATTTTTCCAGTCTTTTCTAACCGCTGTAGCAGCAGGTTAATTAAAGGTTGCTGGAATTCTTGGCTTAGGATTGAGTAGACTCCGCCTAAAGCAGTTTCTAGTTCCTGCGCCATATAACGCACTTCTTCAGCAGTAACCCGTTCAGCATTCCGTTGTACGGAACTGTTTAGAAGGAATGCAAAAGATAGACGCTCTGTGATTGTGTTGGCTGTGGACAGCGCAACTTGGAAGTCCGAAGCCTTCTGAACCTGTAACGTAGTAACGTCATTGGCATCGCCATTTACGATAGCCCCATTGGGTGATTCAGCTAGAGTCCGGGCTTTTGTTGTCCCATTAGGACGAACAAGGAAGAGAACCTTAGCGCTTGCCGCCGAGCCTTCTACAATGGCTTGAGTCAAACCTTCAAGGCTCTTCAGGTCTCCTAAGTAATCCTCTACATACCCACGTCCATAATCCTCGCCATCAATACGCGAGAATCTTAGGGGGATGAAAGGATTCTTGTCTTCAGGGTAAGAACCTCTACTTTCTGGTACCTCAACACCAGACACCTCTTGGTGGATTTCCCACTTCTTGTCTTTAAGACAAACATAGGTGTAAAGGTCTAAATTCTTATTTACTGGTTCGTCAGAGTTCTCGCTCTTGAGAAGCATTTGCATTTCTTCTGGGAGCATTTTTGGAGAAACTGACTCTTTCGTAATGAGTTCGAGTAAGTTACCCATTGCGTCGCGCTTGACCACATAACGGTCTAAGCGAAACACCTTCATACCGCCTTTCTTCGGCAGGTACACAAGAGCGTTACCAGTTACGACTAACTGCTTCAAAGCCTCAAACACAGGCACACGGATAGCCGATGCCTCAATCTCTTGAAGGGCGGCTCTCTCAATGCGGCCCAAAGCCTCTTCGACCTGACCGCGTGCTTCTGCCCCTGCAAGCTGTGCAAGGTCAAAATCGTCAATCATTAGCCGGAAGAACGGGCTGTTTGGAGGGAGCAAGGAAAGAAGTAACTTCGATGCCAAGTTGTTTACACCCCTAGCACCCACCCCCTGAAAAGGAGTTAGATACAACGATGAACCGTTGTGTCCTTCTGGGGGCATTAGGTGTGGGATGGTCAATTCAGCAGCATCACGCGCTCGATGAAGGAACGGGTCGCGTTCGGACAAAAGCTGCCCGTAACGCTTGGCAGCATAGCCAGCGCCTTCAAGAGTCTGCATTGTTTTTAACCTTTAGGAACGTTGACGGAACTGCCGCCAGAGGAGCCACCAGTACCAATACCAGTGCCATCAGCAGCGCCACCGAGAGAATTGTTGCCGTCAATGCGGAGACCACGGCGACCGCGGCGCTTGCGACGTAACAATTCTGATTTCTTTTTGGCTGCGTCTTCTTCTTCAAGCTGTGTTGGGGCAGCAGCAGTGCTTGGTGCCTCAGCAGCAGTAGAAGTAGTAGGTTTAGCGCCAGTGACTGCGCCTACAACAGATTTAACAGTGCTAATGACACTTTTCACGACTTTTTTAGCAGCCTTGAAAATCTTCTTAAAGAAGCCGAACTCAGGGAGTCCAGTCTCAGGATTCGTCTTGTTGGCTGAATCACCAACAGTAAATTCTTTAGGGTTGATTCCGTATTCCTTCATCACACCTTCAACAATTTTGCGGAACGCGCCATCGTCAAGGTCAAGAATCTGGTTGGGAATAACCATTTCGCCACGAGACAGGTGGCCCAACACAGTGTCGCCACCGCGTCCTTTACTCGCCATCTCTGTGCGTGCTTTTCGGTATTTGTTCTCAGCCATCGGTTAGCCTTTTTTAATCTGTAGTCCGGGGTTTCCAGAACTGCCTGAAATTTGTGCAGTATTTTCTGGGTTGTAGCGCAGAGCTTTCTTGCCTGTGCGGGCCTTGTCCTTTTCACTCGACGGTTTACGCTTATCGTCGTAATTCGTAGAAATATCAGGAGGTGGCGCAGGAGGCGCAGCAGCAGCCGCAGGAACCGGGACTTTTACCTCTGGCATCTTGGGAGCAAGACACATAATTAGTCCTCATAAATCTCGTCATAGAGTTCATCTAGCTTGTCGATGACACTCTGTTGCCCCTGCAAAAAGCGTATTTCTTCGATAGTGATTACTGAGTTACGCGGCAGGGTGTCTGGGAACAACTCGCGGAGGCGTTCAAGCAAGGCTTTAGAAAGGCTTAGGTTTTGGCTTAAAACCTTCATAAATACTCCTCGGTGTTCGATAGTGGATATTTAAGTGATTGATTCACCAGCCCCATTCGCCCTCCATACCTGCGGCGTTGTAGTCCGTTACAGTCCCCTCAAAGAAGTTTTTGAAGCTGTCGCCATTTAAGACCCAATCTAGCCACGGGAGCGGGTTTTCCTTAGCCTTCCAATTTCCTTTAAGGCCAAGTTGTATGAGCCTGCGGTCTGCGATGTATCTGATGTAATTTTTGACATCTGTAGGCGTAATGCCTTCGACTCCGCCCAATTCGAAAGCTGCGTCAATAACCCTATCCTCAAGCGAAACAGCTTGTCGGAACATTTCGTAAATAGATTTCTTAAATTCATCGTTGATAATCTTTGGGTGTTCATCACAAAAAGTTCGGAACAGCTTCACCATTCCATCACAGTGCATGGTCTCATCTCTGACAGACCACTCGACTATTTCGCACATCCCTTTCATCTTTCCGAAACGCTGATAATTCAAGAGCATCGCGAAAGCGGAAAAGAGAGACATCCCCTCATTGAGTACGGAGCGGGCAATGGCAGTGGCCGTTCCTTGGTGGCTGTGGATGTCAATGTCTCCCATGAAGTCCACCTTGTCTTTCATATATTTGTAATCAAGAAAGGCGCTGTACTCTTCTTCAGGGAGGCCGAGCGTGTCATTCAGAAGCGCATAAGCACGTTGATGAACAAACTCACGATTCACGAATGACGAAAGCATTGCACGAATCTCGTTATTTTTGAATTTTGGGATGTAGTATTCGAGGTAATTAGTGCCTACAGCAACGTCAGATTGTGTGAACAATCTCAAGATTTGAGTGATATGGTTCTTTTCTGCTGGACTCAGTTTTCCAGCCTGCCACTGCGTTACATCGTCTTGTAACTTGGCTTCCCACTCCCCCCAGTGAATCTTCTCGTGCTGCGATGCGAACTCTACGGCCCACGGATACTTAAAAGGCTTATAGACAAGAGACGGCTCAAGCAAACTCATGTACACGCCCCATCAGCATCTTTGTTGTTTCAATCGCTGATTCGAGCGGGTACCCTTTGTTGATTAACAACGCCACAGCCAGCAGTGCTGCGTCGGCAGACGTGTTCGTACCCAGAGTGGGGCTATTAGTACCCTTTTTGGGCGCCTTTTTTGTCTCTGTCATTTTTCATTCCTTAAATTTCGTCGTAGTGAAGACCGTCATTCCCATTTCTTCCGATAATGTCCATGCGTTCATCATCGTCTTCGTGGTAGGCGTACTGGTCTAAATGGAATACTTGAGTAAACGTGTCGAACAATTTGTCGAATTTAGCCTCGTACAAACACTTAATTCCGTAGAATAAGTTCCACACTTCATCTATAGATAATGGGGTTTGGCGTTGGTAGAGGTATTCAGTTGCCCTCTCTAAATCACCACATACACTCCAGCAGGCCACGATTTCATCTTCTAAATCGAATCTGTTCTTCATTTGCCTTGCCCCCTGTACGGTTTGTAAGAGGCTTTCTTATTTTTATTCATGGTTTTAATTTTGAAGTGGCCTCTCCCGATAGAGGTTCCTTTAGGTTCCTTATCGGGGTGCCACGCCAAGTCCGTCTTTTTTGGTTTTGCCATAACTATCCATGACAAGACATACACTCTTCAGCATCTTGAAGAGCAATGCGTTCAACCTTGAGTCCAACTTTGTCAGCTTGCACGCCAGCGTTAGTGCGTAAGTAATACACACCCTTCAAGCCTTTTTTGTATGCTCGAAGGTGTACGCTGTTTACATAACTGCGAGGTGAACCCGCCGGAAAGAAAAGATTTACAGACTGCCCCTGACAGATAAATTTCTGACGGTCTGCTGCATGGTCAATAACCCACCCTTGGTCAATTTCAAAAGCTGTCTTGTAAACATCTTTTTCTTCGTCGGTAAGTTCTTCCATGTCAGCGACAGAGCCATCGGCTGCAATAATCTTTTTCCACACCTCATCCGTATTAAGGCCTTTCGTAGCCAATAATGATTCAAGGTGTTTGTTCTTCACTAAATGCGCACCTGCACGGGTACGGTGTGTGAAGGCATTAGATTTCAGTGGTTCAATACTTGGTGTACACCCACAAATGATGCTGCTATTAGCATTTGGAGCAATAGCAAGAAGGTGAGCGTTTCTACGTCCAGACCCAACCATGTCAGGCGCTTCGCCATGTTCCGAAGCCAATGCAGTAGTAGCTTCAACTGCGTCCTCCTTAATCTTTCTAAAGATTGCTGTGTTGAGCAATTTCGCGTGTAGGCTTTCCCAAGGAACGTTGTGCATTTGCAGGTAGCCGTGGAAGCCCATTGCGCCTAGGCCGATTGACCTCTCTCTTGCCGCTGAGTAGCGTGCCTTGTCGAGTTCACTTGGAGCGTGGTCAATGAAAAATTGAATTACATTGTCCAAAAGACGCACCAAGTCTTTAATCATCGGTGTTTCTTCCCACTCGTCATACTTTTCCAAGTTCACAGAACTCAAACAACAAACAGCAGTCCGGTTTTCATCTGTGGCTAAGTGGATTTCATTACAAAGATTTGAACCGTGAATTTTTAGGCCTAGTTTCTTTTGCTCTTCTGGTAAAGCAGCGTTCGCCGTATCAATGAAATTGATATAAGGACTGCCAGTGCGAAACCGCGCTTCTAAGATTCGCTGCCACAACTGCCTAGCCTTAACGGTTTCTTTAACCTCCTCGCTATGCGGGTCGATTAAATCCCAACTATCATCATTCTCCACCGCGTCCATGAATGTATTTGATACATTTACGGCGTTAAATAGATTAAAACATTTGCGATTAGAGTCGCCGCCGGTAGGCACCTTGAAGTTAATGAACTCAACAATGTCTGGGTGGGAAACATCAAGATAGGCTGCGTAGCTTCCTTTTCGTGTTCGGCCTTGACGATAGGCCAGCATCTGTCTATCGACTACACCCATGAATGGGATTGGGCCGGGACTTTTATCAGAGATAGCACGAACGTCAGACCAATGCCCACCAACGCCACCGCCCTTTACGGAAAGCCAAGCTACCTCAGCGTTGTGTCCGATAAGAGATTCGAGGCTGTCCCCAACATAAGTTAGGAAACAACTTATAGGGAGACCTCGCGGAGATTCCCCTTCAATAACGGCATTGCTCAGAACAGGACTAGCGAACATAAACCAACGCTTTGAAGCATAATCGTATATTCGCTGTGCAAACGCCTTATCACCGTGACAGTAAGCCACGGAAGCACGCGCGAGTGTTTCCTGTGGGGACTCGCCCTCTCTACAGTAATAATCTTTAAGTAGTGCTAGTGCTTGGTCTGAAAAGTCTTTATCGCGGCTATCGTCAATTTGAATACCGAGATAATCACGCATCTTTGACAAATACTCCGTCTACCATACGGCCCTGCCTTTCTTTAATTTGCTCATACGCCTTGTGTAGACACTCGTTTAGGTTGGTATCCCACAACACCGCCTGCATAATCAGAGTTACCATCACGTCTCCGATAGCATCAATTACTTCATCGCGGTTACAGGCGCCTATGGCGTCTTCTAGTTCTTGAACTTCTTCTTTAGTCTTCGTGAACTGGGCCTTGCGTTTGAAGTGCATAGTCCAATCAAGAATCCCCTTATTCCGCCCCCAAGCAATAACATTCCCTTCCAATTCATTTAGAGTCACCAGTGGTCTCCTTTTGTTTCTTCGAGTAGTTCAACCATCTTGTTGCAATACCAGATAGCTTTTTTGACATCCTGCAAGGTGTCTTTCTTCAGCCACATTCGATGCAGGTACTTGAGTGCATTGCCTTGGCAATAAGCGATTGTGTCGAACTTACCCAGTGCGGAAATAATGCAGTCGATTGTTTCAATACCGCCTTGGTTATAGTGGAATGGTTTATCAACAGCGTCCCACCCTAGGCTTTCGTAGAGGCCTTTCGCTGCTTCGTCCCATTCACTTGGGGTGGCGTCATTGAGCCGTTTGGTTCCCATAGTTTTACCTTTCCTGTTGCGTTGTCGTACTCACCATTGCGCAGGATTCGCGCAAGGCGCGCCTGCTCAATAGCTACTTCTTCACTGAGGCCTTGTTTAGCGAAAGCAGCCACAACCGTGTCCCAAGATGGGTCTTTAGCAAGAAGTTTCTCAGCGGTTTTAGGGCCAATACTCGGGCAACCGGGGTAGTTGTCAGTAGCGTCCCCCACCAACGTTTGATAAAAGAACCAATAGTCGGCTTCACTTTCATTTATCGTTACCTCCTCGCCGTCAATAAGGTGTCTACCTCTAACTGTTTTTAAGTCTTTGTCTATTGACCAAATTAAATATTCATCGCTTGAACTACCAAGAATTCCGAGAACGTCATCTGCTTCTAGGTTTTCCCAAACAACACCGTTATGGTGAGTGCGTAGGTATTCCTTCGCGAAATTGAGAAGCATTGGCTTTCGATTGTTTGCGCGATGTGCTTTGTAGTAGTCAGCAACAACTTTTCTGAAATTAGCGGTGTCGCTTAAAGCAGTTATCACTTCCTCAGTATCAGCGTCTTCTTTGAGGCCTGTTACAAAACTGTCTATGTGTTTTTCTACATCTTGTTCCCAAGCGTGCATCGTCCACAGACCATCGCCCCAGTAAATTGGCTGTTCAGCGGCAGCGGCTGCTTGATAAGCCACGATGTCCCCATCAATAGCCAAAACGGTTCGGGCCATCTTCATCTTCCTCATTGTCGCTCTTCATCATTTCTTGCAACTCAGACTGGCGCATAACCTCAATTCCTTCTTTTACTTGAAGGTAGTCAAGGTAAGCATCCATAACGAACTTTCCCGCGAGCGCGATGCTCACGACAAAGAACGCAAAAGTGCAGATAAGTAAAAAGAATGTTTCTAGTTGCATTTATTCACCAAACGATTAAGCGGCTGCGATAGCCTTGATTACGTCAGTGGAAAACAACTTTTTCAGGTTTAGCAGGTACATGCGCGACGCATTGTTATCTCCACCGGACACCGTTTTTATGCAGTCCAGCTTCCCGATAATTTTTTTCAAAACGTTGGTATCGAATACCAATGTCGCGAAGATTTCGTCACCAATGCACAGGTTGTGAAACCAGTAATCAGCCTCAGTCGCATCAATGCCTGACGGTTTCCCGTAGGATTGATATTCGATTGCTATGTTTCCTGTTGACTGCCAACGGTCGCGTTCTGACTTTACTTCAATCTTTTTATCTTGAAGCATGTCAGCAACATGCTTTTCCCGAACCTTTCCGTAAGCAAGGTCAATATCAAACTTCTTACGTTCAGTTTTAGTGGGTGTCAGCCCAGTTGTCTCCGTACTTGTATTCGGAGTCGAGGGGGCATTTGAAGTCATAGTAATGCTCCGTGTCCTTCATGGCCTCCTGCACAAGCAGCCCTACCTCATCTTCTAAACCTTTCCGCACCTGAATCTGCAATTCATCGTGGATAAACGCCACAATCGCAACATCCTCTTCGGTGTACGAATTGGCACGCAACTTCTTTTCTACGGTCACATACCAGCGTTTACAAATAATTGCTCCAGCGGATTGGAGAAGAGTATTAAGGGCAGCGTGCGCGTGCCGAATTGGGATGCGACGGCCATCCAGACCTTTAATCCAGCCGCGTTCCGCAGAACGACTGACTGCATCTCGCAGTTTTTTTAGCGCAGGGGTTTTACTAAGAAATTTAGTCTTGATTGCTTTTCCTTCCTTGGAACCCTTGCCAATGATTTCGCCTACTTTTTCATCGCCCGCCCCATAGAGGAAGCCATAAATGAACCTCTTCGCATCGTTGCGGGTAGGTAATCCAGCAGCTTCTTGATTCGCAGTGTGGATGTCACCTTCAAGAATTTCTCTACCGTAAGCCCCACCGTCGTAACGAGCCATGTAATGAGCAAGGCAACGAAGCTCCAGACCAGAAGCATCAGCACCAAGAAGTGAATAGCCATGAGGAACAGTAAAAAGCCCACGACACTCAGCACCGAAAGGAGCGCCGACCGAAGGTACTTGGGCCATGTTCGGATTACTGTGCGTACAGCGGCTCGTAACCGCACCCATGTGGTTAACTCTTCCATGTAGTTTTCCGTTTTTCTCCAGCTTCAGCCACGCTTGATTTCCTGTGGCGAGTTGTCCTATGCGTTTGTTGAGCATCAAATACTCAAGAAGCAGCTTTGCTTCTGGCATCTCGATTGTTTGCAGGACGGCTTCATCCACCTTGGCTTCACCCGACGGGGTGAACTCTTTCGGCTTCCAGCCTCGCTTCATCAAGCGGTCTGCAATTTGCAGGCGGGACGCAGGATTGAATGGGATTATTTTGGTCTTCGTCTTTAGTTCGACGATTGTTGGCTCAAACGTCTCGACCAAATCCAGTTCTATTTCATTCTTTCTCTGCGCCAGCTTTGAGTAGAGTTCCCTTGCTGATTCGACATTAAACTCAAACCCACGCTGTTCTTGTTTGAACAACTGGTATGCGAGTTCGTGTTCCAAATTCAAAGCGTCTTCGGAAAACGCCTTGCTCTCAATCAACGCGAATAACTTGTCGGTTACTAACGTGTCTTGCACGCAGTAATGCAACATGTCCATCGAGAACGTTTTGAAACTATCAGGATTACCGTCATTAAATTCGCCCTTATGCTCATTTAGACGATACCCCCAAGCCTTCAAAGAGTGGCTACCCCAGAGTTTCTGATTCAGTTTCTTTTGGCTCTGGTCAATCTCGCCTAGATTCGGCCAGATTGTCCGAGAACAAACTAAAGTGTCAGTTACTTTACCTTCGTACTTGAATCCCCACAGTTTTTCTAAAACTGGAAGGTCATAAGCTAATACGTTATGGCCGATGATTTCGTCAGCCAACTCGATACGCTCTATGCAATTTTTCAGATTGTCCCGGTAGTACGTCAGTGCGCTGGTCAGGTGTCCCACTTCACGCAAAACTACGCAGTGAATTGTGGTCACTTTGTCTAACAAGTTGTCGGTTTCAATATCTAGGATGTATCTACTCATCGCTGTGTCTCCGCACTAGCCTAATTTGCTACATTCATACTCTTCTTCGAATATGACTCTAAACTCATCAATCGTTGGGTATCTGCCCAAGTCAATGCCATCACTCTCAACATCGTGTAGTTCCAAAAGGAACTTCACATAAGCCTGTTGAAACTCCGCTTCTGTGTAACACTCGTCATTGTTCAAAACTCCATCTCCTCTTCATCATCAAGCAGCAGGGTTTCCTGCATGCGTCCTGTGTCTCTGTCGTAAAGCAAATGACAAGCAACACCCGTATCCCCACTCCAGCGATTCTTGAGAACTCGCACCGTGGTTAGATTCTGGTTTTCTTTGTCTTGTTGATTACGTTCGAGACCTAGCACCATGTCAGACAACTGCCCGATTGCTGCTGAACCTCTTAGTTGTGAGAGTGTTGTTTCTTGACCGTTTTCGTGGCCCTTATCGCCTTGTGGTCTACGAAGGTGCGAAATCAGTATCAGTGAACACTGTACCTCCTCCACAAGTGTACGAAGTTTGGTCATCGTATTGTCAATAATGCGACGTTCATCACCCCCATCGAGGCCGCTAACCACAATAGAGAGGTGGTCAAGAATAATGTAGTTACACCCGCAGCCACGAACCAGATACCTGATTTTCTGGATAAGATTATCGGAATCTGTAGAACCCCAATGGTCATACAAAAATACACGACCATTTCCGACAGTCTCATCATAGGCTCGACGCAACTCATCATTTGTAATTCCATCTCTATTCAAGTGGATTGGTTTGTTGAGTTCTAATGCCATCAAACCGAGTGCAGTACGCTTAACACTTTCTTCTAAAGCGATATAACCTAAGCTATGCCCACTTCGAATCAAGCTATACGCAAACTCCCGAGTAAGCTGGCTTTTACCGATGCCGCTCCCTGCGGTTACAGTGACAATCTCACCACGGCGGATGCCAAACGTTTTGTCATTCAGTCCTTGGTACGGATAAGGAACACTTTCGTTCTGTTCAACGGAACTCACAACGTCCCAAAGTTCATTGCCAGCCACAATCCCGTCAGGACGGAAAGGCTTCGCGGCCCACTGAGCATCAAGAAGTTCTTTAACGCGGCCAGCCACCAGCATTTCATTGGCATCTTTTAACGGAAGCTGGGCAATTTTTGCTTTACCGGGCGACAACAACAGAGCGCACTCTTCAGCGGCTTTGCGTCCCGGCTCATCTTGGTCGAACATGAAGATGACAGACTCGAACTTTTCAACCCAGTCAATGCTTTTAGCGATGTCTCGCTTTGCACCGGCTGCACCAGTTCGAATTGAAACTACCGGATACTTATTGTCCAAGGCTTGAGAAAGACTCATGGCGTCTATCTCACCCTCAGTAACAACAAGCATCTTGCCGCCGTGTCTCCACAAATGCTGCCCGTACAGGCCTGCTTTCTTACTATCACCAAGAAATGTAAAGTCTTTGTTGGGGAAACGTAACTTCTGCCCGACAATTCTGCCTTTATCGTCTTTGTAATTAGCAATCTGAACTGGTTTGTCATTCAGAGTGCCAACACGGTAATCCCAGAACTTTAGAGTGTTCTCATTGAGTTTCCGTTTAACTAAGGCCTTTACTTCGCCAACAACAGGCTTGAAATTGTTTGGTTCAAGTTGAACAACATTTTGTTTTGTTGTTTCTTGTTGTGCTGGTGGTGTATAGGTTTCACAAGAAAAGCAGTAAGTGTGTCCGTCTGTGTAAACACCTTTAGCGTCACTGCTTCCGCAGGCATCACAACCCTCTTTATAGAGGTGTTCACTCTCCATCTTCGGATTCATCTTCTTCTTCCACGATGTAAAGGCGGTCGGCCATAAACGTGAACAATTCGGATAAATCCAATACGTCCTCGTCGGAGAAGTTTTCTTCATCCTTCAAAACGCTTTCGCAGAACGTGTTAGCTAATCTGTAAAGTAAGCTATTCATTGAGCCATTCCTCTGGTAACTCTTCACCCTCAGCCCATTTGAATCCGTATCTCTCTGCCCACTCAGCACAACTCATTTTCGTTCCATCCTTCCGCTTCTTTGCCCCATGAACGGGGCTAGAAGCACGTTGGAAAAGGAACCTAATGTCTAAGTCGGGGTGTTGAGATTTGACGGCTTTCATCTTTCGCTGGCTGTCTTGGCGAAAGAAGCCTTTCAATTCGACATATAGACGGCCATTAACAAGGAGGTCTGGGATGTACTGCCGCTCGACCTTGTAGGGAAGGCTGTGTGGTTCGTATTGATACGGCACACCGCTCTTGTCCAGTTTGCTAATGACTCGCGCCTCAAAAGTCCCCTTCGACTTCGCCATCTGCCTGTCCGTCATCGAAGTCAATGTCTTCTGCTTGTGTGCGACCAGTTACAGGCTCTGTCTGGTATCCGTCCTCTTCGTCGAACATTGAAGTAGCGTTTTTATTGCCGTACTCAACAAGTTCAATTACTTGCACGCCTTTCAAGCGCAGAGACACACCGACCTGTTTTGAGGAAGCCATCACATAAGTAACAGGCTCGTAAGCCACCTTTACTACCGAGCCATTCCCAATAAGGGTTTCTTCAGTCATGGGGGTGCGTTTAGCGTCAACCACAATAGGCTTTTGCTTGTATGTGTTGTTGTCACGCCCGCGCACTGTGGCTTTCAGTTTGGCCTTAAATTTAAGGTTTCCAGTTTCATTGCCGTCTTTATCCAAGTCTTGTTCAAATACAGGGCGTGCGGACAGGCTTTTCGCTTTAGGATTGGCCTTGACCTCAGCAGCCAAGCGTTCATCACGCAGGCCTTCTAGGTACTCGCACACTTCTTGGGCTTCTTCTTCTGGAATGACAACCTCAATGCTGTAAAGTCCATCAGAATCGAACTTGGTATCAGGGGTGAAAACCTTGGCCCAGAGTGCCTTGCCTTTCATAACGGGTAGGGTTTTAGCCATACTTGCTCCGTGTGTGTAGTTAGTGAAATGCTCGTCAGAGCAATAGTGGCAAGTTACAGGCCTAACTGAAAAAATACTTTGATTTCAATACGTTACTGATGTCTAAGCTGCCTTTTGAAGGCGGCTCAGGTACATCTTCTGTACCGAGGACACTACATGCGTGGAGGCGTAATTCCGAAAGAACATCATGTTTTTCGTACATATCTACAAACGCCTCGCGGAGCAACTGGCTCATCGCCCCCATGTTAGGACTGTGCGTACCGTAGCTGTCGTGAACCATCGCGAAATCATCTATGCCGATGTCTTTGCAGCGGTTGATAGTTAGCGTCAGGTGCGCAGCGTCTAAACTGTGGATAAAGTTTGGGCTGGCCCCCATCCTTGTCTTCGACCTGTCTACTGTCCCCTCCAACTCGTGTTGATAAGCGAGACGAATAATCGAACCGTCGATAATGGTTTGGATGCGACGTAGTTTAGTATCTGGGTATGCTTGGCGTACAAGGAAGTTTGTGGGGGTAATCCACTCCATCGGTCTCTTCCGGGCAGCGTAGATTGAGCCAATGTCTTTGACGTAATCCATTACCTGTCTAGCAGAACCAATTACACCATCAATGGCATTCCAAATATAACCAGATAAATAAAGACTTGGCGTGAAATAATCATTCCCCCAAGGATTGGGTTTTCCTTTCGCCACTTCTTCTTCAATAGCTTCTTCAACATATTGGCGACAGGCGTGTTGAGTCCCAGAATAAGGAACAATCATACAGGGCCGTTTTGTCAGCTTGCGTGTAATACCAAACTCTAAACATTGGCGTGCCAGTTCGATGCCATTAGCAGCATCATCCCTAACCATTTGTTCAGTAAGTAGGGCCACATCACTATAGATGTCAGCAGGAACCGCAGTATCACAGAGGTTTACAGCAGAACCGCCACGCTCATCTCTCAAGATTGCAGACAGATTTTGAAGGCCGTTACAAGAACCGTCAGCAGAGACAGGCAAGTGGGTTACAAAACCTTTCCCTTCTCGCAACCACCCGTACCATTCAAAACACCACGCCAAAAACTGCCAAGGTTTATCAGCTTCCGTCCACCACAAATAGTCCATAGGATTTTCAGCAACTCGGACAACATCATCCTCATGTAAATACGCCCAGATTTCACGGTCAACCAAAGAAATCTTGTCGTTACCGAATAAGTTTGCTCCATGTATCGCGAGCCATCTTGCATCTTCAGCACTCTCCATCAACACGCCACGCGCAAATTCAATGGTCGCTTTCCCCCAGTCGGCCACCTGCGGAGACATGAAACTTTCAACCGGATACTTCCGGCTTCTGAAGTCACATTGCCACACGAAATAAAACTCTGGGTGTTTCGTGTAGTCCTCTGCTAATTGAATTGTGCGTTCTACTTGGATGCGCTTAGACATGCTTTTGTGATTGAACGTATAGACACCATTCCGGCGCTTGCGCCAATCTCTGAACTCAACACGTTCCCGCTCATCTAGTTCTTTAGGTTCCTTTGTGAAGGGGTATGGTGGGAGTGGTAAGTCTTCACGGGGTGGTAATCCAGCCCATTCTTGTCCAGAGTCCCAGACATTCCTGATAATCTCGATAACCCTGTTGTTGGTTCTCCACGCAGTGTTCTGGAGCGCGTTCAATGCTCCAAATTCTTTCGACAAATCTTGTTTTGAAAGTCGTTTAAGGTATTCACGGCTCGCTTTTTTCATTTTCAGTCCTCCTTTGTCAGTTTGTGTTTGCAATCAACTTCAAAATCGGCATAAGCGATTGGGTAGTCATCTCCGCCCCACCACTTCTTAGCTGCTTTAGCATGCTCGTCTGTGAACTTTCTTCTGCATTTGTAATTCACACATTTTTCTGAAGAACAAAACGCCATATCTAGGTAACTAATCATCAAGAATACCTCACTTGTTACACATGTGGAGCAATTAGTGCGCACGAACCATCGGCAATCTGTTGATAGCGTCGGAGTAGTACCCGCCACCCCAGACATCCTCCCACGGTTTTGGCTCGATTATGCACGGGACATACCGGGGTCTCCTGAGCATCGCCGCCTCATTGAATGAGCGTATCCATTCAAGAGTTTCAGCAGTTGCTTCTACGAATGTAGTTGTTTTGTTTTTGCCTGTGGTGAACAGGCGTAGTTCGAATATGCCTGTGGACACGATGATGGCATCAATCAACCGAAGGCCGACAAAAATGCGCTCTTCATTACTCCACCCGTTGAGGTGTCCGTCAGCGTTCATCTTGTGTACTAACCCACGGCGTTTGTGGTGCCGCCCTGATTTCTCTTCCGCCAGTCTGAGAACGTTTGTGGCGGTTTCAGGGTCGGTTTTGAGCCATTCTTGAAGACGCCATTGGTCTTCAATATTCATCCCGACAGCGCGGGCAATTTTTAGGAGGGTGAAGCGTTTTGCCACCCCGTCTATGGTGGCAATCAGTGCTAGGTACGCCGCTTTCTCGGCATCCACATCAGCCAGCTTTTTACGGGCAACATCTCTGTTGCTGGTCTTATTGTCCTTAACCTGCTGGACTTGCGCGGCAACCGCAGAAACAACCGAGGCGAGTAACGCCCTACCGTGTTTCGTCTTGGAACTCATACCACGTTCTTCTAGCTTGATTCGCTCCTTCTCATAGCGGGCGATACCCGCGTTGACCATTTCAATCTCTAGGGCAATTTGCTCGTCAATACTCGGCACAAGATTCTCCTTTGGGCCACGAGTTAGGCCACATTAGTGGCCCTCGTGTTAGTTTACTTCGGATGTGGAGCAAGGCCACACACCCACCTAAACAACGCCAAATAGGATTGAGAATCTGTAACTTAGAAGTAGTTGCACTGCTGTATGTATTTAGCAGTACATTTTAAGTTTTCTCAAAACCGCTTTGGTGTTTGGTGCGAGTGGCGGGACTCGAACCCGCAAGCTATTGATTTAGCGATGGATTTTAAGTCCATTGTGTATACCAATTCCACCACACTCGCTCTTCTTTTTAGGCCACATTTAGGCCACTAGGCCACACGCAGGGCCACACATTTTACTCAAGTATATTTAGTGCTTCTGTAAGGTGTTTCGGGGACAAATGAGCGTACCGCATCGTTGTCACGATAGCCTTGTGTCCCATAAACTCTTTAACGTGATTCAGGGGCAACCCGCCTTGAACCAAGCGACTACAAGTTGTGTGGCGTAGTGTGTGCCAAACGACATCATCCAGATTTAGATGAGTTCGAATTTTGTCCCACACCTGACGATGCCAATTTGAAGGATACGGGAAAAGCGCTTGTTGATACAGTTTTTTTCTTCTGTCCAACACTTCTCTGGCTCTGTTGGTCAGTGGTATCAAACGTGGGTGGTCGTTCTTGGACTTAGGGATATACAGACCATCTGCGGTCACATCCGCCCCCTCAATAGCCATCAACTCACCGAAGCGAATCCCAGTATCAATCGACACAATAAATGCGTCTTTCAAATCTGGCTGCGCCCAGTCGTCCATCACATTCAAAATTGCTGATTCTTCTTCCTTGGTCAACCAACGGGTTCGGTTGACACCTTCCTTCTGTCGGTGGAAGACAGGTAGATGTTTCAGCTTCCCACGCTCATGGGCAAACCGCATGACTTTAGATAAACAGGCCAGTTTTCTGTTGATAGTCGCGTTAGAGCGATTGGCTTTCTTCTGACTGATGATGAAGTCATCAATGGCTTCAGTAGTAATGCGCTCAATAGGTGCTTTGCGTCCGAAGTAATTCATCAATTCTTTGATTATGAACACCTGCTTCTCTTCGGACTTAGAACCTCTCCAGTGCATTTCGAAGGTCTTGTCTAACGCCTCTCCAAGCGAAAAAGAAGAAGGTGCGGCACCCAGTGCTTTAGGGATTGGCTTACCTAGCTTTATGCTTTGTCTTGTTAGTGCCTCCCATGTTGCAGCTTCCTCACGAGTGGAGAATGAACGGCGAAAACGTTCGTCTCCAACCTTGATATACGCCTGCCACGAGTCTCCACGTCTAGTGATACTCATTTCAGTAACTCCTCGATTGAATCAATAACACGTTTGCCCTTGGGGGTCAGCTTGATAAATTTCTCAATCCGACGCTCAGGGTTTTCATAAGCCATGATTAAGTCGTGGCCTGAAGTCCTGTGACGTGAAACCTTGCTCAAGGCCGAAACGTTACGGCTGGCGCTGGCTGAAGAGAGACCAAGATAGTCCCCAACATCTTTCACGGTCACAGGTACCTCTGCCTGATTTCGTTCAGCGATGAACAAAAAGGCGAGGATGGTTTGTGCGGGCATCTCAGGGTCTAGTTTCCTGAACTCTTCGACCAGCCGCATCAACTTGTTTAACTTTAGAGACATATAGCACTCCTATCGGTGTGCAGACAATAGTATCTGATTCTGACCTGCTAATACAAACTACTCTGCCGCACTTATTACATTTGTTCATGTGTGTGACGCCAAGGTGCAAGGCCAATTCACGGTTAAAAATTTTCATCACTCTATCCTTGATGTTGCCATTGTTGTTGTTGTTGCTTGCGGTTCCTTTCCGTAGTGGTTGCCTTGCTTATCTAAACATTCGAATACGCTGTCATTGCTACCCTCCATCGCTTGCATAGTTAAAAAGGTGGCCTCCCTCTCCCCACTACGAAAGAGGGAGACCTGAAACTAGAAGTGCAAGCAAAGAAACTTCTAGTTTCGTTTCGCAACTACAAGAGTCGCAAACTTACAACACTGTTGACACTCCACGGATGGAGCAATCAAAAGCCATCACAACTCAGTTCGATGACTTCTTGAACACACCCTAAAGGGAATGTGGTCAGGTTCCCGACTTCCGGCCAAGTGTCCGAAATAGTGATTCTGTCTTTTGCTTTTCGAATCAGGAAACCAATGGTTTTGAACGGGGTTGGTACATCTCTGTTCTCTTCGTATAACTCGTCGTTCCAACCAACCCACGATGTAATGTCCACCCACTTAATGATGACTGGACGGCACTTCTGTCTCTTTTTGTTCATAAGAGACAATTCCGACGATTGATAATTTTAATCTTCGGGAGTGTATTTATACAAGCGTTGCACTTGATATATGTCAATTTTTTCACAAACCCGTCCCCCTTGTGTAACAGGTTGAAACATTTCCAGAAAGCCCAAGTGACAACTTGCGGCCACCTGCGTTGATAGTGATTTCGCCTAAGTTTATGCGAATGCTTCTCATTTCTATTGTTTTATTGAATAAAACAAAAAACCTGCTCGATATAATCCAAGACATAATATTTTGTCGATTATGTTTATATAATGTCGCGCATTTTATATTCGCCACTGCTGGAACCTGTGTATAGATAGGCGTCACCGACATCGAACCCGCGCGCGGCAGCAAACCTGCGCACGTCGTCCGCTGTCATGTGGCCGTCTATGTAAAAAACCACTGGCTCGCCTTTGTGGTTTGTTCCGAATATTCCAGCAATGTGGAACTGTTCAGGCGTCACGCTTGCGCTCATGTGTCGGCCTCCCGTCGTGCGTGTGTCGTTTGTCTGTCGTGGAGTATTTCGCCAAGCAATAGAACGCGCTCGGCCCTCGCCTTTGTGCAACCATTCACAGCGGCGAACGTAGACACGTCTTCGATTCTGTATGCGGCCATGAAATAGCGATAAAGAGACCGCAGCGCGTCGCGCGTGTTCTTGCTAGGTGCGTTGAGAAAACGGGCGCAGTGGCCCGTATCTGTGGCGCGGCGCACGCTTCAGTATCCTAGCCACGCAAGAACGTCTTGCGCGTCATACTCAGAAAAGGCCCCGTATTCCCAGAAGAATTCTGCCGGGTCTAAATGGTGCGCCCGGATTTCTTGCTCGGCCCTCTCTTTGCTGATAGTGATTCCTGCTGCGCTGGTGTAGTAGTCGGATGGTTCTGCTATTTGCACATCTTGGGCATACATGCTCATTTGTCGGCCTCCTGCAACATTTTTGCGAGTTCTGGTTCAGGATTAAATTGCAAGACTCTCTTGCGCGTGATTTCGTCCAAATGCGGGACAACAGCGCCATCAATCAAGCGCCCGAGAATGCGGCCCAAGTAAAGCCACCAATTTTCAAGAAGTCTGTCTTCTTGTTCTTCTGTTGCATCTTCAGGCAACAGGCCAAGGACTACAGCACGGGCCAAAACGTCCGAATTGTAAAAATCCACAGTGAGCGCCGTAGGTAGGCCGGCCAGCCATTCCGACAGCGCTCTATTGCGTGGTATGCGTTTGAGCGTCCAGCCATATTCTCTCGCGAACGTCTCAGCGATGAATTTGACGCGCTCGGCGTCTGTTGATAGTTCGACGTCATACGCAGCGCCGTCGATGTTGGCGAGTAGGTACGCCTTCACGTTTTCTATTGTGTTCGGATTCATGCTGCGGCCTCCGCTGTGGTGGCTTCATGGTTCAGGACAAACTGCGCGGCCTTTTCCGCAGCGCTCGCAGCCTTCAGGATTGCTTTGTTGTCCTTCTTGATTACCTGCGCCCAGTTGTTCAAATACTTTGCGTGGTCTTCGCGTGGCGATACAGAAACGCCCGTTGACACGCAAAGCATGGCCGCGCCGAGTTCCGCAACCAATTCTTCGAACGCATACGCTTCATTCCCGAAACGCCCGGAAAAATCACGATTGAGGCGGTGCTTTGCGCCTGTCCAGTGGGTCAACTCGTGCAGCAGAGTTGCGTAGTACGCCTCGGCGTCGTTGAACTGCGAGCGTTCAGGCATCGCAATAATGTCAGCGCTTGGGGAGTAGAATGCGCGGTCTTGTTTCGCGTGGTTGATAGTGGCGCCCGTGTTGCGAATGACGGCCTCGGCGCTGTTGTGTTGTTCCCAGTTGTTCGCTGGTGTCTCTTCATCTTCAGGCAGTTGTCCGCCATCCCAGCCATCTACCTGCGAAGCATTAAAGACAACGTAATGCTTGAGCATGGGGATAGTGTGCAAAGACTCTGCGCCAGTGGCTGGGTCTCTCTCTTTAATTTCAAGAGTTTTGTATAGAACCACCGGGAGGCCTTTGCTTCCCTTCTTCACGCTGGCCCCTAGCGTTTGCCATTGCTTGAACGTTCCGAACGTGTTGGAGGTAAAGCCTTGCGTCGCAGCCATCATCCCCAGATAGAGACGATTCAGCCCGGTATACTGACGGCCCCGCGCATTGACAGGCAGACCGTGAGCGCCAGTAACAGCAGCCCAAGGTTTCAACCAATCGGCGCCTGCTGTTTCCATTTGATGTATGACGGCCTCAGCGATTTCAGCCAAGGCGTTGCGCTTTGCGTAGGTTTTGCTTTGCTTGCTCATTGTGTTGTTCCTATGTGTGTAGTGGTTGCACATGTGGAGGATTTAAGGCCAACGCTTAGGCGTCGAACCAATCGCAGACCAAACCCGCAAGCCAGTAGAAACCGACAACAGATAGAGAAACGCTTGCGAACGTGGCGAGGAATATAAAAAGAAGTTCCATTTTGTGAGTCCTGTGTAGTGAGTAGGCCAGCCCAGCGCTGACCGTGCTGCTATTTATACATGAGTGCAGGAACTACGCAAGCGTTTCTTCGATTGTTTGTTCCTATCGTTGCGTGCGTCTCCATTGGTGGAGATAATGCGGGAGTGTTGGAGTTGTTCAAGAGTTTTCTTGAATACGAAAAAAAAACAGACACACCCAAAAACACGAACATAATCTAATGTAAATATTTCGACATAATCCAGACACAACATGCCGGATTTAATCAACTTAATCTCAGGAAATATAAAGTCTCCCGCTGCGCCTTTGTTTTCAGGCGTTTAGGCGTGCGCTGTGGCCCTATGCGTGGCCCGCTGTGCTGATAGTGTGGCGAGGTGTGGGTGTGGATGCGAATGCTTCTCATTCAAAGCACCCGGCAGGGGGGAAACCGTCGCTCGCCCCTAACGTATACCGTCTCAAATTTTTCTGTCATTTTTCAAGACACACCCTAACACCCCACAAACACCCTCTCAGGCCTCCTCAGAGCCTTCAGGAGCCTCTGAATCCTCCTCAAGGTACTCCACATCCTCCCAATCCACAAAACCGCTTAGAAAGGCGTACAGAGCGTCCATATCAGCCTCTTCAAACTCATCCGCAATGTCTTGCGTAAACACTATGTCCATATAAGTATCTTCTGTTGTGTATTCTCTTGTGTTAGAGAACGCTAATGGATATAATACACCCATGCAACAACATTTTAACCCATTTAGGAGAACCCTTATGAAGACTATCGTTGCGTTTGTGTTAGGTGCCGTTTTGGTTGGTGTAACTTCAGGTGTAGTTGCGCAGGATGCAACAACTTACAACGAAGAGAATGGTTACTGGGGAGATGATTGCCCTGTTGTCTACGGCGTAAACAAGCCGTGTGACTCTGAGGTAGCCACGTTCAATGAAGAGAATGGTTACTGGCACTAGGCCTCCTCCCAACACCCCCTCCTTCAAGCCCCTCTACGGAGGGGTTTTTAGTGTCTTGGCATAACAAAGCACACTCACATCTGTTTAAGAGTCTCTTAGGACTCCCCTAGGAGACGATGACGCCACCACAGCATCCTTAACGTATCTCTAAGGGTAGGTTAGACCTCGTGAGTTAGGCTGCTGGTAAGGCACTTTACTCTCAGGTGCTTTGTTATATCTGAGAAACTTAACCCCTATCGGGAATAAATTGGCTAATCTTTCCAAAAATGGAAAGAAATCTTCCCACTCGGGAATGAAGAATGTCTTCATCACCCTGAGACATTCTTTAGAGCATCGTTCATTAAGCTGAACAATTCCTAAAGATATGCTCAGGATAATGAACACTCTCTTTAAGGATAGGCATAAGAACAACTAAAGAATAATTAGTCCTTTAGTTGTCTTTAACTAACCTAAGCTATGTCTATAGTCTTTCATTACCATAGGTATCTATAGGTATCCCTAAGAATTCTTAAAGACATTCTTAAAGAATCTCATAATCATCTTGGGGGTCTTATACAGAGATAATGTGACCGGGGGGGGGGTTCCCTCTCCCCTCTATGGTGGCAGAT
>Ga0196901_1000177_pt1 | contig 34306 bp, 49 predicted proteins | sample CB_VirMetaG_FD_169099 | JGI IMG/M metagenome (GOLD analysis project Ga0196901, IMG submission 169099) | Freshwater to marine saline gradient viral communities from Chesapeake Bay - CB_1504_1 Viral MetaG (v3) (version 3) | ecosystem: Environmental > Aquatic > Marine > Coastal | place: USA... | reverse complement strand
CCATTGATGGTCAGGACGCCACATACTCCCCCATAAAAAACCTTTCATCGGTTAGAAGAAGGTATAACCCAAACAACATAATTTCCAGTGCATCATCAATAGAGACATATTTCTCTAGATTTGGCATTGACTTACTTAAAAGGGGGGTCAACTATCCATATGTTGACAATACTGGGTCTGTCGTTATTGAGGTTGACGAGGTATTGTCAGACGAGGAAATAGAAGTACAAATACTTTCCAATGGTACAATTGATAAGGTTGAACAATGATTACTAACGCTGGCAAAGAAGTTATCTCCAAGTATATGCTTGGTCAAGTTTCGGGTTACGCCACTCATCTTTCTGTTGGATGTGGAGCGATCCCAATAAAAAACACTGACACCCCACCATCTCTAGACTCTCTTATAAGAAAAGAGTACATGGATTTTGAGATGGTTAGAGTTCCCATTATATCTAAGGGTTTTGTAGATAACTCAAAAGAATTTAGTATTCAGTATCAAACAAGAATCAATAATACAGTAAGTTTAATTACAAACTTTACAAATGATATTTTGGTGGGAGAGACTATTGTTATAAGTGGCGCTTCTGTAGAGTTTAACGGAACCCACATAGTTTTATCAGTAGACCAAATAAACAATGAGGTTGTTTATGCGTCAAGTGGAGTAGATGATTCTGTTTTGGGAGGTACAGTTAGAGCAGCAAGAACTAGTCTATCTCTAACCGCAGAAATTCCAGCAGATAATAGATATGAAATAACAGAGGTGGCAATTTGGTCTGCTGCAAACAATGCCCTAGCATCAACATTTGACAGCCATAACATTTTTAACTTTACAAATACTTGGCAAGAACATTCGGTGGCGATTGGAACCCCACCAACAATATCAAATTTTGGATCTGCAACAGACATTAATCAAACTGTTGTTCCACAAGGAGTTTTCTTTACAGAAACAAATAATGAAATTTTTGAAAATGTTATTAGAAAAAACAGAAAAGAAGGTCCAAGATTTCTAAATAAAACTCTGATGATGAGAGGGAACACATCACTGATATCTGGCTTGGCTGGCGAGTGGACTCCGACAGGAGCGGTATCTGGAGAAACTCCAACACACGTTCATCTAAACAACATAAACTTTGACATTAGTCGCAATAGCCCATCAGATAGACTTAACTTTGCGTTTAGTCTCTTTGACAGAGATGCAACGGGAAACAATATTCCAGATGAAGTTAAGGTTCTTATCGAATTTTTTGTCAACGAAAATACAACTTCTACTGGATATGCAAAAATGGAGATGTACTTTGATGGCAATGAGTTTGAGGGAAATAGGTATAAAATTGTTGATATTCCAATTTCTCAAGGAATGAAAGAGTCAAACAAAATTTTATCAAATATTGTTTCTGCTTCTGGAAATGGAACCACCCTTACCTTTGTCACAAGCGCTGCACATCAATATCAGATTGGTCAAGAGGTAACAACATACGGAGACGATTTTCCAACAAATTATCAAGTCACAAAATCTAAAATAGTTCAAACTACATCAACTAGTTTTTCTGTAGAAAGTTCAACTACTGGATCTATTACAGGACTTTCCGATGCCTACGCTTATTCTTTTGCTAATTATAGATTTATTACATCTCCAGATTTTTCATCAACAGATATTCGCGTTTGTAGAATCTTTACAAGCATAATTTCAGAGGGGCAGCCAAGCAATACCCACTACCTCGCTTTTGACGGAATGAGGATTGAAAACGTTTCTACTCAAAATCCCATCTACAAGATGACAGGATATTCTGTCGTAAAAAGTTCCACAGGGTATCCAATTGTAAAGTCTCAAAACACAAATAGTTTTGTGGAATTCAGGTTTAATATAGGAGTTTCGTAATGCCTAAATTAACAATTGGAAAGGAAAACTTTCAAGAAGTTGATGCTTATACTGGAAATGTCTATCTAAGATATAGGATAGTTTCTGAGGATAGAAACAGATCATCTTATTGGTCTCCAGTATTCACAGTTGTCCCACCAGTATATTATATTCAAGGTGATTTAGACATTCCAGGAAACGTTATTGCAATTAAAAACTCTGGATATATAACTTTGGCTTGGGACAGCGTGCATATCCATGGCAATGAAGAATATGAACTTGAATCTTGGGGAACGTTGCCCTCCTACGACATATGGATTCAGTATGGAGGAAACAACATGGTCAATGCTGGACCATGGTTCTATAAAGAAAGAGTGTTTACAACATCCGTAAACCTTGTCACTCCTCCAACATACACCTATATTGATAGTAATGGAGATGCTCAACAAGGGTCAACAAGGCAGGCAAAAATAGAAATTCATAGATCAGCCAAGCCATTAATAAGATATACGCCAGACAGAATTTCTTTTGCACAACAAAGCAAAAACGTAAACTTAACAAACAACACAATAGGGCTTGATGAAAACCATAAATTAGAAACTGGAGATTCAATTTTATACAGAGTTTACAACGCTTCTTCTGCTATCTCACCACTATCTGGGGGAACGGGGTATTTTGTTAGAAAGATAAGTGACACAGAAATATCCCTTTATCCAACACAGTTAGACGCAATAAACAACACAAACGTAATAGATTTTGCATCATATGGTCAAGGAGACGGATTAATAATTAGAAATTCTTTTTTGCAATCAGCATCCATAAACCCACCAACAGACATCATAACCCTACCATTTGAGCACAACTATGATGTTGGTCAGGCAATCGTTTATAATGCTGGATCGCTATCAACACCATTGGTAGCAGAAACACTTTATTTTGCTAGGCCAGTAGATTCTACATCACTTACCCTACATCTAAGCAGGGCTGGAGCAATACAAAACACTGGAAAAATTGATATCACAACTGTAGGATCTGGATATGCTACCCTTTCTCGCTATACGACACTCTTATATAAGACCGCTGTAGCCAACTTGTCCGTTTGATGATATAATTTACCTATGGCAACAGCAATCCCATTACCAGACAGAGGTCAGCCATTAGACGTTACCTATATTTATCAGATGGCAAATGCCATCAATTCACTTGCTACTCAGATATCTCAGGCTAGCGACAACTACACAACCATATACACAAGAGATGCTGGAAAGCAGCAAATAAAGACAAACTCTGCAAAGATTATTGCTGGATACTATGATGTCATTAACAATCAAAGAGTTGAAACTAATCAGGTTATTCCCTTTAACCTAACATACTCAGACTTTAAGTATCCACCAATTGTAACAGCAACAGTAGTTAAGAATGGAACAAGCGAAATTGCATACGATGCTAACGTAGTGCTTGACTCAGTAACGGGATCAAGGGTGGATGGAAAGGTAAAGTTTTACGCAAGTGGAGATAACGTAAGCGTTACCATAAACTTGATTGCAATAGGAATACCTCAGTCTTCTGATATAATTTAGCCGTGATCTCATGTAATCGTTGCGGCAGCAGAATGTTTGTTGACCGTGTATATACAGCAGAAAACCACATTGAGACATTTTGTATTGCTTGTGGAAATAGAAAGTTCTACCATAACTCACAAGAGAAAGAAGCGCTATGGCTACTAAGGGCGGAGAAGAAGAGGGAACAAGCCTTAATCTTCCAGTAATCCAAAGACCAAGAAGAAAGACTTGGTTTCTTGATGAAGACTTAGTTAGAATAACTCATGTTAGTCGTGCATCAGGAATAATTACCCTATATAATTGCACAAAAGATTGCAATATGACTACAACTATGGTAGAATTTAAGCGTAAGCGGAAGCGTGCGTTTACAGTAATGGAAACCGCTGCTCTGCTTAACTACCATAGAAAGAGCATACCAAGATTAGTAAAGAATGGTTTTCTCCCTCCACCCGTAGGCGAACTCCCTGGTGGAGAAACCGCGTTTCATCACCTAAGTTACTACAGCGAGGACCATATATGGGAAGCCAGAAATCTTATGGCTCAGACACATATGGGCAGGGCAAGAAAAGATGGTTTGGTAACAAACAACAAAACTCCAACTGAACAAGAACTCCGATACGCAATGGGTGACGGACTAATATATTATGTAAAAAATGAACAGGGCAATTTCGTGCCAGTATTTTCAGAAACCGTTTAGGTGTTGACAGAGCCATAGTGTAGGTGCTATGCTTTTGCCACAACGAAAGAAAGGACTCCAATGGAGCCAAGCAAAATTCAATGGTCACTGGGCTATACGCTCAACACAGGCAATTTCCAAAACATTCGTTTGGATTGTCAGATACAAGATTACGTTCGTGAAGGTGAGAATGCAAAGCAGGCATCTGATCGTATCTATGCCCTAGTTGAACAGCAACTTGTTGAAAAATTAAACGATGCAAGAGAGGAATTAGGATGAATAAAGCATATATTGCAACAGCAGAGAACGCACAGTTAGTCGTTGCCTTTGACAAGAATCCATCAAAGGCCATGAAGGATGTGGCAAAGAAGATTAATCAGATGCAGCATAACGATGAATGGCTAATGCTAACCAGCCTAAATGTTGGTTATGATGAAGAGGGGCTTTATCATATAACCGCTACAGTATCTTCTGTGAATGTATAATGTCAGATCGCAAGTATCGATTTGCTTTAATTAGCAAATTTGAAAAGAGATGTAAAGATGCTGGATTTCCTATGCCCACTCTGAATAAACACAGGGAGCAATGGGCGGCAGACGACCTGCTTGAGTCCTATGATGATCCAGAATTGGTTAGCGCAATGGATTATTATTTTACAATTAATCCTCGTCCAACGTGGAAGGGGTATTGCCAGAATGTGGATAGGCTGCTATTGTCTATGAAAGCAAAGAAGGCAGACGAAGAGTTTCGCGCAGAAATGCGCCAGAAAGCAAAGGAGTGGCTAAATGAATCTTGAGGCAAAGACCCTATCTGCGGTCCTAAATGATAAGCAGGTACATGTTCTTCTACAGGCAAACGTAGACACCCTTTTGCGTACACACAAAGATGTCTGGGACTTTATTAGAAACTACTACGAGCAAAACCAGTCATCCCCTCCAGTAGATGTTGTTGTGACAAAGTTCCGCGACTTTGACTATGCACCACAAACAGGCGCTACGAAACACCACCTTGATGAATTACGGGCAGACTATCTAAACGATAATATTAAGGTGATGTTGCGTAATGCAGCAAATGAGGTTCAAGATGGAAAGGCCATGGAAGCGCTTGACTCATTGGTTACAGACACCGCTAACCTAAAGCGGATCACATCAACCGTAAGAGATCTTGATGTTTCAGATGTTGATGATGCCGTTGCGTATTTTGAGAACATTAAAAAGTTGCAGGAGAGCGGCACTCATGGAATTTATACTGGGCTAGCAGGGTTTGACAACTATCTTCCAGCAGGAATTACTCCAGGACAGTTTGGGGTATTGCTTGCTTATCCTGCCATTGGTAAGTCTTGGATGGCCTTATACCTCGCTGTTCAGGCTTGGCGGAATGGCAAGAGTCCCCTTATCGTTTCCCTAGAGATGACAGAGGCAGAAGTTAGAAACCGCGTCTACACAATCATTGGTCAAGGCATGTGGAGTCATCGAAAGTTATCTCGCGGCGAGGTAGAGATTGATATGTTTAAGAAGTGGATGCATAAGACCTTTGACGGCAAGCCAAGCATTAACATTATTTCAAACGAGGGAATCGGAGAAGTCACTCCATCAGTTTTGAGAGGCAAGATTGATCAGTACAAGCCAGATATTGTATTTGTAGATTATCTAAACCTTATGTCTGCAAATCAGCGTACAGACAACGAGGTTGTCAAGATGAAGAATCTTAGTCGTGAATTGAAGTTGTTGGCTATCTCTGAAGAGATTCCTGTGGTTGCTATTTCTTCTGCCACACCAGATGATGTTACTGATATGAATAGTGTTCCCACTCTTGGTCAGACTTCATGGTCACGACAGATTGCCTATGATGCTGACTGGCTTCTTGCTTTAGGCCGCGCAGCCAATAGCGATGTTCTTGAAGCAGTATTTAGAAAGAATCGTAATGGTTTCTTGGGCGAGTTCGTTGTTCAGGTAGACTTTGATAGTGGTAGGTTCGTTTATAAAGATTTTGAATAAGATAATCATGTATAATTTACTACATGAACTACATGCACAAAAGAATAAAGCGTTTTGAACTAAGTGGTCAAATCTTAGACGATATCTTTATTCCGCGCATGAAAAATGAATACATAAGACTGCTTTGCGACTCAATGAGAGAAGATGGGTATGTAATAAGACTTGACGTTGAGCCAGATTGGTCGCTATCATATACAGGAAATTATTACGAATTCACACTAAGTGTATACGGATCATATATCGGAAAGAAGAATGCCTCATGTATCGAAGGACTAGACAAGAACAGACCAATTTATATTCAGCAGAACAAATCAAAAGAGTCATCTCAGGCTCAGGCATAGACATTGAGAATGAAGTAGATTCAGACTACATCATTTTCTGTCCATACCATGCAAACTATCGTACTCCAGCAGCGGAAATTGACAAGGTGACGGGAAACTTTTTCTGCTTTTCTTGTCACGAAACTAGAAACCTTACTGAATTTGTCATGCATGTTACAAAGAGGTCATTCTTTGAGGCACAAAGATTTATTGATCGATTTAGACTAGAGTCAAATATCATTGACAGCATTGATAAAATGCTAGAAGAGAAACCTATTTTTGTACCATTCGATGAGTTTACCGTAAAGAGGCTGAACAATGCTGCCATAGAATCCCCTAGGGCAACTTCATATTATGAAGGAAGAAGGATTACCAAGGAATCTGTTAAGAGATTTCAACTTGGATTTAGTGAAAAGCAAGATATGGTAACTATTCCAATGCACACTCCATCAGGAGATATGTGTGTAGGATTTGTTGGGCGTAGCGTAGAGGGTAAAGAGTTTAAGAATACCCCTAAATTACCTAAATCAAAAATACTTTTTAATCTTCATCGTGTTAAGGCTTATGACACGGTGTATGTAGTGGAGTCATCGTTTGATGCGATTCGCCTAGATCAGGCAGGCATACCAGCGGTAGCAACACTAGGAGCAAATGTTCCAAAATCTCAGGCAGAACTATTGACAAAGCACTTTAATAATGTTATAGTTATTCCTGATAACGACAATGCAGGACAGGAAATGGCCCAGCGCATTGTAGAAAAGGTAGGTTCAAGAGCCACTATTGTCAATTTGCCTTCAAGGTTCAAAGACATTGGAGACATGACTGATGAGGATATCAAACAACTTACACAAATAGTACAAGACCCACTATTATCAATTATCAAATAAATCATATTAAGGAGTGTATTAATTATGGGTATTATGAAAGGCTTGAAGGAAATGGAAAAGGCAATGGAGCGACCTTCTGTAACAGCAGAGGGTGGAGCAAAGGTCCGTTGGCTAAAGTTGGATGATGGTCAAAGCGCAAAGATTCGTTTTGTTAATGAACTTGACGAGGACTCTCCAAACTATGAGGCATCACGAGATCTTGCAATCGTTGTCTCTGAGCACACAAATCCTAAGGATTACAAGCGCAAGGCAGTTTGCACTATGGATAGTGAGGGCCGCTGCTTTGGTTGCGAAATGGCTCGTAAGGAGCCTAAGAGTGGTTGGCGTGCGCGTTTCCGCTACTACACCAACCTGCTAGTAGATGACGGTCTAGAGACCCCATACGTTGCTGTATGGTCTCAGGGCGTTGGAAAGCAGTCTGTGTTCAATACCATCCGTGAGTTTGCACTTGATACTGGAAGTATCAGCAATCGCAACTGGAGGCTTAAGCGCCAAGGTAGTGGCACAGACACAACATACATTCTTCTACCTGGAGATCCAGATACGGAGAGTTTTGATTGGAGTGGCACTGAGCCATTCAATCTTGAAAAGGTTGTCCGTGAGGTAACCTATGCTGAGCAAGAGTCCTTCTATCTAGGATTTGATAGCCCTGCATCAGCAAGCACTGCCAACCTTGAGTGGTAGTTGACATAAGGCGTGGCGGAGTGCTAGAATCTAACAACTAGCACTCCGCTACTTTATTAAGGAGAATTTTGATTAACTACCTGCCAATGCACATGCACGACCATTACAGCATTTTTGATGGTACTGCAACGCCTGAGGACTATGCTATTCGTGCCAAGGAACTTGGAATGACAGCAGCAGCCCAAACAAATCATGGAACTAGTTCTGGTCACCGTGACTGGATTCGTACAATGAGATCTCATGGAATTAAGCCAATTGTGGGTCAAGAGATGTATTTCACTGGAGACAGATTTGACACACGCGATAAGGCAGAGCGCACAACACCACTAGATTTAATTTATAATCACCTTATCGTTATTGCCAAGAACGACCAAGGGCTTGAGAATCTTTCTCGCCTATCAGAGATCGCTTGGAACGAGGGCTACTACAGGAAGCCACGCATTGACTGGGAAGTCCTTGAGAAGTATAAGGAAGGGCTCATAGTTACTTCTGGATGCATGTCTGGTCTGATCAACAAGGCAATTGAGGCAGATGAATATGGAATTGCTAAGCAGCACCTAAAGTGGTTTGATGATCAGTTTGGGGATGACTTCTATGTTGAGGTTATGCCACACAATACTGACGGAATGAATAGGGCTTTGATCGAACTTGCTGATGTTGGTGGATATAAGACAATTGTCACTCCAGACTGTCACCATGCAACGGTAGATCAAAAGGTAATTCAGGAAATGGTTCTACTTCTCAATACACATGCTAAGTTGAATGGAGAGTCATCTTATCAGGGAAGTACCAAGATTGAAGACATGATGGAGCGCTTGGATTATCTTTATGGTAAGGATCGTTCCCTATCATTTAATAAGTTTGACATTCACCTTCTCAGTGGAGAAGAAATGTGGAATGCTATGGGAGATGACGCTCGTGAAGATATGTTTAAGAACACCTATGATCTTGGAGATAAGGTAGAGGAATACACTCTTAGCCGTAATCTAAATCTCCTACCAGTAGAGCACAAAGACCCTGATGCACAGATTAGAAAGTATGCAGAATCTTTTCTGATAGAGAAGAACCTAAACACCAATCAAGAATATGTTGATAGGCTTAACGAAGAACTAGATATTATTAAGCAAAAGAAGTTTGCTTCATACTTCCTTGTTGTTCAGAACATGCTTAATTGGGCGAAGAAGAATGACATCATGGTCGGTCCAGGCCGTGGCTCTAGCGCTGGTTCACTGCTTTGCTATACCCTTGGCATCACAGACATTGATCCAATAAAGCATGGACTATTGTTCTTCCGATTCATCGACATTGATCGTGACGATTGGCCTGACATTGACTCAGATATTCAGGACTCACGCCGCGAAGAAGTAAAACAATATCTAGAGAATCAGTACAAGCATGTGGCATCAATCGCAACGTTTCTACAGTTCAAGGATAAGGGGGTTGTTAGAGACGTTAGTCGTGTTCTAAATGTTCCTCTTTCAGATGTCAATCGTGTACTTAAAGTTGTAGATACATGGGATGAGTTTGTAACCTCTAAGAATACTCAGTGGTTCCGCGACAAGTATCCAGACGTAGTTGTTTATGGAGATCAACTGAGAGGAAGAATTCGTGGTACAGGAGTTCACGCTGCTGGTGTAGTCACATCCAAGTATCCCATTTCAAAAATTGCTCCAATGGAGACTCGAAACGTTACTGGAAGTGATGGAAGGCTTCCAGTTGTTGCGGTAGACATGGAAGAAGCAGCAGATATTGGTCTAATTAAAATTGATGCTTTGGGGCTCAAGACTCTTACCGTAATCAACGATACTCTCTCTATCATTAAAGATAGATCAGGTGAGCGACCAGATCTACATAGCATTGACATGGAAGACAAGAGTATTTATGAAATGCTCTCTGACGGTCACACAAAGGGTGTTTTCCAATGTGAAGCAACTCCATACACAAACCTTTTGATTAAGATGGGGGTATCTAAATTTGATGAATTGGTAGCCTCTAACGCACTGGTACGTCCAGGAGCCATGAATACTATCGGTAAGGACTATATTGCTCGCAAGCATGGTAAGCAGGGAATTGCCTATGCTAGCCCGATTATGAAGGACTTTACAGAGGACACATACGGTACAATTCTTTATCAGGAGCAAGTCATGCTTGCTTGTACGGAACTTGGCGGCATGACAATGGGAGAGGCCAATAAGGTTCGTAAGATTATTGGAAAGAAGAAGGATGCAAGAGAATTTGATGAATTCAAGGAGTTATTCGTTAGGAATGCTACTGGGCCACTTGGTGGGACGGCTGCTGAGAAGATGTGGCAAGACTTTGAGGCTCACGCAGGATACTCGTTCAACAAGTCTCATGCTGTTGCTTATTCAACAGTTTCGTACTGGACGGCATGGCTAAAGTATTATTATCCACTAGAGTTTATGTTTGCTCTTCTTAAGAATGAGAAGGACAAGGATGCTCGCACAGAATATCTAATTGAGGCAAAGCGCATGGGCATTCCTATGCGGCTTCCACACATCAATGATTCAGGTATTGACTTTAAGATTGAGGGAAAGGGAATTCGTTTTGGGCTTTCTGGCATTAAGTATATTTCTGATACAATCGCTACAAGATATATTGGCTCACGGCCCTTTGCTTCTTATAAAGAAGTTCAAGAGTTTACATTCACAAAGGGAAATGGAGTAAACTCAAGAGCGCTTGAAGCACTAAGAAAGGTTGGCGCTCTCACATTCCCAGACAATCCTCGCAATGAAGAAGAAATTCGTGAAAATATGTACGAATATCTAAACTTGCCAGAGTTTAATCTACAAGTTCCTCAACACTACCATGCTTACATCACTCCAGTCGATGAGTTTGACGAAAAGGGAGCATTCGTAATGATGGGCGTTGTTCGCGGTATTAAAAGAGGTAAGGGATGGAGTCGTGTAGAACTACTAGACAGTACAGGAAGTGTAGGTATATTTGATGAAGAGGAAACATCCATCGAAGCAGGTCGCAGTTATATTATTCTTGTTGGATCTAACAGGATTGTGGAAGCAGTTCCTGTTGAAGAGATACGAGAAAGCAACAGCCCGTTGGTACGGTTCTTAAATTATAAGCAGTTGCCATATGGACAGGATGAGTATTTTGTGTTATCCTTCAAGCCTCGCATAACTAAGGCAGGAAAGCGCATGGCTAGTCTTGTGGTGGCTGACAGCGGTAGAGAGTTGATGAGCATGATTGTTTTCCCATCAACATTTGCAATGGCGTATACCAGAATTGAAGAGGGTAACGCATACAAAATCAATTATAGTCTTTCAAAAGATGAAGACTTAGTATTTCAGGAGGTAATAAATGCTTAACGATCTGGACGATGTATCGTTCACACTAAATGCCAGTGCCCGTGCAAAGGGTTTTTGGGAACCACTTAAGAGAATGGATGAGCAGGATCACATCATCTTTTATCTAAAACAACTTCAGATGATCAATACAGAGGTTAGCGAGGTAACTGAAGCAATGCGTAAGGAGAAGGGGGACGACCAAGTAGTAGAAGAACTTGCAGACATTCTTATCAGACTCCTTGACCTATACGGTGGCTTGTCTACACAAGGATACACAGACGAATCTCTCCAAAAGCATTTCCAAAATAAGGTTGATAAGAATAAGAATCGACCAAAGATGCACGAGGTTCTAGCATGACAGACATTGACGAAATTCTTGCTCAACTTAATCCAAAATTAAGAAAAAAGATTTCTCTGGGGTCTGAAATTGAGCAGACTCAGTTTGCCAAGACTCCTAGTTTTGGATTAAATCGTGCTCTCAATGGTGGATTTCCTTACGGTCGTCAAGTATTGGTGTGGGGAAACAAGTCTGCTGGTAAATCATCATTCTGCCTACAACTTATTGCTCAGGCACAACAGGAAGGCAAGGTGTGTGCATGGATAGATGCAGAAATGACTTACTCCCCAGAATGGGCTACAGAATTAGGCGTAGACAGTACCAAGTTAATTCACTCCACAGCACGAACTATGAACGACATGGTAGATGTTGGTACAGACCTAATGAAGGCTGGCGTAGACATTATTGTTGTGGATAGCATTTCTGCACTACTCCCTGCAATATATTTTGAAAAGGACTCAACTGATCTAAAGCAGTTGGAGAATACTAAGCAGATTGGTGCAGAGGCACGAGATATGACCAATGCAGTAAAGATGCTTAACTATGCCAATAATCAAGTAAAGCCTACGCTGCTAGTTTTAATCTCTCAGGCTCGCAATAACATTGGGGCAATGTATGTATCGCAGCAGCCTACAGGAGGCATGGCAACCAAGTTCTATTCATCCACCATTATTAAACTATTCTCATCAGAGTCAGATAACCAAGCCATTAAGGGAAAGATTTATGTTGGTGATAAGATTATTGAGGAAAAGATTGGTCGCAAGGTTAGATGGGATGTTCAGTTTTCTAAGACAAGTCCAGCATTCCAAAATGGCGAATATGATTTTTACTTTAGAGGTCAAGATGTTGGCATAGATACAGTCGCAGATCTAGTTGATACAGCAGAAATGCTTGGGTTTGTTGAAAGGGCTGGTGCATGGTATACAGTTGAAGGAGAACGATATCAGGGAAGAGATAGGTTAGTTATGGGAGTCAAGGAAAATCTTGACATTCAAGAGACGCTTATAGAAAAGGTTGCTAATGCCTAAATTTTCAGTCTATGAAGGTAAGTTTATTTGTCAAAAATGTAAATCAGATGTTTCTAAGGCTAGATTCTGGAAAGACACCTATGATTTTACATGGATGTGTGAGTGCAGGTATGTATCAAAGATAAATCTATATTCAAAGGGGTACTAGTGAGTGAAAGCGGAGAAGCAAAAAGAATTGGAGCAAGACTACATAAAAACTCTGGCAGGAATTACACTAAGGGGGATGCTAGTTGGTACGACTATGTTCTTGACTTTAAAGAGTTTTCAAAGTCTTTTAGCATCACTCAAAAGGTATGGTCAAAAGTAGTTACAGATTGCTTAAAGGTTGACAGAAAGAAGTCTCCTGCGATATGCTTAGTTCTTGATGGTAAAACTAGACTTGCTATAATTGAGTGGTCAGAGTTTGAAAGGTTAGTAGAAGGTGACAACAATGAATGAGGCATCTAAGTCAACTCTAGAACAGGTCAGTGGTCTATACGACATTGCTGAATATATGAATGATGAAGAACTCACAACCGCCCTTGAGTTTATTGCTAAAATAATTATGAAGCCAGACATCCCACTCCACGTTGTTACAACGGAGTTAGTAAGGATGCAGGCAATTGCAGCAAAGATGGCATTCAAGGCGACTTGGCTTACCAATGTTGATAAAAGCAGCAGAGAAAAGAAAAATATATATTACACAGCCGCATCAGAGATTGATAAAGTATGCGCTACACTTAAGTATCTAACAAAGGGATGAAAATGGCAAAGAATTTTTTAAAGCAGGTTTTAGATAAGCAACCAGAAGGACCAATAGACACAAAGGCTTTAATCGCTAAGATTGAAGAAGGCTATACCATAGATAGAACAACAGACTTTAAAACCAAGAAGTCTTTCAGTCCATCCACGCTTGTGTATGGCAATGGCGCTTGTCCTAGATATTGGTTCCTAGCATTCTCAGGAGCAGACTTTGAAGACAATGTAGACGCCTATGCCGCCGCAAATATGGGCAGCGGTGTAGATGGTCATGCTCGCATTCAGAAGGCCATCACAGCGGCTGGAATCATGGTTGAAGAGGAGAAGAGGGTCATTGCTTCAGATCCACCGATCTTTGGGTTTGCAGATGCTGTAATCCAATGGGGTGAGGAGCAGCCCGTAGTTGAAATTAAGACTATGCGTGAAGAGTCGTTTGCATATCGTAAGCACGCCAAGCCACCAAACTATCACCTGATGCAGTTGATTATCTACATGAAGGTTCTTGGTAGAAAGTTGGGGGTACTTCTTTATGAAAACAAAAACTCTCATGAACTACATGCCATTACGGTAGAGCCAGAGCCAGAGTACATTGCTTGGGCAGACTATGCATTTGATTGGATGAGGACTGTTCGTAAGGCGTGGGAAGATAAGACAATCCCAAAGAAGACCTATAGAGCAAACTCAAAGGTGTGCAAGACTTGCCCAATTCAAAAGGCCTGTGCCTCAGCAGAAAAGGGAGATATTAAGATCAGCCCCTTGGAGTACCTTGAATGAAAAATTGCGATTGGTGCTCAAAAGATTTTGTACCTAATGTTAGTTATCAGATTTACTGCTCTTCTAAGTGCAGAGAACTTTCAACTAAGCAAAAGGTTAATGAGAGATATCAACAAAAACGTAGGGCAAAGTTATCGCAAAAAAAAAGAAAGTGTTTAAATGGCTGTGGAACAACCCTGTCTGTATATAATGACACTGGTCGATGCTCATTCTGCAATATAGATTCAAGGCAAGTAGACAAAGCGCTTAAAGAGTTGAAAGGTTTTATAGATTATGAAAAATATGAATAGACCAGAATCATTTTGTGCAATAGATGCAAGCACCAACAGTCTTGCATTTGCGTATTATAAAAATGAAGAGTTGAAAAAGTTTGGAAAGGTAAAATATTTCGGCTCTGACATTTACGAAAAGATTTCAGATACCGCTCACAAAACACGAGTATTTTTCCAGCAATTTGAAAATATTAGTCATGTGGTAATTGAGCAACCAATTTATTTAAACTCCCCAAAAACAGCATCAAACTTGTCTATGAGCCACGGTGCTTTAGTAGCAGCGGCTTCTCTTACTGGCATCAGTAATTTTGCCAGCGTAAGCCCTATGGCATGGCAAAACTGGGCAGGCAATAAAAGACTTACTAATGAAGAAAAGGCTTCTATTCGTAACCTATCTTCAGGAAAATCTGAATCTTGGTATAAATCACAAGAAAGGTTGTTTAGAAAGCAAAGAACTATTAAGTTTGTTAATGATAAGTTTTCGATCAATGTCAGTGATGATGACGTAGCAGATGCAATTGCTATTGGCGCTTGGGCTATTGACAATTGGGGAAAGGTGTTCTAAAATATGGCTAAGAATGCAGGGCTTCACCACAATGAGGCGTATTTAAGGAAAAGGTTATATTTAGATAAAAGAACACCAGAACAAATTGCTTCTGAGTGTGGAGTAAGCCTACAGATTATTTACCGTCAAATGAAAAAGTTTGGATTAAAATGACAGACATGGTTAATCACCCAACGCATTATATCTCTCATCCAAGTGGTGTAGAAACTATTCAAATAACAGAGCACATGAACTTTTGTTTAGGAAATGCCATCAAGTACATCATGAGATCAGAGTTAAAGGGCAAGCAGGTAGAGGATTTAAAGAAAGCGATTTGGTACATTAATCGTGAAATAGATAGGCTAGAGCGTCCTAATATCGGTTAAAACCATGTGACCATTATCACTCAGTAGCCATAAACTTGAAAAACACCTTTATTTTTTCTTCAAATTATGTTAGTCTATTATGATGTTGCTGCCGCAAGGAGGAAACAGATGAAAACGAAACTGCTAGGAGGAATTTTAGGAATGGTGATTGCTATGAGTACAACACTGCCAGCAATTGCTGAACCTATCCCCAATCAGGTGTATGCTAAATCTGCACCGACTGCGACAAAACAAGTCGTAGTATCCAGTCGTGAGTATCAAATTGCAAGATCAGTAGATGCTAGAGACATGATGGGATATGAACCCTCTCTTTACAGGGGGGAATGGTATGATTCAAAATGGGAAAATACAAGAAAATGTATTATGCACAGAGAATCACGTTTCAGTTACAAATCAGCAAATAAAACATCATCAGCGAGAGGGGCATACCAATTTTTGGATAATTCCTGGAGAGTGTCCTTAACGTATATGATGTTAGAAGAATCAAAGAAAATCAATGATGGTTTATCCAAGGAAATTAAAAAGTTAAGAGATAAGCCAATTCACGAATGGAATAGATATTACCAAGATAGGTCTTTCTTTACAGCATGGAGACATGGTGCTGGAAAGAAACATTGGTATCAATTTAATTCTAAGTGCATGTAGTTTTGTGGTGGGGCAGGCAACCTATTAAAAGGTGGCAACAATCCTGCCCTACCACTGCTATAATAGGGGACACTATGAGCGAACTAATTGAACACATGGAAGAAGTAAACCGTGTTGCTTCAGAATACATTAAAGGGTTTAATGAATCAGAAATATCAAAAGAACTTGACATACCAAGAGCGAGGGTCTCTACCCTACTACGCGAGTGGAAGAGTATGGCAAGCAATTCAGAAGCAGTTAGATCACGAGCACGCGAGGCTCTATCAGGAGCGGATCAACACTACTCTAAACTCATCAAGCAAGCCTATGAAGTCATTGAAGAAGCAACCACAACAAGTAATTTATCTGCAAAAACGGGAGCAATTAAATTAGTTCTTGACATTGAGACTCGTAGAATAGAGATGCTTCAAAAGGCTGGACTTCTTGAAAACAAGGAATTGTCAGAACAACTACTAGAAACAGAAAGAAAGCAAGAATTAATCATGGGAATATTAAAAGATGTTGCATCTAAATATCCAAGCATTAAGAATGAAATAGTTTCTCGTCTTGCGGAGGTATCAGGACCAAATGGTCAGGCGGTAGTAATTAATGAGTCTTAATTTTGATGATTTTCTTGGAGCACTTGATGACTCTCCTTTTGAAGAAGATCCAGTAGACCTAGATACATTCCTTCATGATCCACAATATCTAGATCAGCCAGAACTTTCTCAGATTCAAAGAGATTTGGTTGAAGCAATGAGTCAAATTTATAGAGAAGAAGATCTTATTAGATTCATGGGAGAGAAAAAGGGCCATGAACATTTTAAAAAATATACTAAGGCAGAAGTTTTACTTCAATTAGGAAAGGGTTCAGGGAAAGACCACACTTCCACTATTGGCTGTGCCTATTTAGTTTATAAACTACTGTGTTTAAAAGATCCAGCGCGATACTTTGGTAAGCCTCCTGGAGACGCAATTGATATCATTAACGTTGCAATTAACGCACAGCAGGCTAGAAATGTTTTTTTTAAAGGACTTAAGGGAAAAATAAACAGGTCTCCATGGTTTGCTGGAAGGTTTGAAGCAAAGGCAGACAGCATTGAATTTGATAAGGCAGTTACTGTTTACTCAGGTCACTCAGAAAGGGAGAGTCATGAGGGACTTAACCTTATTCTAGCCATCCTTGATGAGATTTCTGGGTTTGCACAAGACTCTGCATCAGGAAACGAAAATGCCAAAACAGGTGATGCTATTTATAAGGCATTCCGTGCTTCCGTAGATTCACGATTCCCAGATTTTGGCAAGGTGGTTCTTCTTTCATTTCCTCGCTATCCAGGAGACTTTATTTCTAAGAGGTATGACGAAGTAGTTGCTGAAAAAGATGTTGAGTTAAAGAGTTATACCTTTACGATTAACCCAGACCTACCAGAAAACGATCCAGATAATCAATTTTCAATTGAATGGGTTGAGGATCACATCTTGTCTTATAAGTATCCTGGAGTGTTTGCTATTAAAAGGCCAACTTGGGAGGCAAATCCAACAAGAAATATAACAGATTTTAAGATTGCTTTTATGACAGACTATGCAGACGCCATGCAAAGATTTGCTTGTATGCCATCATTCTCCTCCGATTCATTCTTTAAGAACAAGGAAGCGCTAGAGCGTGCAATGGTATTGCCAAACCCAATTGACTCTTTTAAGAGAATTGAGGAGAGGTGGAAACCAGAAGAGGATATTAGATATTTCTTGCACGCAGACCTCGCCCAAAAACATGACAAATGCGCTATTGCTATTGCTCATGTGGATAAATGGGTTCAGGTAAGAACCTTCAACGACTATACTCAGGTTCATCCATTTGTAATTGTCGATGCTGTTGTTTGGTGGGAACCAAGAAAAGAAGGTCCAGTAAACCTTTCAGAAGTAAAAGATTGGATTGTAAACTTTAGAAGGCAGGGATTCAGGTTAGGTCTAGTAACCTTTGACCGCTGGCAATCGTTTGATATTCAGCAAGAACTTCAAACTGTTGGAATTAAAACAGACACTCTTTCTGTAGGTAAAAAGCATTACGAAGACCTTGCAATGCTTTATTACGAGGATCGTGTCCTTATGCCACACCTAGACATCTTGTTGCAGGAAATGAGCGAGTTGCGTATTGTATCCGACAAGAAGGTAGACCACCCCCGTAAAGGCTCTAAGGACTTGTCTGACGCCGTTACAGGAGCGGTATACAACGCAATAGCACATACTCCTCGTAATGCTAATCAGGAGATTGAAATCCATGATTGGAAGTCTGCTAATAAGAAAAACCGTCAAGAAGAGGAAGACAACGTTAGGTGGGAACCAAAAGAGATGCCAGACGATGTTGCTGACTATCTTGACTCATTCGGAATGCTCTGATAGAATTCTCTCATGATTATTGGATTTCTTGTCGCAACCCTCATCATATTTACGATCAATCTCGTTGTAACACTGATTGTTGTAGGATTAAATTTTTCAGAAACAAGGAAGATTCCAGTTATTAATTTAATAAGTGTAATAATAACTTTACTTATACTTACATGGAATATCATCGCTATAGTTACGCTGTAAGTTCAAGCGGCGATAGCCTAGTCTGGTTTTGGCAGCGGTCTTATAAGCCGTCAGTCGTGGGTTCAAATCCCACTCGCCGTACCAAAATAGTTTAAGTAGTATAATTGTTTAGAAAGGAGGTGCTCTTATGCCATATGATGTAAAACGTAGAGGATCTAACTACGTTGTAGTGGATGATAGTGGAAGCGTTGTGGGAACACATGAGTCCAAGCAAGAGGCTATTAATCATCAAAGGGCTCTGTATGCTAATGTCCCTGATGCAAAAAAGGCAGGAAATCCTTGTTGGCAGGGTTATGTTCAAAGAGGTACGAAACCTGGTAAAGATGGAAAACCTGTGCCCAACTGCATTCCTGTAGAAAAAGAAGAAAAGTTTTGGCAAGGCTCTTCTTTTAAACTAAGATAAGGATGTGATTAATTTGCTGTATTTAATAGCAATAATTCCGTGGGTATTGACAGTTGGCACGTTATTGTTTATAATGGTAAGAGATACAGAGGATTACGAAAATCATGATTATGAAGAAGACGGAGATTTTATACAAGATGAAATTGAATCTGGTCAAGCAAGAATAAAGGTTGCCGTATATGAAGATAAAGCATATTGGGTATATCAAAATGTGCTTTATGAATCAGAAACAACAAAAGAGCCAGCATTTGAAACAGCAAGACCAGTAGATGTTATGGCACTGCCTAAAAAAGATGTCAATAAGTTATTGGGAATTCTTGACGATTTGGAAGAAGACAACGAGAGGGATTAAAATGAACGTGGCAGTACAGGGAACCAAAGAGTTTTCTGATTACAACGTTTTTATGCGTGCAATGGGTGTAGCCCTATCAGAATGTAATGATGGAGAGTTTAATGTTTATACTGCTGGTCCAGCAACAATTAACTCTTTTACCGCAGAGTTTTGTAATCTTTCCGAACAAGGATTAAAGAGGCGCAACATTAAGGTTAAATTCTTCAAAGTTCCTCCATCATGGATTGAAGACAATTTTGAAGAAATCAACTACCTTGCTTTCCTTTCCACCCCGAATCAGCGACCGTCCAAGTTGGTAGCGTCTGCTGAATTGAATGGTGTAGAGGTTGGCATATTCCGATATTAGGATATAAGATGCTATCAAAGACAAATAGATCTTACTTAAATGTTGCAAGATACTTTGCCACTAAGTCTAGTTCCAGAAATACTCATGGTGCTGTAATTGTGAAGTCTGGAAGGGTTATGGCTACAGGATGGAATAAGGATAGAAACCATCCAACAAATGTTTCTCCCGAAAACATTAAGACGGATTGCTCTTTTCATGCAGAAGAAGTTGCAATCCGAGTTGCAGGGGAGGATAATGTAAGAGGCGCGGTCATATATGTGGCTCGCGTAAATAAGAATGGTTACGATAGAGATAGCAAGCCTTGTTCAAAGTGCGCCTCTCTTATTGAGAAGGTGGGAATTAAGCGAGTTATCTTTACCATGGAAGCAGGAGAGATAAATTATGCTAGTAACTAATCTAGATAAGATGGAACACATCGTTTCTTCACGACAGGATTTGTCGTGGGATGGATGGGATGTTGTCCGTTACAGTCAGGGACACAACGCACAGTATTCTTCATCAGGCGTTCTCCGTGACGGTAAATGGATGAAAAAGAAGATCTTTCCCCTAACAGAGCAGGGCTGGCATCTTCCTAACAATATTGGGAGCGGTCATGCACGGGTGGAGGGATAAGGCTGAATGTTTGGGAATGGATACCAATCTATTCTTTGACAAATATGAAGAAGATCAACACATCTCTAAATCTGTAGATCACATATGCCAAAGATGTCCAATCAACCAAGAGTGTTTTGCTTGGGGAGTTTCTCAAAAAGAATGGGGCGTCTGGGGCGGTGTTTACTTAAAGGATGGCAAGATTGATCGTGAGTTTAATTCTCATAAAACAAAAGACGATTGGTTTACCACTTGGGAAGCACTGACCATGGAGGTAGAATGATTTATACTCCTGAAATAAGTATGGCTATTCGCTCAGTAAAGATACCAGTAGAAATAACCGTAGACATTGTTGACTATGGCAATTACTTAGGAATCAGATTTTATGAAAGCGAGTGGTCACACATAAGTGAATCAGAAAGATTAAAGATGGCTGCGTATTTTGAGGTTATTAAAAGAATGTTAAAAAACGCTGGCATTGAGTCTACTCTAGATCCAATATATGATTCTCCTGGAACGCAACAGATATCATGAGTATATTTGTATCTATTGCCTCCTATCGTGATAGCCAACTTCCTAAGACTGTCAAGAGTTTATATGAAAATGCAGACAGTAAAGAAGAGTTGATTGTTGGAATTATTTCTCAGGATCTAAACAATAAGCATAAAAGGGTAGACTGGCTTGGAGATCAAGTTAAATTTGTAGAGATTCATGCAAAAGATGCAAAAGGTGCAGGGTATGCTCGCAAACTTGCCATGGAGTTATACGATGGAGAAGATTATTTCTTTCAGATAGACTCGCATACAAGATTTGCTAAAGGTTGGGATACAAAACTAAAGAGAATGCTTTCTGAGGCACAAAAAGATTCGAAAACAGAAAAGGTAATTCTCAGTCAGTTTCCCGCACCATACTTTGTTGGATCAGATGGTAAAGATTATTTTCCCAAAAAAGATCCACATGTTTGGGACGAACCCTCTTGGACAAAACCAATTAATACCAACAAAGGGGTTTGGGGGGGTCTAAGGCAAAAGATTGAAGACAAGACAAAGCCTCATAAGTCCCTAACAGTTCTTGCTGGATATATATTTGCTCCAGGAAGAATAGTAGAAGATATACCATATGACGAAAGAATATCGTTTATGGGGGAAGAAATATGTTTTGCCATTCGCGCTTACACAAGGGGATGGGAAATATACGCTCCAAATGAAATGCTTCTTTGGCACTTTTATACCAGATCAGAAGATCCAAAAGTATGGAATCTTAAGTCTGTAAACAAGTGGATGAATATTGAGGCAGAATCAAACAGGATACAAAAAGATGTTCTTCTTGGAAAAGAGAAGGGTATCTATGGAATATCAGACTATGACAGATACTTTGAGTATCAGGATTTAATTGGAATAGACTTCCATGAATTCTATATGTCTGGAAAGATTAATTATAAAGAAAACATGAGTGTTCTTGTGGAGGAAATAGACTTCCTTGACACACCAGTAAAAACAATGTATTGTGTTGAGGGTCTTCACAAAGAATGTGAAGAACTTTTATGTAAATGTGAATGTCACCGAAAGGATAAATAATGTCAGATGAAAATGAGAAGATCCTGCGAAACCTTGAGTCTGCTTCAACAGCAGTTCGTAGAGGAACAGGAGGCAAGGCTGGAGAGGGATCTGAAAAGGCATATGGCATTGCTTATGCCAGAGCAGTTCAGGCTGGACTGAAGCCAAGACTAAAGAGGAAGTATCGTTAATTATGGAAACCATTCCCAAGATTATTCATAGAGTTCACATGGGTCCAAAAGATCCTTTTGCCGAATATTTTTGGGAGACTTCCAAAATGCACAACATAGGCTGGGGACATATCACCCATGACGATTCAAACTTGGAGGAATATCCGTTAATCGGAAGATTCTTAAGTATGTCCCCAGCATTTGCATTTAAATCAGACCTAATGAGATTGGAAATTCTTTATCATACGGGAGGGATCTATATAGATACAGATATAGAGGTTATAAGACCTTTTGATCACTTCTTAGAATATAGATATCCATTTGCTGCATGGGAAAGCAACGACACTATTGGTTCAGCGGTAATTGGATCTCCACCTAAAAATCCACAGGTACTTGACCTAATTCTATATTGCATTGGTGCAATAGAAACTGAATCAAGTGATGGAAAAATTACTTATGGGGGTCATCTAAAAATGTTTAGCCCATCAGTAATAACTAAATTATGGAGAGGCAATCCAGAGGTAGTGCTTTTGCAGCCAGAATCGTTCTATCCATATCATTGGACGGAAAAGGATAGGGCCACGGAAGATTTTTCCGTTAATCAAAACACTTTTGCTATACATCACTGGAGTGGTTCGTGGACAGGATGAACATTACTTATGTTTACGGTTTTTAATTTGATCAAACGTAATGTCAGTTGCTTTAGTATTGCTTGATTGATAGAATATTGGATCATTCAGGGCATAGACATTATAAAATCTTTGGAACCTAGCAAAACTAACATCAACATGTACGCTATTTCTAGCAGAGTACTTTGCTGCACGAATACACATTTCTTTATATTCATCACTAACATAAAGAATTGCGTGTGTTGCAAGCATGTTGTTTATTTTGGTTAAGTGAGGGTATCCATCAACAGGGACAAAAGAATGAATCCACTGCATACCTGACTCAACATTTAGAGCCCAAGAACTTAGTCCAAGATAAAGCGCATCTGTGTTGTCAGGAATATCGATTAAATAATTTTTGTTCCTTAGTTCACAGTCGTCCTCAAGAATTGTTGTAGGTCCAGACATAGAGGAAAAAATCTGCAAGTGAGAAGAAGCGCAACCAGCCATTGAGTCATTTGGCATGTCTACCCCCTGAACTCTTTCAATATCATTAAACTTAACGGCTTCTATTAATTGGCCCATCTTTTCATTACGCTCTGGATGTCTATTTAGATTAATATACTTGGTGGGTATTTCTCTTAAATCAATGTTCATTTGCTTCCTTCAACTACATATTTATTATAAAAGTATTCCATGGCTGAGTTTCTGGGCAAAACGTTTGTGTCTATTCTTCCATTGCCAAAAACGGTAAGCATTCCATTATATAGAGAAGCGCTTTTGGTTTCTTTGTTGCTAGTTCTTTTTATGATATCGTTTCTATATCTTTCATTCCAAAACTTAGGTGCTTCTTGCATGGTTATCATGCAAAGAACCTTGGGATCTTGAGCATAACTTTCATAACCAAACTTTTGCACAACGCTAGATAACAACAGGGGTCCAACCTCAGCCCACTTAACGTTTCCTGAATTAAAGTTTTGTGACTTTTTTACAATATACTTGCTAACAAGAGAGTTGTTTGGAAGTTTCATTACCCCACCAACAAAGTAATTTTCTGGACCACCATATTCCCTTGAAAAAAGAAGGTCATCATCAAAGAAATCCCAGTCCTCTGAACAGCATAATGTATCTGCATCTACCCAAATCATATCAAAAGCATCAACCATTCTATATCTGAAAACATCTGAGAATGCTGCATAGGTATTCTTAACTAAAAATATATTTGATTCGGAAATTAGTTCTCTTGCGTCCCTTTTCTTTACTCCTCTAGGAACTTGCATGTCTAGATCATAAACCCAAAGGGTGATATCATGTCCGTAATAAACAAAAGATGCAAGACAGGTTTCCTGCAATTTCTTTAGTGGTCCACCAACCCACAGAGATCCAAAAGTCGCCATGATAGGGCAATTATATCATTGACTATTGACAACTTTCTGATATACTGTAACCATGAACGAAGAACTTGTTAATGCGCTAAAGGAGGTTCTTGCAGACTCCTACTCGCTATACTTCAAGGCAAAGGGCTATCACTGGAATGTAGAAGGAATTCATTTCGTCCAGTTCCATGATCTCTTTGGAGAAATTGCTGATGATGTATATTCTGCCACAGATCCCCTAGCAGAATACATTAGGGCACAGAAGGCATATGCTCCATTTAAGATGAGCAGATTCCTAGAAATGTCTTCCGTCAGGGAGACAGAGATCAGCACAGACTGTCACTCAATGTTGATGGACCTTCTGCTTGCTACTGACCAGATTATTGTCTGCGTTAACCGCGCATTTGCATTAGCCAACTCCGCTAATGAGCAGGGTATTGCTAATTTCTTGGCTGAGCGTGATGCTGAGCATAAGAAGTGGGCTTGGCAGTTGCGATCATCCCTTAAGGACTGATAATGTATGTTGCTAAATTTTACAGAGAGTCGCTTCTCTGGAGAGTAGTTTTATTTGAAAAAGAATGGTCTGATATTATGATGACCCACGAAGTAAAAGAAATATCAACAAAAAGGTTTGTCCTTCATGGCAGAGGCTATAGATGGATATATAAAGAAATAGGAAAAACCCTATTCACACAAAGAAAGTTGGAGGTTATCGATGGATGACATGCAAGTTATAACACAAACACTTAATGCAACAGTTCAGAGGGCATCGAAACAGGCACAGAACTATGAAATTGAGATTGTTAACCTTAGTGCTGAGATTTTTAAGTTGCAGAATGAAATTGAATCAAAGCAAACGGAAATAGATCTTTTGCGTTCTGAGTTAGAGACAATTAAATCAAAGCCAGCAAAGAAAGATCCCTCTTAATAACCCATACATGATAAAATAGTTTTATGAACAATTGCTGCGAAAACTGTGAATGTGTATGCCCAGAAGAAGATTTTGAGAATTATGTTTGCATAACGCACCAGACTCTTTGCCCTTGTAATGAGGGTGAGCAGCACTTAATTTCAAATTGGGCAGCAGACGTTAGAAAGATTTTAAAAATGATGGAGAATAAGAATGAAGATATTTAAAAATGAAAGAAGGAGACAGTCAATGAGTTGGAAGCCAGTATCAGGTCTTACAATAATGAGAGACCAAATTAATAAGCGTTGGGAAAATAGAGACAAGAGAAGCGACGGAGTTTTGGGAGATTCTGCCCATCAAGCCAGAATCAGCGATCATAATCCAGATTCTCAGGGCTATGTCCACGCGGTAGATATCGATGAGGATCTGCGAGGATCTAAGAATGACAACATTTGGTTAGCAGATCAGATCATTGCTTATGCTCGTATGAAGCGTGGAGGATCAGGAAGACTCAAGTATGTAGTTTATGAAAACCAGATTGCCTCAGGAACATATGCAAATCATTTCTGGACATGGCGAGGAGATCACTATGGTCACGAAATGCACATGCATATTAGTTTTACCACTCATGGTCAAACAGATTCCACACCCTTTGAGATACCAATCCTTACAGATGGTAAGTCAGGGGTATGGGACGGAAAGACGCCGTACTTTGACACTCTTCAGGATGCCATTAGGTCTGGAGAAGCAAATAAGGCTACATGGAGACTTGCTTGCAGGCTTAAGGAACTTGGATTTTACCAAGGCAACGTAGCACCAGAAGGACAGCAGAAGTATCCTAAGAATGGCATTCGTGCTATGCAGGACTACATGGGCTGGACACGAAGAGAATATGATGCAAAGACCCACAAGTCTATTTGGAAGAGTCTAAAGATTTCAAATCCAGAAGCATGATCTTGATCACTATCCCTCTAAGGGTGAGTTGACTCTGTGACATAATTTTGATAAAATAGAGACATAAACCCCAAAAGGAGTGATTTTCATGAAGAGACTTAAAAATGTATTTGTTACTTTTTTCACAAGCACCAAAAGTGTAGAGGAAAAAAGAAACCAAGACATCTATCGTGAGTGGACTAAGCAAAGAAGCCTAGCCGCACAATACGGTCCACACCATGTTGATGAGATTGACGCAATCTTCTCACGCGCAGGATACTAAGAGTATTGACAGAACCACCTACAGACGTTATAATTTGTAGGTGGTTCTTCATTTCTATCGATAGGATATAACATGCAAACATTTGTTCCATTTGAAGATCTTGATAAGTCTGCTGCATCGTTAGACAACAAGAGACTTAACAAGCAACTGCTAGAAGGCCGACAAATTTACGGCATTTTGTCTAGCAGCAAGCGCACAGGAGCATGGGTAAATCACCCCGCTGTTAAGATGTGGCGTAACTATGATATGGGACTCTACGCATACCTAGTTGCTATCTACGAAGAATGCATAATGAGAGACATCAAGGCAGACAAGAATTGGGACGCCATTGAGAAGATGCATGAGTCAAATTGGCATCGTGGGGACAAGACCGTAATGCCTGCATGGTGGGGCGACCATAGAGTTCATGAGTCTCATAAGTTTAATTTGTATCGTAAGGATAGTGACCATTATTATTATTTCAATGGCTCGCAGAACTTTATTTGCTGTGATCGCTGCAATTATTTCTGGCCTACGCACACGCTATTCTACAACAATAAACTAGCGTGATCGGTGGTATAATTACAATATGAATGGCTTTTGGCAAATCTTTATTTCTGATACCACGCCCACCTCTTTAGGGAATGGGGTTAGATTTCATTACAACCCTAAAACAAATAAACTTCAGTATCGTGATCCAGAAAATGGAATGTGGGAAGATTTTCCAAATATTGACCTCACCCCCTATCTAACAAAAATTGAAGCAGCCTCTACATATTTAACTCAGGGAAGTGCTGCGGCAACATATCTAACAATCACCAATGCTGGCGAGGTATACCTATCAAAAACTGAGGCATCTAGCACATACTTAACGGCATCCTCTGCTGATGAATTATTTCTTACGCAAGCAGATGCAGATAATCTATATTTAAATATTACCACTGCCGTTAACACATATGCACCAAAGATATCTCCATCATTTACAGGAACGGTATCTCTACCAAGCACAACAAGCATCGGAAACATAAGTGCTACAGAGATTTCATACTTGGATGGAGCAACAGAATCAATCCAAGATCAGTTAGATAGAAAAACACAATATGTAGTTGTAGAGACATCAGAGGACATAAATGCCCTTAAGGATTATCAGATTCTTGCAGATACTACAGCAGGATCTTTGACCGTGGGGCTTCCAGAAGAGGTTTCCGTAGGTGATATAATTTATATTGTTGATACAACAGAGATGGCCTTCAAAGAGCCAATTTTTGTAGATGGAAATGGAAAAAATATTCATGGAAAAGATGAAGTGTTTGCAATAAACGTTGCTGGAGCAACGATGGTTTTTATGTATGTCAATGATACAATGGGATGGAAGGTAGTTTAATATGACACAGTACTTATCTAATTTTAAAGAAATGATTGAGTTTGATGACAAGTTTGTCGATGCCACAGATAAGTTGCGTGTTACCACTCCGCAATCACTTATCGACACCGACTTTGAATATGGAACCCAGACGACTAAGTGGGAAAACTTAACTTTAATTAATAACAGGCCATTTGCCTACCAATCCCCTGCCCCCATTGCCAACATCTCTGAGATGTCAATGCCTCAGTTCAGCAGAACGGTAACCATCACCCTATCTTCTGGGGTAGGTCCACCCAATGGAACACCAATTACGGTACAAGATACATTCCTAAACATCGCCAATGGAAACTTCATTGTTGATTCTGGCGGAGGAACAAATAACTTTACCTATACGGGTCGTGTTCTTAACACCACATCCGTAACAAACATCTTTGATGATTACAAGACTGCCGTATATCAAGGAAATCTTTATATTAACTCATCTATTGGTGGCGCTCCTGCAATGTCCTATGATGGTGACAGAGTTACAGTAGTCACTACAGTTCCACACGGTCTTTCCATTGGTAACGAAATTGCAGTAAGCGGAGTGACAACAGATGGAACCAATGCTCCAGTCGGCGCACATATTGTTGCAACCGTACAAAACGCTACGACCTTTGACTTCTATGTACTTTCTGATCCAACAGGAACTCTTAATACCACAAACGCTCGCATATATGTGCGTCCACAGGGACAGTTCCTTCACAGACCGCTAGACGGTGGGGTAATCTTCACATCTAACGGTAACGCTAACTTTGAGACTGCCGTTCGTCAAACTCGTCGTTACTTCCGATATCAGTCAGGTAAGTCTATTCAGATGTCATCTGGATCTGTTCTTAAGCCAAACCTACAAATTGATCAGATTAGAGCAAACGGAACCACAATCACTGTTCAAACAAAAGAGCAGCACAACTTGCAACCTGGGGCTATTGTAAGGGTCTTTGGCGCAAATGAGCCACCATACAATGGTGACTTTGTTATTTCTTCTATTACTGGATACAATACTTTTGAGTATGAGACCTACCTTGAGCCAGCAAAGTCTCCAGCATCAGGAAACTATAGCATGGCTGTTTTAGAATGGTATGGTTCTGCCAACAGGCTTGGAATGTTTGATGATCAAAACGGGATGTTCTTTGAGTTTGATGGAAAGAGACTTTGGACTGTTCGTAGGTCATCTACATATCAGATTGCTGGTAAAATTTCTATAAACAAGGGATCAGAGACAGTTACTCAAACAGATCCAGCGTTTCCAACAATTTTTTCCAAGCAGTTAATTCCTGGAGATAGAATTGTAATTCGTGGTCAGTCATATCGCGTTGTATCTTTGACCAGTGACCAAAGTTTGACAATTACTCCAGCATACAGAGGGGAGAATGCTCAGTACGCGGTAATTACCAAAACTATTGATCTTAGAGTTCCTCAGGATGAGTGGAACATTGATACTATGGATGGCAATGGGCCATCAGGATATGACCTAGACCTTTCCAAAATGCAGATGTTTTACATTGACTATACTTGGTATGGTGCTGGATATATTAGATTTGGATTGCGTGGACCAGATGGTCAAGTAATGTATTGCAACAAAATTGTTAACAACAACGTTAATGACCAAGCCTATATGAGAACTGGTAACGTGCCTGCACGATATGAGTCTTCTACAGATCCAAAATATACTTTTGCTACACAAGGAATTGGAACTCTTGACGATGAGATCTATGTACAAACTACGGATGGATTTGCTGATTCTGGAACTATTCTTGTAAGAAACTCAACGACAAACGAATACATCAACTATTCAAGCAAGTCAGAAAATAGTTTTAGGGGTCTTGTCAGAGCGCAGGCAGGAAGGCGAGATGTTCAGTTAATTATTGCTGCAAATACCAATAGGGCTTATCTTGCAAGCCTTACTGGTCTTCAGGTTGGTCAAAGGGTTATTGCTGCCGCAGTTCCTGATGGAACTTTTATTTCATCAATTGTTCCAGGAAATGCAGAAGAGGGGACTGAGAATGAAATTGTACTTAGCCAAGCAGTAACTGCTGCCGACCCATTAGTCAATATTGCTCCCATGGGCTCTGTCGCAGCACAAATTTTTCAGTACTTGGAGTCAAATCCCATTACTGTGGAGAACGCTTGGCCCACCTTTGGTCCTTCCGTAAGCCATTGGGGTACTTCAGTAATCATGGATGGAAGATTCGATGATGACAAGTCCCTGATCTTCACCTATGGACAGACCAACGCCGTAACTCTTAGCGCAGGACAAACAAGAGCCCTTCTTTCCATCCGAGTGGCTCCATCTGTAGACAATAGCATTTCTGCATTCTTTGGTCAGAGAGAGTTGGTTAATAGAATGCAGTTGGTAGTTAGAGAATTGGGGCTTGTTGCCTCTAGCGCTACCGCATATATTCTTGTGCGTGCAATTCTTAATGGAGTACCAACAGTACAAAGACAATGGACGGATGCCGTAGGAAATGTCGTGGGTGTTGCAAACTCTAGCCTTTCTCAGGTCTGTGACCTTTCTCCAGTCAACGCTAACATTAATGGTGGAGAGACCGTTGGAGGCTTCTTTGTTCAAGGAAGAGCAGCAGCACTTGACTTATCACAGTTGAGAGACTTGGGTAATTCTATATTGGGTGGCGGAGGATTATATTCAAATGAAGAGATCTATCCTGATGGTCCAGATACGCTAACCATCATTGCCACAAATATCTCCTCCACCGCCACCAGCGTATTCACCAGACTTTCTTGGACTGAAGCACAGGCTTAGTGTTGACATTAGGACAAGTGTTCTGTATACTTGTACTTGTTCGCGGCTGTAGTGTAGAGGTAACACGAAATCCTTCCAAGTTTTAATCGCCAGTTCGATTCTGGTCAGCCGCTCGCTTAACAAATAAATAAAGCATAAACATCTACTGCGTGTGGCGCAATGGATAGCGCAACAGGTTTCTACCCTGTGGGTTGGGGGTTCGAATCCCTCCACGCAGACCAAGGGTAACATAAACGAAAGGTAAAAAAATGAAGAAGTCTATACTAACAATTATTGTTGCAGCAGGGCTAATAATTCCTGCTCAGTCTGCTTACGCAGTTGATAACGAAACAGAAGAAGTAGTTGAGGAGGTTGTAGAGCCAACACCAGAGCCAACACCAGAGCCAACGGTAGAGCCAACACCGTCTCCTAGCCCAACACCAACTGAAAGTCCTAGGCCAATATACACCCCTCCACAAGAACCAAAGTATGTTTATCTATGGAATCAGTATCCATATTACGTTCCTCCAGCATACAATACATACATAAACATTCCTACTGGACCAAATATTACCAATATAAACAACAATAACAATAATCTAAATACTATTTCCTCATCTGAAACAGGAAATCAGTTAGATAAGGAGATAATCAAACTTCTTCTTCAGATAATCATGAAGGACTACGGTTTGACTATGGAGCAGGCACAAGGTTTTTTGCTCAATAGATCTGCAAATTTAAAGGAAGTGAGTTCTTACGGATCTCAACAGCCAACAAAGAAAAAGAAGAAGAAGAAGGATCGTGGAAAGAACGGCGCTTGGTAGTAAATGTAATCAGACTATAAAAATAGTTTGATACAAGCCTGATATGTTCCAAGGTGGGACAGCAGACTGTAAATCTGTCGCGGTAACGCATGGCTGGTTCGATTCCAGCATCAGGCACTTGACAGAAAAGGAGTACAGATGTCATCAATTGATTTAAAAAACAAGTTCTTCTCTAATTTTGGACTATCGACACTAGGTAGCGGTCCTACATACAATAGGCCAAACGTTGTAAAACGTGAGTTTGATTTATTTTATTCTCTATCAGAGTTAATTGAGCCAAAAATAATTCTTGAAATTGGAAGTTGGGAGGGAAGGTCTGCCCTTTCTTGGGGGGAAGTGGCAAAGCAGCACGATGGAATGCTTATATGCGTAGACACTTGGCTTGGAAGTACAGAGCATTATGAGAACGCACTTCCAAGTGGTGAGTGGCAGAGAGAAAGAATTTTTCTAGAAGACGGATATCCATCCATCTATAAGACATTTGTTACTACAATAAGAAACAATGGTTTGGAAGAGCATGTTATTGCTATCCCAATTGATTCTAATCAGGCTTTCATTCTTTTAAATAAGTCAGACATTTCACCAGACATTACCTATATAGATGCCTCGCATGATTACAACTCTGTTCTTAATGATTTGAACGGGGCAAGAAAAATAGGATCAAAGATTATTTGTGGGGATGATTACTATTACTTTGAGCACGGTGAGATAAAAGATGCGGTAAACTTCTTTGCCCATCAACATGGCATGAAGATTCAAGAAATGCAATCTCAGTTTGTCCTTACAGATAAATCTACTCAGAACGTATATGATTTTTTAAGGGGTAGGGGATGGAAGGAGTAGCAATAGATTTGACAAAATAGCACAAGGCAGAGTATAATATACACATAATGCAAGATCCTACAACGGAAGGCAAAAATATGGAAACAGCAATTGTTGAAGAAGTATCAGAGACAACTGAAACCGATACTCTTAATGCCACCGATAGGTGTGATTCTTGCAATGCCCAAGCCTATGTTTGGGTAAATGGTATCTCTGGCGACTTGCTTTTTTGCGGTCATCATTTCAGTAAGTCTGAAGAAAAAATCCGTGCCTATGCATTTGAAATTATTGATGAACGACATAAACTAGAAGTAAAGCGTGAATCTAGCGCAGCAAACGCAGACTAACCTCTGCACACGCCCGATTAACTCAGTGGTAGAGTGCTTCACTTGTAATGAAGATGTCATCCGTTCAAATCGGATATTGGGCTCGAAAATCAATCCCCATTCGTCTAATTGGCAGGACATGTGGTTCTGGTCCACAGAGTTGAGGTTCGAATCCTTGGTGGGGAGCATTGCCCGAGTGGTGGAATGGCAGACACGTTCGACTCAAAATCGAATGCCGCAAGGCGTGAGGGTTCGAATCCCTTCTTGGGTACATAGTAGATAGGAAAAGTTATGAAGGTTTTAGTAGTAGGCGGCGGAACGGCTGGATTAGTAACAGCATTGATTCTAAAACGCAAACTAGATGTTGAAGTGGATGTTGTTAGATCAAAGGATATTGGAATTGTTGGTGTGGGTGAGGGCTCTACAGAGCATTTTGCTACATTCCTAAAAACTATTGGTCTAGATCAGTATCACTTTATTCGTAATACCAATGCCACTCTTAAAATTGGCATCAAGTTTGAGAACTGGAACCCAGAAAGATCCTACATTCATAGCGTTGGCAAGGAATATGATGAACTTGCTGGTCAATATCCATACCTTTATGGGAAAGAGATTTCTTCAAACAACCACAGAAAACTTTGTGCTGAATTAAACTGGGAAAACAGGGTAAATAGATGGTTTGTAAATCAAAGGGAGGAATGGAATACAAATCAGTTCCACTTTAACACACACATGATGAACGATTATCTTTCTGTTGTGGCAGAACAGATGGGTATTAATATTTATGATGATGAGATCACTGATGTTATATTAAAAGAAGGTGGTCAGATAGGTCGTGTAAAGGGTAAGCAAAAAGATTACAGGTATGATTTTTATGTAGATGCCACAGGATTCAAAAGGATGTTGATTGGTAGGGTTGGTGCTAAGTGGAAGTCTTTTGGAGAATACATGAAGATGAATTCTGCCATAACCTTTCAAACAGAGCATGAGGATGAAGAAAACTTTTCAATAACAACTTTAGCAAGAGGCATGGACTATGGATGGATGTTTAGACTTCCAACTTGGGATCATGTAGGAAATGGATATATCTACGACAAAAACTATATTGGAGAAGATGAGGCAAAGAAGGAAGTAGAAGACTATCTTGGAAGAGAAATTACAATAGGAAAAACTTTTTCCTTTGATCCTGGATATCTTGAGAATAGTTGGATAAAGAATTGCTTTGCCGTTGGATTATCGGCTGCTTTTGTAGAGCCACTTGAAGCAACATCTATTGGAACTACAATTCAGCAAGCATTTTTGCTTTCGCATAGACTTTCTAACTATGATGAAACATCTATTGAGTCATATAACCAAAGTTTTGCTAACATAATGGAAAACATTCGTGACTTTATTTGTTTACACTATGTAACTCCAAGAAGAGATACACAGTTTTGGAGAGATGTTGCAGAAATGCCTTTGCCAGATTCTCTTTCAAAAAGATTAAAGCGTTGGAAGCACCATTTGCCAATCAGCGAGGACTTCTTTGGGGAATCTGACTATGTTTTGTTTAGTGCAAGCAATTATACGCTAGTCTTAGAGGGATTAGATTTATTTGATAGATCATCAATTAGAAAGGAATTCATGATGCAGTCTGCAATAGTTAAGTCTGCCGCAGATGAACTATCGTTAAATCAAAAAAGATTTGAAGAAAGTATTGCAACAATTACTCATAAGTCACACATAAAAATGATTAGAGAAATTTTTGTATAGGGTATAATTTTTACTCAGTGGTCTGTGGCGCAACGGCAGCGCAATCGGCTGTTAACCGATGGGTTGTAGGTTCGAATCCTACCAGACCAGCCATTGACAACAATAGCATTATTCCGATATAATGTTCATACGGAAACTGGCGCACTGAGATACGGGAGTAAAGATGGCAAGAAGAAATAGTCGTAAAGAATCAGACTACCTTGCTTACCCACATACACCTGAAAGGCAATTAGAACATCCTTCTGGATGGTGTATGACAGAGTATCATGAAGGATGCAAATATCAATTCAACCATGGAAAATGTGGATGCACATGTCACACACTTTCTAAA
>Ga0196901_1000176_pt1 | contig 34745 bp, 46 predicted proteins | sample CB_VirMetaG_FD_169099 | JGI IMG/M metagenome (GOLD analysis project Ga0196901, IMG submission 169099) | Freshwater to marine saline gradient viral communities from Chesapeake Bay - CB_1504_1 Viral MetaG (v3) (version 3) | ecosystem: Environmental > Aquatic > Marine > Coastal | place: USA... | reverse complement strand
GTCTGCGGTTCGGCTGTCCAGTCGGCTTTGGGGTCGGGGTCAACGCCACCTAACAATTGTTAGGTCGTGGCGCTCTGGGTTTTCTCGGGGCAAAAAAAAGCCGCGCTGTTTAGGCGCGGCTCAATGGTCTAGCTAGGTTTAGCGCTTGGCGACGTCCTTCATAAACTGGGCTAGGTCCTCATCTTCAAGCGGCGCGCCCAACGCCTCGAGTGCTTTGGTGTAGTACTCCAGTGCTGCGGTAATCTGAACACACTTGGGGTGTGCTTTAATTATCCCGTCGTTCTCACTGGCATTCAGTGCGCGGTATAGTTTGCCTGTCTCTACTACGCTGCGCTCGTATAAGTCACGATTGCGGCTATTACTGCTTTCGGCTTCGGTCTCCCCGGTTTCCTCGGTCTGGTCGAGTCCGTAATATACCGCTAGCTGCTCGCGCTCGGCTTCGTCCTCGATTGCGTCCACAAGTTCGCGCATTGCGGGCTCTGCCAGTTCTTCGCCGTAGTCGCGGACTCGCGACCACTTGGTGCTGGGGTTGCTGCTGCTCCATGCGGCAAAAATGTCCTTCTTGTGTGGTGCCAGTGCCTTCGCGATGTCTGACTTTTCCCGATACTCTACAGCGTACCATTGCGCGCCTAATGTTACTGGCAAGGCGACATTCAACCAAGCTGCTACGGCGCGCTCGGCGCTGCCTGATATGCGCTCGCCATGATTGCTTACTGCTGCAATTTGTACCAGTGTCGCATTGCCTATTGCCTCGGCAAGCTGATTCTGGTCTGCGCTCTTGTCCAGTTTGGCAAGGCGGTCTGAAAGCGCAACTACGTTGTCGAGGTTCAAGTCTGAGGTAAGGGTGAAATTTTCCATTGTGAATCTCCGTGCCGCTACCCAGTCACGGCGGCGCTGATTAGTTTTGACTGGCGAAGCCATTTTATCAAATGTACCACATTTTCAACTTTTTCTGTCCGGTGATAATTCAGCACCTAACAATTGTTAGGTAGTGCCCAGCCAATAGGGTGCGAACGAGAAGCGGGGCTCATGATAGTAACTAAGGGAACGGAAGGACTTAAGTCACCGTCTGACCTGCACCGCGTACCCATTTCGTGCTCATAACCTAACAACTGTTAGGTAATCTTGTGGCTAAGTGCCTAGCTGTAGTAATGTTACGTTTCGATTCCCAGCAAGCCTAAAACAAAATTTGGTGCTCATGATAGTAACTAAGGGGACGGAAGGAGTTAAACGTAACGATGTACCACACTGTGACGATTGTTACGAAATGAAAATGGTATTGTTACGAGCTAAGTCGTTGTTTTTGCAGTAGAAAAGGTAATGTTACGAATGTTACGTGAAAAAAATCAATCTGAGACAAATTAGAGAGCAAGAGAGTCTCTCGTGCAATGAGCAAAACAATCCGATGGAACCTTTGATTTTCCTAAAAACCCATAACAATATAACAATACACTTAACACTCCCCCACAGCCCGCGTCATTACTGGCTTCAGCTCTGTACCACATTGTGAAACGCCTCGTAACATTACACCGTTTTTCGTAACATTACCCCATTTTCGTAACATTACTCTTTGGCGCGAGCGTCCCCACTCAGCTTGAAATTCACGTAACAATGTGGTACAATGTTCTTTTTTCTGTTATTTTTGGTTTTTATCACGTTTCGGGTTTTTCGACCCGTCCACAGCACCTAACAATTGTTAGGTTACATTCACACCAAGGAGACTATATGGGCAAAGTTAAAAGCGAGTTATTAACAGAGTATCCCTGCGCTAACCCCGAGTGCGATGTTTTGTTTGATTCCCGCCGCGCCGAGCTAGGCTACCGCCTGTGCATGAAGTGCGGGGAAGATGCAGCTAAGAAGGTAGCAGCAAAGCACCACACCATCTTGCCATTGCACAAGCAATGTTACATGGCTTTCACTGGCGCAGACGCACGTGAAGTCGCAAAGAAAATCAACCCTAAGAGAACAACTTAAAAACTCAACGCACAACCTAACAATTGTTAGGTAAGGAGAACAACATGAAGCTAGAAGAGTTGGAAGCAATACGTTCACGGGTGAGGGAGGAATACTCCGAGGATAGGTGGATTACACTTATCGACCCATGCGGAGATAGCTTACCACCTGATACTTATGAAGCAGGATACAACGCTGCCTGTCAGGTGGTGTTTTGGGTGCTTTGCGAGTTCTTAAACGAGGAGGAACAACAATGAAAAGAAGTAAGCACACCGTAGGCGAATGTTACAAAACCCTGAATATCCACGACCCGCACAACCAGTACCGATGGCAGGACGAGGAAGCCAATGCTCCCGTTTGGGTGTGGGTAGGGCGTGTGCTATTCGCACTTGGATTCGCTGCGGGTATTTATATGCTCACTGTACTCGCGTTCTTATTTTAAGGGGTAATTCTTATGGAATACACGATGGAAGACCTACGCTCAATGCTTGAGTACATAGATGCGGAGCTGAAAGACCAAGCCCCGTACTTTGATGCGCGTCTAATATCTAGGCGTAACAATGTGGCACAAGCCATAGCCAACCTTGAGAAAGCCGAGGAGACACTGGCTGCAATCAAGAAGCAACCCCGACCCGATGCACATAACCTAACAACTGTTAGGTAGTGCGGATAACCAGAAAAACTTAAACCTTCAACCAAGGAGAACAACATGCTTAGTCAACTTACTGATATGCCGTTTCATCTGAGGGACTACGCTACTGCAAAGAAGTACCACGACCGCATCAAGCCAATCGGTGGTAGAGGTAGGAACGCAGGTCTAAGACCTATTTGTGATACCAAGAACGGCAGGAAGAAAACCCAGTACCTAATTAGGGAGAGGGTGCAGACTGCTCAGGCACCAGCAGCCATTGAGTGTGTGTTGTACGAGACACCAGTGGTGACCTTTGTCGAGGACGGGACGATTATCTTGGATAACACCTATTCATCACAAACCACTAATGCGTTCATGCAGGAGATACTTACCCCGTATCGTGCGCAGGTAGCGGAGAAAGGTGGTGAGACTTGGGTAGGACTTGGTGACCTACACGCGTACCGCAAGCACTGGTGGTTACCAAGCGGAGACAGGGTAGTTTTTGCGCCTGACGGTAACAGTATTAGACCCGTTGAGCCTAGGCTAGTAACCAGATGGGAAGTAAACAGGGCAGCGGCGCGGGAAGTCTACGGGAGGTTCGAGAGCTTTATCAATCACTGCCTAGCCCTAAGTAAAGTGATTGACCCTGAATCCTTCTACAGAAACAACATGGAATATAGCCCGTACTACTACAACTACAATCACGCTAGGGTTTTCTGTTTCGGTTCGATTCCTGAACCGTTCGACCCTGAGAACATTACAGACTATTGGGCGAAAGCCACGACCTCTGTGATATTTAACTCGATAGAAAATACTAGGAATTGGACGGGCGCAGGGTTCACAACTACGTTTTCTCTTATCCCTAAGAAGATAAAGAAGAACGTGCACGACTCGCTCAAGCGAGAGTTTAGTAGAGAGATATTCACTCCGACCAAAGCGGAGGAGGGAGTATTTAGTTTGCCAATCAACGCGGAGTTTATATTGTGATTAAGATTTCATTCCCTAACGGTAACCGAGTAGAACTAGGCTCGGTGGTTCACCACAAAAACACAGCTTGGGCTGTAGAGGACATTGACGGTAAGAAGTTACGTGTAGTGTCAATGGACGAGCGCAAGCTGCGGACTAACTTCGATGCCGAAGAGATTGGGCTAGAAGTAAAACATTACATGGACGCGGAGGAGCGCGACCGTCTGATACGAGCCAAGATGACACTCAGAGAATACTGGGAGGATATGTAGTGCTTAGATATAAACCCAGTAAGCACAAGCCAGTGCTAGAACGCGGCACACGCGTCCCCAAAGACATTGTAATTCGTACCACAATGTTATATAATATAAATAAAAAAGTAAGAAAATCAGTAAAGCAGTAAAAGTACATCAACCCATAACCACAACCTAACAATTGTTAGATGGAGAAAACACAATGACTAACATTCACATGACTCAGAAAGTAAACCACGACCAAGCTGTAGACTTGATTATGGCTAACCCAACTATTAGGTTTTTTGTTCAGGGTGAACCCGGCATCGGTAAGTCTTATCTGATTAAGGAACTAGGTAGAAGGCTTGGACTCCCCACGGCATACATCGATATGCCTAACCTAGACCTTGGTGACGTAGCAATGCCTGTGATTGACCACGAGCATAAAGTCACGAGGTACTACCCCAACGCGAGATTCCAACTACACGAAGGCAAGCCCGTCATCATCATGCTCGATGAGTGGACTAAGGCAATGACCCCAGTGAAGAACATGACGCACCCAATGTTCGAGGTGGATAACCCACGACTCGGTGACCTGCCAATACCAGAAGGTAGCTACATATTCCTGACGGGTAACTTGGAGTCCGATGGTGTAGGCGACTCAATGCAAGCACATACCAAGCAACGCCTGACGCGTATCGAGCTGATGAAACCTGACGCTGAGTATTGGATTGAGAACTACGCGGTGCCTAACAACTTGTGTCCTATTGTTATTGCATGGGTGGACAGACACCCACACTGTCTAGCTTCTTACACAGATGAAGGACAGGACGGGAACGAGCTTATCTTTAATCCTAACGTCCCACAGGGTGCAGTGTGTTCGCCGCGTACCTTGGAGAAGGTGTCTACTATTGTAAGTAACAGGGACAAGTACGACTCCGACAGTCTTATGGCTGCTATGCAAGGTACAGTGGGTGCGTCCGCTGCTGAGAGTCTGGCTTCTTATATCCGACATCAAGCGGATATGCCTAAGTTTCAGTCCATTATCGACAGCCCCAACACAGCCCGTATTCCAGATGGTGAGGGAGCCATTGCGGTGTTGTGTTACGGACTATTGGAGAAGGTGGATAACAATAACCTTACGCAGATACTCACATACCTTGAGCGCATCGACCTCGAATGGCAGTGCATATTCTGTATTAACTTGGCTAGACACAAGACCAAGAGCCAGTTCGCGTTTGCTAATGCCAAGTTCGCTTCATGGTGTGCTGCTAACCAAGATGTACTCTAACTGGTAACTACCTAACAATTGTTAGATGGAGAAAACACATGGACAAGACACGACACTTTAAGAAGATAAAGATAACGCTGATGCGTAGCCCTGAGTTCGGTGCGTTAGGCGGCGTTATGATGATGGGTAAGACTACCCTGAACGACCGCGTACCAACTGCGGCTACTGATGGGAGGAACGAGTGGTACAACCCTGAGTTTGTTTTCCAGTTCGATGACAAGGGTGTGGGTTACATCATCGTTCACGAGAACCTTCACAAAGCGGGTAGGCACATGACTATCTACATCAAGCTAGTGGAGATTTATGGGCACAGGCTAGTGAACATGGCTTGTGACTATTGGATTAACAATAAGATTAACAAAGCTGACCCTGACAAAAAGCTAGTCGCAATGCCACACCTTGACGGTAAACCCGTAGGTCTATACGACCCCAAGTACGACGGGTGGACAGTCCTGCAAATCATCAAAGACCTGAAGGAGCAAGAGCAGGAACAGGAGCAAGACAAAGATGGTGAAGGCGAAGGCAAAGGTGGTGATGGGTTCGATGAGCACGATTGGGAAGGTGCATCGAAGCTGACCGAGGAGGAAGCCAAGAAGCTAGAGTCCGACATCAAGCAAGCCATACGTCAAGGTCAAATGGCTGTTAAGAAGATGGGCGTAGGTGCAGGTGCAGGTAGTGACCTGCTTGGGCTTAACGAGCTAGTACAAAGCAAGATTGATTGGAGGGAGCAGCTCCGCGAGTTTGTGCAGTCTACTTGTGCGGCGAAGGACGAGAGTTCATGGCGTAGACCTAACCGTAGGTTCCTACATCAAGACATCGTTATGCCCACGTTGTATTCGGAATCTATTCGGGAGCTTGTATTCTCACGCGATGCGTCTGGTTCTATGTTCTGGGAGGATAGACTGCCCAAAGTAACTGGGGAAATGGTGGCTATCGCTAAAGCCCTACGCATAGAGAAGATTCATCTAATTGATTGGGACGGTAAAGTGGGATACCACGAGGAGTTTACTTGTGAGACCTTTGCTAATTCACCCAAAGCAATACATGAAGTTCGAGGTGGCGGAGGGACTGACCCTAGGTGTGTAGCTACATACCTGAAGGACAAGAAGATTAACCCCGATGCAATCGTGATGCTGACTGACGGTGAGATTAACAACTGGGGTAATTGGGACGCGCCTATACTGTGGGCTATCGCTAACCGAGAAAAAGTAACTGCCCCTGTGGGTAAGACAATACACATTGGAGATGAAGCATGAGAGTTTTATTCGAGTTCGATGGTAAGAATTTCGTAATGAGCGCGAGCGATGCCGCTGAAATTGTTCGCTTGATTCACTCACATGGTGCGGAGATTTACGAGCGTAAGACCAACTGGCGCACCAAGGAAGAATCGCATCATGTTTACAACCTTAACCCTACGGAAGTAGGCACAATGCACATGCAGTTCATTACCGAAGAGCTGTACGGTATGGGCAAGTTAAACGGTAAGCCAAAGGAATAGACTTTTAATTAACACAACCTAACAATTGTTAGATGGAGAAAACACAATGAGTATTTCAGAGAAAGCATTATTAGTTCAACTCAACATTTCAACTTGGAACACCGAGCGTCTGGACAAAAATCAAACCGAGCGAATCAACACGCTCAACAATGCAGATTCCAAAGCGGGTAAGGTACACAAAGATTTGATGTGTGGCACTACTCTGGCTAAGGACATAGACATAGTGGCTGGACGCGCCCGCCTGTGGAACAATCAAAACACAATGCCCTTCGAAGACCGAGGTGCAAGGCTCTTGCCTACTAGCTTGTTCCTTAACTACTACAAGCCAGAGATGAACCAGAGAGAACAGAAGTTCAACAGCATGGTGAATAGGTTTATACCTAACTACGAAGCTGCAAAACAGACCGCTAAGAATTATCTCGCTGATATGTACCGCGAAGAAGATTACCCTGACGCTAGGGATATAGCTTCTAAGTACAAGTGGACTCTAACAGTTAAGCCTGTACCTTCTAGCGGACATTTCTGCTTGGATATTCCTGCTCAAGAGTTAGAGGAGATGAAGCTGTCTTGCGATGCAGATGTAGAAAAGCGTATAGCAGAAGCCATGCGTAAACCTTGGGACGACCTGCACAAGATGCTGCTAGGTATGAGTGACAAGCTGCAAGAGCCTGATGAAATGACAGGCAAGGAAAAGCGTTTTCATTCTACTTTTATCACTAACGCCTTAGACCTATGCAAGTTACTTTCGCACATGAACATCACTAACGACCCGCAGCTTGAAAAAGCTAGGCAACAGTTAGAACTTGCACTGGTGGGTACTGACTTAGATGAAATCAAGGAAACAGAGTTCGCACGTTCTAACATGAAGAAACGTGTCGATGACATTCTTGAACAATTTGATTGGTAGGAGGGAACATGGAAATAACAACACTGGAAGGGCTGTATCAACACCCAACTAATAGACTAACACTAGGCAAAGAGCTGCAATACTTAGAACGTATTTATGGTGATTCGTTTTGTGAAAAGCTAAAGATACCTAAACTTATAGCGGATTTGATTAACTCTAAATTGTATCAACACAGTAACCATACGATAGAACTTGAGTCTGTTCATGAGCAAATGGCTAAAACGTATGTAACCAATATTGTGGTTAGGCAGGCAGGGGAAGTTCTGGGTTACATTAGATGGGAGGTGTATGATTTTGATAAGGTTCTCCTACGCAGTAAAACCATCGAGAAAAAGCTAGTGCGTAAGAGGCATATTTCTAGCGCAAGTGCTGAGCGTTTGTCTAAAGAATATGATACGCACTTCAAACCAGAGGAGCAGATTTCAAAAGCTAAGAACTTGGTATCTAGTACAATCCAAGCTATGAAACAAGAACACTCAAGGCAGATGTCTCTTCAATCACCCGTTAAGTCCTTTGCAAGGTCTCTGGTTCCGTATCTGATGCAGAACATAGATAACTATAAGGAACTAGCTATAAGCAACGGATACGACCCAGACCAACTAGAAGAACTACACACTGTGTGGAGCAACTTGACTCTAGTGGAAAGTGTCATTGGAGACCGAGATATAAACGGAAGTGGGTTCTTTGTTCACGTTGAAGGCGATACGTGCCTAGTGTTAGATGCGCATAAAAACAAAAAGGGTGCGCACTATTCTTACGCTTTGCCAGAGCAGATAGGCAGGGCTGTGGGTATGCTTAAGCTAACCGAGAACTGTACTTTCATACGCAATGTTGGCTACAAATATGATTCATCTACATACTTTATAGCAGGAGAATACAATGAGTGAACGCAAGGAACCTATGGTGCATGTGAACGTGCGCCTACCTAGATATGTGCTAGAACATTTTAAGCAGTACCCTAACTACACGCGCAAGATGCGTGAGGTTTTAACTGAGCGAGTCAAAGAAGAAAAGGAAAACGAAGATTAAAAAATGCTTTCCACTACCTAACAATTGTTAGGTTATGTTGACGTACCTTGCCGCCTTCGGGCGGCATTTTTTTGTCTGTAGAAAAGCTATTGACAATGTTAAATCCCGCCGCCATACTCCGTACATGGCTCTTACTCCCGAAAAGAAAGTGAAGAATAAAGTCGTCGCGTTATTAAAGGAACGTGGGGCTTATTACTTTTTCCCTGCTACTTACGGCATGGGGCGCTCTGGCGTACCCGACATCGTTGCTTGTTACCGAGGAAGGTTTATTGGCATCGAGTGCAAGGCAGGTAAGAACACACCTACCGAATTACAAAAACGAGAACTCGCAGCAATTAAGACTGCTGGAGGTAGTTCCGTAGTTATAAACGAAAACAACCTACACGAACTCAAGGAGATACTTGATGACCTATGAAACATATCCAATGGTACACCTACCCAGAGGTGAGCACCCTACTTACTCTAATATGCCCCAAGAATATAGCTGCTTAGGTTGCCCTAACTGTAAAGGATACAACATGCACCACATACGCGCTCGCGTGTCATTCCGAAAGGAAGATTCCAATGAGGGGGTGTACGCAGACTTAGCGAAGGACGGAGTGCTTACTGGGCGCACACAACAATTTAACCCTAGCGCAAGGCGCAGTGGCTTACTGATAGATTTCTGGTGCGAAGACTGTAATGAGTATTCTTTGTTTGCTCTCGCACAACACAAAGGTTTGAGCTTGATGTACTGGGCTGACCCAAAGGACTTTGAAAATGAATAAGGGACTAGAGATATTACTGAAGCGGATTGATTCGCACCCCGAAGAGTTTGACCAGTTATTTAGACAAAAACCACACAGCGCAGACCCTACAGCTAGTTGGGACAAACTGGTAGAAATAGCCTTGAACGAACAGCGTAGTCATTCGTTTCTTACTGAGGACGAACGTGCAGAGTTGAGGGCAAGAATGCAAAGCGTCCAAGGCGACATTTTTACAAAAGCGGTAATGCGTACGCTGTTTGCCATGAACGGTGATGATAGTAGTGACACCCCATAAAAAAGCCATTGATAGGACGTAAGCCCTTGGATATTTTAGTTATAGACTTTGAAACGTATTACGCAAAAGATTACGGTTTCAACAAACTTACAACAGAAGAATATGTAAGAGACCCACGCTTTGAGGTTATTGGCGTAGCTGTTAAGAAAAATGACGAAGAAACTCAGTGGTTTAGCGGCACAACTAAAAAGACCAAAGAGTTCCTCGACCAATTCGATTGGGAAAACAGTGCAGCCGTGGCGCACAATGCCAAGTTTGACATGGCTGTTTTGAACTGGGTTTTCGACATTAGACCTAAGAAGATAGCTGATACCCTCTCAATGGCCCGTGCTATTCACACTGTGGAAGTCGGAGGCAGCCTAGCTGCACTGAGCGAGCACTATAATTTGGGAATTAAGGGGACGGAAGTCCATGAAGCTATTGGCAAGCAACGCCTAGACTTTTCTCCATCTGAGCTACGCTCTTACGGTGGTTACTGCATACAAGATGTAGAGCTTACCGCCAAGCTGTTTAGAGTTCTCATGCAAAAGTTTTCTGTTTTCGAGCTAGACCTGATTGATCTTACGCTTAGGATGTTTACTGAACCTGCGCTCGTGTTGGATAAAAAAGTCCTCAAAGACCACTTACAAGATATACAGCAGAAGAAAAAAGACCTGATGGAGAAAGTGGTGCACGACGAGAAAGACCTGCGCAGTAACGCTAAGTTCGCCGCGTTGCTTGCAGAGTTCGGGGTAAAGGCCCCGATGAAGATAAGCCCCACGACAGGCAAAGAGACTTATGCGTTTGCCAAGACAGACGAAGAGTTCAAGGCACTACAAGATCATGAGAATGAATATGTGCAACTGCTTGTTTCTGCTCGTTTAGGTGTGAAGTCCACTATTGAAGAAACACGTACGGAACGGTTTATAAGCATTGCGGATCGGGGTTTACTACCCATACCACTAAGATACTACGCAGCACATACGGGACGATGGGGCGGCGACGATAAAATCAACATGCAGAATTTGCCCCGAGGTTCCGCACTTAAGAAGGCGATATGCGCACCAGAAGGCTACGTCTTTGTGGACTGTGACCTTTCTCAAATTGAAGCTAGGACTTTGGCTTGGCTTGCACAGCAGAACGATTTGGTGGTTGCTTTCGATAGGGGTGATGACGTTTATAAGATCATGGCGTCATCTATATACGGTAAACGCGTGGAAGACATAACCAAAGACGAACGGTTCGTCGGTAAGACTACGATCTTAGGTGCAGGGTACGGAATGGGGCCAGATAAGTTTCAGCAACAGTTAAAAAACTTTGGGGTAGAACTAGAGCTAAAGGAATGTGAGCGCATTATCAAAGTGTATCGCAAGACCTATAAAAAGATTCCAGAGCTGTGGTACCAAGCTAGTGACGCCCTAGAAGCCATGATGCGTAACAAAACTGCACCCCTTGGATTGAAAGGCGTGTTGAACGTGATGGGTTCGCAAGGTATTGAAATGCCTAACAAATTACGAATACAGTATGCGAATCTTAGGAAGCAAAAAGGGGAAGACGGCAAAGAAGAACTGGTGTACGATACCCGAAGGGGTCGTGCGGTTGTTGCAAACAGGATATATGGGGGTAAGGTGATTGAGAACGTTTGTCAAGCTTTAGCCCGCATTGTTATAGGTGAGCAGTTACTCAGAATATCGAAAAAGTACAAAGTAGTAATGACTGTACATGACGCCGTTGGGTGCATTGCACCTGAGAGCGAAGCCGAAGAAGCCCTGCGGTATGTAGAAGAAAGCATGAAGATACGCCCTGAATGGGCACCGACTCTGCCCCTCGATTGCGATGGTGGTTATGCCAAAAGTTACGGTGAGTGTTAAGTTTCGCAGAGGGTTTTTGTGTTTCCTCTCTGCATACCCCAGCGGGCGGTGGGTAGGTTCGTGAAAGCCGCAACACCCGCAGTGTACAAAGAGAGAATAAAGGCCCATTGTGTGCCCCTCCGCATCTTGTGTACACCGGCTAGCCCACGCTACGGGCCTTTTAACTAGGAGATAAATATGAACGGCAAAGACCCAGTAATGGTAGACCTTGATCGGTACCTGACGACGCTAGAGGAAGACTACGTAGACCCGTACGAACTCAAGCGTGAACGAGACGAATATCTAGCAGATCAGGACGACTCCATATATGACGACTATTGATTCTTTAAATGCCTACATACAGGCGAAGAACTCAAGCACAGATACGTTGCTTGCTAAAGGAGATGGGTATTTTTATTTTACAGAAGGTGAAGGTGAGATATTCATCGACTGTCTTAGCAGATGTACCTACCAACAATGGTGCGAAATGATTGACCAATACATAGAACCTGACTTTTAAGGAAACGGTTATGACTAACGAAGAAATCAGAGCGATGTTAAAGTTGTTTGCCCGCCAGTTGGAAATAGCAACCGAACTTAAACAAATTAAAGAGGCAAAAATCTTTAAGAAACCACAACAGGAGAAAAAAGAGAATGGAGAAAGATAAGATGATATACGCAAACATTGGAGCGTACGGGCATAGCGAAACTCCCGAAAAAACCGCGCTAGAAAGACAAACAGGTGGTACACACTATAAAAGTATGGCTATCCAACCTGCTGAATACGCAGAGAAAAATGGTTTGTCTTTGTTGGAGGGGAATGTGGTTAAATACATTACTCGCTGGAAGCTGAAAGGCCAACCGCTAGCGGACTTAGAAAAAGCCAAGCACTGTATTGACCTGCTGATTGAGATACATAACGTCAAATGAAAATAACAATAGAAGTAGATGGTGCTGATGCCGAAGAGATTATGGCTATGCTACAACGTGCAAGCGAAGCGGTGGAAAAGCTAGAAGCCATACTTCAGGAGTTCGAAGATGCTGATAAAGTGTAATGCCGCAGACCATCTGTATTTGATTGACGACGACCCCGTACGAGCTAAATTATTTAAAAACAACAGTGTGCGGTTTGAAGACCCGTTTCATGTGTATGCAGAAATAAATGACGAGACGGGAGAGATAGCCGCAGTTGTTTGCGTAATTATCTGTAAATTTGTACCCCAATATGAGCAGCAGATAAAGTTTATCGCCGCAGGTAAACTTACTGAAATTGAAGAAGGACTTACAGAAAGGGAAGTAATATATGGGGAGTTGGGTACGGTGCTATGCCCCTACTCTATATGGTCATACCAAAGAGGTCATGGCAGAAAGCTAATTAGTAACTTACTAGAAGCAACACCCATAATGCACCCAGAAGTAGATGCGGTAATAACTATGTCACCACACACTCATACCGCTATGAAGTTCCACTTGAGTAACGGAGCAGGTATATTTTCTTCTAACGAAGAAACCGTTAATTACGAATACGAGGTGGAAGATGTCGTACTTCACTGACCCGATGGCGGCTATAGAAGAAGCAGAGTTTATAGCCAGAGAACAAAAGCGCACCATGTACGTGGTAGAAATAGAGCCGAACCATATAGAGATTATGACTTCCGAAGAAGCATATCAGGCGGACGGTATTGTGTTAGAAAAGATAGTGCCGTTTGAGGAAAACCATAATATATACGACTAAGGGGGTAGCTATATGCTGACTTCACTAATGTGCGTAGCACTAGCAGTTTACTTCGAAGCGAGGGGTGAGCCGGACACTGGGCAGATTGCAGTTGCTCACGTAATACGAAACAGAATTGAAGACCCGCGCTACCCAGACAACGCGTGTGACGTGGTAAAACAGGGGTACTACTGGAACGGCAACCCAATCCGGTGCCAGTTTAGTTTTTATTGTGATGGCAAGAGCGATAATCCTAAGAACAAACAGGCTTGGTTTAACGCGCTGTACATAGCAAAACTGAGTGGGTTTATCCCCGATATTACAGGGGGCGCGACCCATTACCATAGTACAAAAGTGTTTCCTGAATGGGCCTTCGTGGGGCGTGTAACGGCTAGGATATACACACATATTTTCTATACAGGTGTGCAGTAATGACGATAAAGAGAACAAGTAATTTACGCCCTGAAGATAGAGAGGCGCTACAGGAACGGGTTGCGCGTGATGTTGAAGCGTATTTAGCGAAAGGCGGGAAAATAACCCAGTGCCCCCCACGCGCATACAGCATTCCAGCGGTAGGTTACAGCAGTAGGTACAGCGATAGTGACACGCACAAGAACAAACACACAGCGGTTACATACAACGTCGAGCCAATTACTGACCCTATAAAGCGTATGCTTGGCGCGTTTATACCGAGGTTTAAGAGAGATGATTGAATACACAGTAAGAGTACCACAGGAGAGAGGAATGAGCGAAAACAACGAGTCAGATTTTAGCTTCATTGGATGGATTGCATTCATGCTCTTGATAGCTTTCGTGTTTGAAGGCGAACCGAGCATTTATGATTTGGCACACGATAAAGTAATAGCCATCCTATCCACTGAAGGTGGTGAGATGAGTGAGTTTAATGGAGACCTGCTTGGCTATGAAGTGAAGGTGGTGAAATGAGCTATAAAAAATTGAAACAAGAGGTTGAAAAAGAGCTAGCAGGATATGACCCCGCTAATGATAACCACAACATAGTGATTGCTCCAAAGTTTGCCGATCTACTGGAACGGTGTCTATTCGAGCTTGAGGAACAGGCAAGGCTAGTCGAAGAACTTAAGATAGAAGCCTACGGAATTATGAACTGGGCCATAGAAAAATACAAGATTTAGACACTGCGGAACCCCATCAAACAGGAGGATAACTAATGGCAAGCTCTAGCGGAAGAAAAGGCGGCGTAAAGACTCTGGAATGGTGGAAGCATTTAAGATACAGGAAGCGTGACCAGAATAAACTGGTAAGGCGGGATGGGAAAAAGCAAGTTAAACAGGAGGAATAGCAGAGTGGAATTAACTATTGCCAACAAACGGCAGTTAGACGAATGGATTAATGGGCGAAGAGCGCTCAACAGAGACATTGTTTCCATCAAGGGCTTCGCACCAGAAGCCGAGGTGGAGGTAGGGTAATGTACGAGTACAACTGCAAAATTGTTACCGTAGTGGACGGAGATACAGTCGATGTGGATATTGATCTTGGTTTCGATACTTGGCGCTGTAACGAGCGCATTCGTCTTTACGGAGTTGATACTCCAGAGTGCCGCACAAGAGATGCGGAGGAAAAAGCTGCCGGACTCTTGGCAAAGAAGTTTGTCAGCGAAACGCTCCACGTTGGGGAAACCTACAAAATAACGACCAAAGAAAAAGACAAGTACGGGCGGTACCTCGGGCTGATTAAAATCAGCGGGGACTTAACGATAAACGTTGCGCTGGTAACCGAGCGCCTAGCAGTACCCTACAAGGGGCAAAGCAAAGAAGAAATACAAGAAGCACATAAGGCTAACTACCAAGCACTAAAAGAGAGAGGATTACTATGACAGCTTGGTCTTACAGCAGCATAAGCACGTTTAAGCAATGTCCTAAAAAATACTACCATTTAAAAGTGGCGAAGGACGTTAAAGACACAAGCAGTGAGGCTATGGTCTACGGAAATCTTGTGCATAAAGCAGCAGAAGATTTTATAAAAGAAGGAACACCAATCCCCAAAAAGTTTGACTATATGGTTCCTATAGTAACCGCATTAAATAATATAGAAGGTGAAAAGCATTGCGAGCTTAGGTTTGGGGTTGCGTACGATGGTAAAGACTACAAACCTACTGGCTTCTTTTCTAAAGATGTTTGGTTTAGGGGCATAGCCGACTTACTCATAGTCAACGAGGACAAAGCGTTTCTAGTAGATTACAAAACAGGTAAGAATGCCAAGTACGCGGACACTGCGCAGTTAGATATGTTAGCCGCCGCTACGTTTACTCATTTCCCCGAAGTTACCCATATAAAATCTGCGCTAGCCTATGTAGTAAGTAAAGAATTTATAAGAAAAAAACACAGTAGGGATTTACACGCTTCTTACTACGCCACATTTGAAGAACCCTTAGAATCTTTAGCTGCGGCAGAAGAACATGATGTGTGGAACGCGAAGAGTGGGCCACTGTGTGCGTACTGTCCGGTTACTAGTTGTGAACATAACAGGAGAAGATAATGGCTAAGAAAAAACTTGGAACGCTTTACTACGACGACAGAAAGGAAGAAGGTGTTTTTAAAATTGACGAACATTTTTGGGGGGAACACAGGATTATTCAGTTAGATATTTTGCGAGACTGGGCGTATGGCTTTACTGATCTTTATAACGACACACTAGAGAATCTAGATAAGAAGGATTTTACAAATGACCAAGAGTAAACGAAATTACAAATCCGAGTATGAAAACTACCAAGGCACCGAAGAACAAAAGAAGAAACGCGCCCAGCGCAACGCGGCTCGACGCAAAGCCGAGCGAGACGGTAAAGTAAGCAAGGGTGACGGTAAAGACGTAGCCCACAAGAAGGCTATGGATAAGGGCGGCAAAAACTCTGACGGTACTAGAGTAGAAACAGCGAGCCGTAACCGTTCTTTCAAACGTGATTCCAAAGGCAACCTTGTATCTGAGACTAGTAAGCGTGAGCGCAAGAAGACATCTAAAGCATGAAGATAATAGAAAACAAATACGTGCTGCTGCGCACAAAGCGACCGCACTTAGTCACTGAGAAAGTAGAAGACTACCGCATAATCAAAAAAGACGATGATGGTTTTTATGAGCTATCCGTTAAGTGGGAACAGCACGAAGCCGAAGCACTTGCTAGTCTAGGCGTGAAATTGCCGTCTCCCATACAGAGGGATTATGAATGGACAGGTAAGCATAAGCCGTTTGACCATCAAAGAGAGACAGCTTCTTTCTTAAGCGTGCGCCGTAAAGCCTTTTGTTTTAACGAACAGGGTACAGGTAAAACCGCCTCTGTTATTTGGGCGGCTGATTATTTGATGAAGCTAGGGCTTATACGTAGGGTGCTAGTGATTTGCCCCCTGTCTATTATGAAATCCGCTTGGCAACAAGACCTATTTACCTTCGCCATGCACCGCAGTTGTTCGGTAGCGCACGGTACAGCAGAGCAACGCCGCAAGATACTCGCTGCCAATTCTGATTTTGTCATCATTAACTTTGATGGTGTCGCGGTGATACAAGAAGAGATTAGCAAAGCGGGCTTTGACCTGATTGTGGTGGACGAAGCCAATGCGTATAAGAACGTACAGACAAACCGTTGGAAAGTGCTTAAGCGTCTTGCCGATGGCATCGACTGGTTGTGGATGTTAACTGGTACACCCGCTGCGCAGTCACCAGTAGATGCCTTCGGGTTGGCTCGGCTAGTTAACCCTGCAAACGTGCCACGTTATTTCGGGCAGTTCCGTGACAAGGTGATGTATAAGATTACTCAGTACACTTGGAAGCCTAGTATTAACGCCGACAAGATAGTGCACCAAGTATTGCAGCCCGCAATCCGCTTTGAAAAAGGCCAATGCTTAGACCTGCCCGCAGTAACCCACGTAGAACGAGACGCTCCTCTAACCAAGCAGCAAGAAAAATACTACCAAGTTCTTAAAAAACAAATGGTTATAGAAGCTGACGGCGAACAAGTAAGCTCGGTAAATGCCGCAACAAACATAAATAAGCTACTTCAAATATCAGGGGGTGCGGTCTATACGGACGATAGAGAAGTTATTGAGTTTGACGTAAAGAACCGTTTGCAAGTAGTTCTGGAAGTAATAGAAGAAGCTAGTCATAAGGTGCTAGTCTTTGTGCCATTCACGCATACTATTGAATTGCTTGAAGAATTTCTTAATAAGAACAAAATAAGCTGTGCTGTTATATCTGGGAAAGTATCTGTTAATAAGCGCAGTGAAATAATTGACCAGTTTCAAACCACCCCCAACCCCCATGTTTTAATTATCCAACCTCAAGCCGCTTCCCACGGTTTGACTCTAACGGCAGCCAATACAGTAATTTGGTATGCCCCTGTAACTAGCGTAGAAACTTATCTACAAGCCAACGCACGTATCGACAGGCCGGGGCAACACAACCCAATGACCATCGTGCACATTCGCGGTAGTGAAGTAGAAGCGCGTCTATACAAAATGTTGCGGTCGAACATCAGTAACCACAACAAGATAGTCGATTTGTATAAACAAGAAATAAACGCTTGACAATGTAAAAAGTAGTTGTAAACTGACTCTCCCACTTACCAAAAGGAGGATTCTGTGAGCGACTACAATGCGTCCGAATTAGCGGGCATTTACATCAAGATGCGTGAGAAAATCCGCGAGCTTGAAGATAAGGTAAAAGAAATAAAAGAGCAGCAATCCAAAGTAGCTGACAAGATGTTAGAGCTATGCAACGAGCAAGATGCCAACAGCCTAAATACCACAAACGGAACCATAAGCCGCCGCCTAAACTCTAGCTATTGGACTAGCGACTGGGACAGCTTCTACCAGTTTGTGAAAGAAAATGATGCCTACCATTTGCTAGAAAAGCGAATACATAACGGCAACATGAAAGAGTTCCTAGCCGACAACCCTGACGATGTACCAATGGGGCTACAGGCTAGAAACCAATATGTAATAAGTGTAAGAAAACCTACCTCTAAATAGGAGATTAAAATGAGCAACGAAGTATCTATATTTAAGAACCAAACAGGCGTATCTACGCGCCGCCACAGTGCCCTAGCTGAGCAGCTTAAAGCCAGTTCAACTATATACAGCCGCCGTATTCAAACAAGTAACAAGGGCTTCTTCCGAAAGATCATTAACGGTGAGCAAGTGGGCGAGCCTATCCGTGATGAGTTTGAAGCGATCATTGTTAATATGCTACCCAAAGTCTCTCGTATCTATTACAAGGATAAGTTTGACCCTACCAAGGAAGCGACCCTACCCAATTGTTGGTCTAACCAAGGCGACAAGCCTGAAGCCGGTGCACCCGACCCGCAGCATAGCAACTGCGCTGACTGCCCTATGAATGTCAAAGGCTCTGGTGACAACGGCGGTAAAGCCTGTAGATACCAACGTCGTATAGCTATCCTGTTAGCCGGAGACACGTCGGGCGACCTTTACCAGTTCAATATCCCCGCTAAGTCTTTGTTTGGTAAGGGTTCTGGCAACGAGCATCCGTTTGAAAGCTATATTAAATACTTATTCAGCAACCGTGAAGCGCCTGATACTGTTATAACTAATATTAGTTACGATCTAGATGCTGACTCCATGGAGCTATTGTTTACGCCTGTGCGCTCATTGACTGACGAAGAATACGACTTAGTTAGCAGCGTACAAACTGCAGCTGAAGCTAAGATGTACACTCAGATCACTGTGGCTCAGACAGACGGCGTAACTAAAGCACCTAGGATAGAAGCCCCAAAGCCAAAGGTAACTCGTTCTGAGGAGCCTGAAGAAGTGGAACTGGTGGAAGAAGTAGAAGAGCCAGTAAAGCGCACTAAGAAGAAAGAAGAGCATACTCCCACTGAAGACTCTGATTCTTTAGCCTCTGTAATTGACGCATGGAGCAAGGACGACTAATGAGCTATGGCTATACGTTAAATCTAGTCTCGCTCAATAAGTCTGCCAGTGCTCGCTCTATAGGCGTGAAGCTAGGACGCACGTGCATCAAACATGGTGTACCCGTTGCGGACGTAGCTGAGCGCCTAGGCGTCAGCAGACAAACAATCTACCACTGGTTTTCTGGCAAGAGCAGGCCTTCTGAGCAGATGGCTAGCAAAATAGAAAAATTAATAACGCAGTTAGAGCGCTAGACTATGGACAACTTTGACTTACTTGAGTACGTGCTACCCGAAGGTGGGTACTACTGCGTGCTAGCGTTGGAGTCAGGGGATTTTGCAGGAACTGAGCTTGTAGCCACTAGGGAAGAAGCACAAAACCTAGTAGATAAGTATTTGGCTAAAAAGCAGGATGTTTATTTCGCGGTCGCCAAGTTTAAAGACCCAGACAAAGGACGTACGCAGGTTAATGTACAAGCCCTCAAGGCGATATGGTTAGACATAGATTGCGGAGAAAAGAAAGCTGAAGTAAATGAAAAGACAGGACGCCCAGACGGCTACATAGATCAAGCAGCCGGAGCTAAAAAACTACGGGAGTTCTGTGAAACCGTGGGCTTGCCCCAACCTACACTAGTTAATTCAGGGCGCGGGCTACACGTGTACTGGGCGCTAGATAGGGCAGTTACTAAAGAAGAATGGAAACCAGTGGCTTCTAGGCTTCGTCAGCTTTGCGATAAACAAGAGTTTTATGTAGACCCCTCTGTCTTTGAATCGGCTCGGGTGCTTAGAGTCCCGGGTACCTTGAATTATAAAGACGATCCACCTAAGCCCGTAAGTGTAATTACTACGGCTCCCGAAATAAACTTTGATGAGCTTAAGGATATTTTGGGGGTTAAAGAGACTGTGGCGTTAGACGCAAGTGCCCCGCGTAGAAAATCTATGTTAATGGGGAAACTACAGGAGAACGTCCAAAGTAGCTTTGCTAAGATAATGAAGCGAAGCGCAGGTAATACCGGATGTCAGCAGCTATTGGACTGTTATGTCAATAGGGCAACGTTGTCCGAGCCTAGATGGTTCGATGCGCTATCTGTAGCTGCGCACTGTTATGACCGAGACACGGCTATCCACATACTGTCTGAAGGGCACCCTGATTACAATCGGGAGAAAGTGGAAGAGAAAGTCGAGCACATAGAAGGGCCACACTCCTGTGCAGTGTTTGAGCGTACCAACCCCGGTGGGTGCGATGGTTGCCCCCATAAAGGACGGATAACCAATCCAATTAGTTTGGGTAAAGAACTAGTTGAATTTGACGAAGATGAAGACGCGGAACAGGTAGCTCCTGAACCAGAAGTGGAAGTGGAAGTGGAAGAGGTAGAGGACGAATACCTAGACCGTGATCTGCTTAACCTAAAGCCATTCTTGCCTGACAATTACGCAAGGGGTAAGCACGGTGGTATTTACTACCTAGACCCCAATGATGATGAGAGAGGCCCTAAGCTTGTCTACGAGCACGACCTGTTCGTAATAAAAAGAATGAACGACCCAGCAGAAGGGGACACTACTGTTCTGCGGTTACACACTCCTAAAGACGGAGTAAAGATATTTTTTATTTCTAACATCAAGATAACTCAGAACATCGAAGTCAAAAAAGAGCTTTCAAAACATGGGGTTATGGCTGATGAGGCGCAGTTTAAAAAGATAACTGCATACGTAATACGCGCTATTAAGGCGCTGCAAACTTTAAAAAAGGCGGACGTTATGAGAAAACAATTTGGTTGGGCTGACAATGATACTAAGTTCATTGTTGGGGATAGAGAGATAACAGTAGACGGGGTTTACTACAGCCCGCCGTCTTCGATAACGCAATCTTTGGCTCCTTACTTTGAACCAGCAGGTACTTTAGAAGAATGGAAAAAAGCCTTTGGTTTGTATGGTAGGGAGGGTATGGAGCTACAAGCGTTTGGTGCGCTGACTGGCTTTGGCTCAGTTCTTTTGAAGTACACTGGACAGAAAGGAGTAATCATAAACTTCGTGCACCGCTACGCAGGTACGGGTAAAACTACAATCTTACGTATGGCAAATAGTATATGTGGGCACCCAGAAAGATTACTTGGTACTGTAGACGACACAAAAGTAGCTAAGATTACTAAGATAGGCATACTTAACAACATAGTTAATACGGTGGACGAAATAACCAACACCGACGCAGATGATTTTTCTGAGCTAGCCTACGCTTACTCACAAGGTAAAGGTAAGGACAAAAGTGAACGAGATGCAAACAAGCTGCGCATAAACGACACTACGTGGAACACCCCCACACTCACCTCAGCGAACGCATCTTTCTACGATAAGTCTAGCTCTGCCAAGGCAGTGGCTGACGGGGAAATGATGCGGCTGTTAGAGTTCCAAATTGATTATACAGACCAAAATATTATTTCTGTAGAAGAAGGCAAGGAAATATTTGACCACGTGCTCAACAATAATTACGGGCATGCTATAGAACCTTTTATACAATATATAATTGCCAACAAAGATGAAGTCTTAGAAACCCTACTTAGGGTACAGGCAAAGATAGACAAGAAACTTAAATTTAGCTCTAGAGAACGTATTTGGTCGGCGGCTGTAGCTGTAAACATAACAGCGGGATTGGTCGCTAGTAACGTAGGGCTGCTACAAATAACTAATAAAGAAGGAAAAGCGGAACTTATAGAAGATGGGGACGACGCAGGTAAACCAAAAACATGGGACTTAGGCACTCTGTATGAAAAAGTTGTCGAAGAAGTAGGGCAAATGAGCCTAGAAACTAAAGCCCCTTTGAGTAACGCAAGCGCAACAATTGCAGATTACGTGTACAGGCATAACAACAATATCTTGGTAGTCGAAGACGGCGTAGATAACCGAAGCCACTTACCTTCCTCCCCAATACGGGAGCCAAAAGGCGAGCTAGTTATACGCTACGAGCCTGATACTAAACTCATGTTTATAAAAGTAGGGCACTTTAACCAAGATTGCGTCAAGTACCAAACGGCAAAGAACGAAACAATCAAAGAACTAAAGCAGAAAGGCGTCTTTGTAACTACTAAAAACAAGCGGTTAGCAAAAGGCATGGATATTGATGTAGGTTTGGCTGTCCGTTGTATGGTACTTGACTGCTCAAACAGCGAGTTCTTCGACATAGAAAACTTGGTTATGCCAGAGAAAAAAGATGAAAGTGGAGAAGGTGCAGTATCAGATTGATTGGACCAAATTTAAGGTGGGGTATTCTTTCTTTATACCCTGCCTGAACCCACGCAAATCTAGTAAATACATACTCGAAACCGTGCACCGCCTTAAATACAAAGTCGTAACTAAGGTTGTCATTGAAGACGGGGTGCGCGGTATTCGGGTATGGAGAGTTTAACTAGTCCTGTCCGTTCTTTACTTCTGAAGGCAGCGGCTCCAGCAACATATCTTTGATTACTGGGTAGGCAAACGGAGCTACCTTATCCCCCAAGTAGAACCCAGACACCGTTATCCCATCTCGACGTAACCGCTCTCTCATAGAATCAGTCAGCGAGTCTGGCGTAATTGGGTCAAAGAAATACATGTAATTGTGGCGCGCTATGTCTTCTTGCAGTATCTCTTCCATCTTAGCCAGAGCTTCCTCGGCTTGCTTACTGCCCGCACCATAGTTCTTGACGGCTCGCTCTCTATCTTTTATGGCTTTTTCAAAGTTTTCATAAATCTCTAGCTTGTTTTCTGCTGGGTCAGTTTTAGTCATTTGGTTGGCACCGTACGCAGCTCTCTGAGCAGTGGCTAAGTCTGTAGAACCGGCTCCAATCATTTGGCCTATAACACGCCAAGTATTGTAATATTCAGGACCAACAACTTCGTCTCCACCGGGAGTTATGTAACCTTCCTGAGTATAACGGTATGCTTCTACAGGCTCTCTTAGCAATCCGGGCAGTATTTTTTCCATGCCTCGGAGTACTTCCCCTTCGTAAATTAGCTGCGTTCCATCCGCTGCATCCGTAATCACACTTCCAAAAGGACCGAATATGCCAAATAAAAACTGCTGAACAACTTCTCCCCATTTGTCTGGCTCTTCTCCATAAGAAGAGAACCATAAACCATCTAATGCTAACGAAGGTTGGAAGTTCCAATCGGTCAGAGCGGATATAGGACCTACTTCTATAGCCTCAGCTATAAAGTCTGCTGTTTCGTCTTCTAACCCAAACTGTTTGGCAAAACTACTACCAGCCCCAAAGTATCTTGGAATTACACTCCCTCGTATGTACAAATCCGTACTGCGCAAACCTATTGGGTTATTTGGGTTTGCCATATCATAGAATATATCTGCGTCTTCATCGTCGTAGTCTGGGCGTAAAAATTCTCGAACGCCGTCTATGACTGCTACTAATGCTGTATAACCTAACGCTCCAGTAGCTCCGCCTGTAACTAAACCCATACCAAGCATGTCGTAGAAGCGTATAGCTGCTTGTTTCTTTTCTTCTTTGGTAAGCCCAGAAGCAGTGAAGGCTTGCTGGAAGTTTTGAACTATGTACCCAGTCGCTTGCACCCTATAGTTTTGGAATTGGTATGCCATCCGCCCTAATGGATTTTTAGCTATAAGGGGTTTGTTGTAAGTAGAGTAGTCAAACATTGCGTTGTTTGTAAGCCCGAGTGCTTTCTCTATAGCCGCTTCTACGGCTAAATCACCGGTAGCCCCACGCCGCAATGCGTCCTCATAAGCAAGTTCGAAGGCCGACATAAAGAACACTTCGCGCGAAATACGCTCTAAGTGGTGCACTGCTCCGGTTAAAACGCCTTCCGCAAACCGCTTTCCTTTGTTTAAAGTTAGGTCTTCTGCGCCAGCGGTGGTTCTTATTTCCGCCTGTTCTTGCGAAGCTCTACCCATTACGTCATATATACGGCCACCAAAGGCATTTCTTTCTTCCGCCGCATCAAAAGCTTTTTGTAATTGGTTTTTTATTTTGCTATTAGTTACGTAAGCAGAGTTGCGTATTGCTGGTTCACCTTTGGTGTCTAAAACCTCGCCGTCCTCTGAAAACTCTTGCCTACTTAACGCCTTCATAGTTAAGAAGTTTTTTATGTACTTTCCAGCCATAGCCGCCGTTTTCTTTGCACCATATTCAGCATGCAGGGTGCCAAACCCAAAAGAAGCGAGTTGCAGTGGCTGTATAACGGCTGAGCGAATGGAAGACATAAGCCACATAAACGCCGCTTTGGTGCCTAAACGAGAAGCGCGATCCGCCACAGCGTCTCCTCCGGTTTTTCTAGGAGGCGTAAGTTCTGTAGTAGCTCTTTCTCGCGTAACATTAAGCAGTGCTTGTTTCTTTTCTCTAGGAATTTCGCCCCTTAGTTTTGCATTTTCCTGTATTTCAAGCTCAAAAGGCTGTCCTTCAAGCGCAGCTTCACCTTGACTTAGCGCGTTTCTTATATCCTTTCCGTATTTAATTCTTGCTAGCTGGTTAATGCTGCTAAGTTTGGTGGACACTAGATTGCGATAGGCATCATTGTTGAAGCCTGATCTACCTTTTCTGCGCAGATACATTTTGCGCATATTGCCTTCTGGCAGAGAAAGCAGGTACATCTGGTATATGTTGTCTTTTAATTCTTCCGCAGCGTCTCGGTTGCCCTGCTTTAGCTGGTCTATAGAGGCAAACATATCGCGCAGCTTGGCGCTATCCCCAAGCATTTGTTCTCTCATACTAGCGTTGTAATCTTCTATATCTTCAGGTATTACTTGCTGGAACGGGAAATCTTTTTTGTAAGCTTTTGCGAAAGCATCGCGTTGTCTCTTAGACTCGAACATATAAAAAGCTTGAGTCCTCTTACCCACAACGGCGCGCATGGCGTATTTTCCGTAACGCATTAACGGCGCATAGACTTTTCTTTTTCTAGCTTCTTGATAAGCCGCTGTTATTTCTGCTAGCAGTTTACCTTTAGGCGAAGCAGTATCTGACTCAGTACCGGGAAGCGTTGGGTCCTTTCTTATAGACTCAAGTAGCAACCTGTTGTGCTCATCTAAGTCGTTACGGTATTCCTGCATAGTCCAAGCGTAAAGTTCGGAAGCTGCGGAACCGCCCTTGCCCCTGCGCATTTCATTAAAGAGATCAAAGACTGTTCCTATCTCTTTTTCACGTTTTCTTATCTCCTCAGCTAAACGGTTCATCTTACGCTGTTCTTCTGTGCTAGGGCTAGGGTTTTTAGACAATTCCTGCAACTCAAACTTTAAATCATTTAGTTGGCTGTCTTGTCTTAGCGATTGCCCTTGAGATAAATACTTACCGCTATCTAAATCATAAAGAACTACTTCAAACAAAGAGCTAAGATTAATCGAGTCTTCTAGCAGCTCTGCTGTTTTTCTGTTTTTAAAGATTAAGTTTTCCCATTTATCCAGATTGGGTTTAATAGCTTTTAGCTTTCTATTTCTATAGCCATGAATGTTAGCTATTATCGCATTAACTTTGCGTACCGCAGCGACCTTGTAATCGTCTGCTAGTCTTGTAACCATGTTATTAGTAAGAGCATAGAGCATGTTCTCAAAAGTAACAGGGTTCATTTCTTTTGCAAAAGCTAGGAACTGTTTTAGTCCTTCTTTGGGGTCTCTAGTAAGTTCCACAAGCTTGTTGCTCTTCTTCATAAAGTTACGAAGCGTGGTCTGTTTGGCTTGAGCTATCAACACTTTATTTTGTTCTTGTACTTTCTTCTTGGCCTGCACAACCTCACTTGCGCGCTTAGGCGCTTGTCGCACATTCTCAATAGCTATGCGCCCTGTCAGGTCAATCAGTTCCTCAAAAGCACTGCGGTCTCTGGATGGGAAACCAATCAAACGGCGGATTGAGTCCGCAAAATTAGAGAAGGCTGTGCGTATAGTGCCAAGCTGTGGGTTAGCTACCGGCGCCATGTTTAACAGCATTCTTTGCAGCGACGGGCCAGTCAGTCCGTAAGTAATAAACTCTTTTATGTTCGTAAAGTTAGCAGTGCTTTCTGCGTACGTGTCTAGCTCCGGTGTATTACGCCCTGTTTCTAGAAGAGTTTGGTACTGTTGCGCAACGCGCTCCATAAGCAGTTCTAGTTCTTTAACAGCCGCCGTTGCATCAGCAGACACTTCAATATCGTTTTGAACCGCGTCTATGACATTAAGGCTCACCGCATGAATCATTTCATGCAAGATGGTCCTCGGGTCTAGTCCTTCAACCGAGTCAATGTAAATAACGTTTTCTTCGGGTTCATATATACCAGCCGCAATCTGATTCCCATCCTCGTCTATCCAGTACTCCAGAACGCTATCTGGCACTTGGCTTAGGTCTGTGATGGTTACAAACTCAGTGCCTATTTGCCTAAGTATAGGGCGCAACAAACGTGCAAGCCCACGTTCAAACGGAGTGCGAGTTGTGTCGTTAATCAGAATATCTGCCGCTTGTTCCGCAGTAGCAGCCGCGTCGATTGGGGCTTCGATAGTTTCTCTAGTAGTAAGAGGCTCAAAGTCACCTTTTCTCAGTTCTTGTACTGGTATGGCTCCGGCAGGCTCTTTTGGCTTCTTGGTTTTCGCCAACTGCTTCGCACGTTCTAGCTCATCGGGGGTAATTCTTGGGTCTTGTAGTGCTTCTACCGCTGCTGTATGGGCAGCTTTACCCTCTAGTTTTTTGTTACCCGCTATGTTTATAACGTCCGCTAGCTGTTCTACGCGCCTAACTGAAAGTGCGCGCAGTTCGTCGTTTATCTGGTTAAACGCAGTTTGCTTTTTGTTTGCTTCCCGCTGCGCCTTCTGTTGCGCTCGATCTTGTGGTAGGCCTTCTAACGCGTAAGACAAAGTAAGCCCTTTTACCTCGGTATCGTAGGCATCTTGGGGGTTCTCTGCGTACGCAGTAAACTCTTCCATCGTTGGGAATAAAGAAGCGTATTGCTTTTTCTTTAGGATTTTTTGCTCACCAGTTTCTAGCGTTGTAGTTAGCTTCTGAGACGCACGATTTTGAGCATTGCGCTGGTTATCCTGCGCTTTTCGCATGCGATCTAGATTTTGCTGAACTTCTGTTTTGCGCTTTAAAGATGGGCGTCCGCGAGTCTTAGCAGTGGTTTCTTCCTGCTCTAAAAACGAAGTTTGTTCTTGTATTTCTACGGGCTGCGTAGTCTCTGCTTTTACGCCAGCAACTTCTTGCGTTTCGCCTTCAATGGCAGCAGGTGCTTGTTCTGCTTGACTGATGTCACCTATTTCTGGGTCTACCCCCAAGGTGCCTAGCTCTTCTTCGGTAAGCTCACCAAGAGTAGGTGCTACTGCTTCGTCCCCCAGCTCTTCTTCAGTTATTGTACCTAGCTGTATACCAGCAGTGGTTTTTGAAGCTTCTTCTATTGCTTCTTGGAACTCTAAATCTTCTTCAGCTTCTGTAGGTATAGTTTCGTCTTGTTCCTGCTCTAGCTCGTTAAGCCATTCACTAGTCGCTTCCTGTATAGACTCCTGCTCAGCCTCACGCTCAGCCATAAGTGCAGCTTCGGCTTGAATTTCTTCGCGCTGCATAGGAGCAACGGGTCCTTCTTCCGCCACTGCGGGTACTATCATCTCTGTGCCTTGGATACCTTGTATACCCCGAGCATAGGTTGCAGCAGCCAGTTGACCATAGTCAGCGTAAATCTTGCCAATTTTTGTAGCAATTTCTTCTTCAGATTTGCCTAAATCTTTTGCTATTTCTTCATTAACAGCAGGTAGCCATTCTGGCTCAGCTTCAGGCGCAGCTTCAGGCGCAGCTTCGGGTTCTATTTGTCCCGGCCCCAGCAATACTTCCTCTTCTTGCGCAAACACCATCTCTTGCCCATTTAGCACACGAGCATAGTTGTTAGCTGCGTCTTCACCAAATCGAGCACGTATTTCTTCTTGTCGGGCAAACAATTCTTCTTCAGGTTTTGCTAGGTCAGCCCTTGCTAGAGACCGTATGACAGGCGCCCATTCTGGAACTTTTCCAGCGCGCTGATCGGCACGCATAGTATCCGCAGCACGCGCTTCAACTGCACCTACACCACCACCGATAATGCTACCGATAGCGCCTTCCAATATAGCCTGTCCGGCTACTCCACGACCAAGCGGAACATCTACACCTTCACGTTGTAATGCTAAGTTTTGAGCAAACCTTTCTTGCGCCGCTTGCAATGCTTCTGGCGCTGCTTCTCGCCCTGCCACTTCCGCAATTCTTCTAGCAACGCCTTTCTCGACGCCAGATTCAAGGAGCTTTTGGCCTATTTTGCCTTTCAAGAATGCTTCGGGCACACCGAATCTACTAGATAAGAAACCCAGTGCGCCACCTAGGGCAAGCATGTCTATGTTATCACCGGTATAGGCTTGTGCTGCATCTGCTATACGGTCTGCTTCTGCTTCAGGTAGTCCTTGCTTCAGCATCTCTTCGTTAACAGCGTCGTATATAGCGCCCTTAATTAGACCAACGCCTGAAGCAATACCATACGTAACTACACCTGCTCCACCACCAAGAATAGCGGCAGCGGCGGCGGGTATAACTGTGCCCACACCTTGGGCAATGAAATCTAATGGAGAAGTAGCTAGCGCACGCAGAGCGGCATTGACATTAGCACCAAGCCCTTTGTCTTCAGCTTCCGCCATTATCCTTGCGACTTCTTGCTGATCGGCTTTTGCTTGTGCAGATAATAGGCTATCTATATACCCTTCGACACCTTCCAAAGACCGCGATACGGGATTGTCCGCACCAAATATGTCAGTGACTATCTTAACACCAGTAGTAATACCGCCCGCTAATTGCAAAGGAATATCCGCTGCTTCACGGAATATATTTGATTCTACTTCTTGTGGTGCAATAGGTTCAGGCGCAGGAGTGACGGGCGCAGGGGTTTCTACATACTGTGAAAACGGATTGTCTTCGGCGGCGGGTTCTACGTATTGTAAAAACGGGTTGTCCTCTTGTGTAAGACCCAGATCGCCCGCAACGGGCGTCACATATTGTAGGAAAGGATTTTCTTCCCTTAAATTTTGCTCCGCCATTAGTAGCCCCTTATTGGCCTAAAACCGCCGCTGCACTACCTGCCCCAAATGCTTGGTCAAAAAATGCTCTATTCTGCGCAGTTGGGTTATCTCTAAGTCTTTGAATAGCCCTTGGGTTTATGCCGCTAATATTTACTCCAGCTCCAGTCCCAGCTCCAGTTGGCGCAGCCGAGCCTCCAAGGTCTTGTAAAATTTTCTGAACTTCCTCGGCAAATGCCTTGTTATAAGCTTCTGAATTGGACATTAAGTCAACTCTACGCGCTAGCTTGTCCGCTGCCGCAGCATACGCAGCTTTTAATCTTTCCAGTTCTAATGACTCTTCACGTATACCTGACAATGCTAACTGTGCCATAGTTTGCGCTTCAATTCGTTCTTCAAGCGCTTGCCGTCTAGCATCTATGTCAGACAAACTGGGGTCAGCCTCTTGCAGCGCGTCTACTCGGATATTTATTTCATTCATAAAGTCCGTGGGTCTACGCGCTGATTCAAGAGTAGCGGCTGTTTGCATTTCCGCAACACGCTCCCTGCTTTCTCTATCGGCAAGGGCTGTTTCTGCTTGGCGCCTAGAAGCTAGAACTGCTTGTGCGGTAGATAAACCTTGGTCTACACCCCTTTCTACCATATCACGCGCTTGTTTTTCAGCTTCAAACTGACTTAAGCCAAGATCGCGTAACTCACCAATTAGCTTATCCATGTCGGCAACAGAGGCTTCCGCAGCGGAGAGTTTTTCACCCGCAATTCTTTCTTCTTCAGCCGTATAACCTGCACCAAAACCACCTAGTCCTTTTTCTGCTAACCCTGCAAGCCCCTGACGTAGCAAACGCCTACGTTCCATCTCAGGACTAAATCTAGAGGCACGCTGCGCTTCGAGCTTAGCTGTTGCTTCTTCTCGCCGCTTCATTAAATCTTCAGCGCCAGTTAGCTCTCTTAATCTTTGCCCTGCCGCAAGAGCTTCAGCTTCAGGGTCTCGCCCCATTCGCTCTCTTGCAAAACGAAGAATAGCTTCATCTGGCTGTTCTACTTCGGTAGGTACATAAAGATTAGGGTCGCTAAAATAATCATAACTTTCAACTAGATCGCCTTCTGCATAACCTTTTACCTGACCGCCCATAGCCATACCAGCACGGGCACGGGCAGCATCTGCCTCGATGTTGCGTACCATATCGCTATAAGATCGAAGTTCTTGTTCTATGCGACGGAGTTCTTCTTGCTCCGCACCGGCTGCCTTGCGGGCTTTGTATAGGTCTTGAAGCTCCATGAACCGCTTTAACTGCTCAGCCATCGGGTCTTTTTCTTCTGGCTTATTAAGTTGGCTTTCGTAGCCAGTAAGCTTTTGCAATGCACCTGCTATACCGGTGTCATACATAATGTTCATAGCCGCATCATAGGGCTTCGATAGGACATTGTAGTCACTCAAACGGCGGCCACGTGCCATACGCTCGTTTTGAGCTGCATCCGCAGCGGCGTTTAATCTAGTGTCTACTTCTCGTAGCTTACTCAGAAGGCCGCCTTCTTGATACCCAACAATACCACCATCGGCCATACGAGCCATATTAGGGGCAGCCATAGCAGGAATCCCTCCACCCATCATTTGACGTGCCTGTGCACGCTGTACTTGTTGCCCACGCTGTTGCATACCGGGGCGTAGGCTTTGTAGTATTCCAGCAATTCCTTCCATTGTTTGCATTTGGCGCTGACCTTCAATAGTAGGAGGCATAGGCTGCGGCTGGCTCATAGCCAGTTCACGTTGCGCAGACTGCACAAGATCAAAAGCTTCCTGTGTCTTAAGTAGCGCTTTGGTGCGCGGATCGAGATTTAATTTATCCAGATCGTTGTCCACTACATCCATAGCCGCAGCCATTTGCGGATTGTTTTGTGCTGGCATAGCAGGTGCTTGAGTAGGTTGTGGCTGTGTAGGGGCACCTTGCATTAAAGATTGTAATCCGTTCATTTTATGCTCCTATGCTCTACCAGACAGCAGGTCGAGTATGCTCAGTATGTCCCTTCCACCAGCCGCTAAACTTTGCAGACCACTAGGCTCGTAGTACGTATAGCTTTGAGTTTCAAGCGGTAGCCCCTGTAGCAATGACTGCATAAACTGGACTTGCTTATATGGGTAGTCTCGCTCCTGCTCGAACTGTGCGATGTCCGCTCCAATACCCTGCTGCTCGATTGCTCTTTGTAGCTCACCACCCGTACGTTGCGCACCTAATACGTCTAAGCCGTAGCGTTGAGCCTGTCCTGCTGCCGCCATTTGACGGGCTTGTTCTGCGTTAAATTGCTGCTGGGCTTGTTCAAACGCAGTCTGGTAACCTCTGCCTGTAATATCGGCAAGATTTCTAAGAAGGTTGCGCTGTCCTTCCGCTTCCATAATAGCTTGGCGCCCACCACCGTAAGCACCCGCCCTGCCCAGCCTACTTGCAGTTTGCACCCGTTGTATTTCTGCTTGGCGTTGGGCCTCTGCAATCTGGGGTTCAAGCGCGGCTTGTAGGTAGGGGGACATGTACTGTTGAGCCGCACCCGCCGCAGTAAAAGAAGCGGGGTCGTAGGTAGTTTGCGCCGCAGTAGGTATATTAAGCGCACCAAGTCCTTGAAAAGCTTGGGTTTGTAGCTCAGATGGACCGGCGGTCAAAGGACCCATATATGCTTGATATGGCAACCCCGCCAGCGCTTGGCCTCGACCCAGCATCTCGGTTACATAAGGGCCAGCCCAACTGGATAACGAGGACTCTTCTGCCCGCATTGTATTAGTATCAGCCATTGTCTTTTACCTACGCTAAGTATTTGTTAGGGTCAATTTGCTTGCCCTGTTTGGGGTTGCCGGTGCGGTCTCGGCGCACCCTTTCCATCATGCTGTACAGGTTTTGTGCCCCTGCATCTGAATTGCCGTTACCTAGATGACTTACGACATCGGCGGGTATTACAAACTCCCCATCGCTAAGCCGGGCAGGCTCTATGTTGTTGATTGTAGCAGGAATTTGGTCTGCCATACCATCTGTGGGGCCGCCTAAGTAGTAGCCATTTATGTTACCGCCTCGGGCAAATCGGGTGCCGCCACGCTTACGGAACTCTTGGATTACTTGCTCTGGTGTAATACCGCCGTATACAGGATGGTCTTTGTAGTACGCAGCGACTTCTTCTGGTGTAGTTTTGCCTTGTTCTAGCAAAGTAGCTACAAGCATAGGCTCGTCAAAACCAGCAGTGTCGTACAGACCCACTATTTCTTCTGGTGTTTGGAAACCGCCGCGTAACAATCCTTCTACTACATCTATAGGCTGCGCGCCGTAACGCTGCGCTATTTCGTCTATACCAAACGCACCTTCGGTAATGGAATCCGCAATTAGTTGTTGCTCACCCATATCAAGGCCGTCCGAGGCGTCTATTTGTGTGTCTAAAATCTCAGTAAAACGCTGTCGGGTAGTAGGTTGCGTGCCGGTTGTACCCGTAGTTGCTGTGCCGGTTGTACCCGTAGTTGCTTGTTGGGCCGCCGCTGCCGCTGCCGCTGCCGCTGCCGCCGCTTGTTGAGCAGCTAATTGTTGAGCAGCTAATTGTTGAGCAGCTAATTGTTGAGCAGCTAATTGTTGAGCAGCTAATTGTTGAGCCGCCGCTTGTTCCGCCGCCTGTGTTTCTCGTTGGGTTGCTGCCGAACCTAAAAGGGTTTCAAAAAGGTCTCGTTCTTCTTGAGCAGCTTGGTTTTGAGCGGCTATTTGCTCTGCCGTAATACCCATAAAAGGAGTAGTAGTAGATTGAGTAAACGCAGTATCCGTAAAGTATCTACGGCCCGCAGCACCGGGACGACGGGGTGCAAGCTCTCCAGTAGGGGTAGTATAAGTTTGTGCAAAAGCATTAGGGGCTAGCTCTCTAGTAGCAGTGTAGTTAGGTATTCCGCCTGTGTACCCTACCGGCTGCTGGCGACCGCCAGTACCAAAGAAATTAGCTAACCCACTGGAATCATTAGGGTTTATTATGCCGTAAAGGGCGCCAGCAACACCTATATCTTTGGCTATGTTCCCCAAGTCAAGTCTTGGTTGAGTAGGGCCAACACCGCTACTTACGGTGGTATAACGATCTTTAAGTAAATTTGTAAACCAAGACATCGTTAGCGTCCCTCTAAAATTCTTAATATTTCGTCATTTAAATCAATGGGTTGTACTATACCACCACCGTACATAAGTGCGCTATCTACTGCATCAGCTTGTTCGCTTTTCTTCTTGCCTAGCATCCGCGCCATATTTTCAGCAAGAGACAGACTTGGGTCGTATAACGCTGCTATATCAGCAACACCGGCTTTTTCTGTAGCCACGCCGCGCATACCTTGGTTTATTAGGTTTGCCGCTTCTTCAGCACCTGCTTCACCTTCACCCGCACCCGCACCTTCACCAGTACCATCCCCAGTACCAGAACCGTCACCTGCTCCATCACCACTACCTGTTCCAGTACCCGTACCAGTACCTTCACCCGCCCCATCACCAGTACCCGTACCAGTGCTTAACCCACCACCCGTACCTCCGATGTTTGTTGTTCCTGTACCTGTGGTCCCTGTACCTGTGGTCCCTGTACCTGTGGTTCCTGTACCTGTGGTTCCTGTACCTGTGGTTCCTGTACCTGTGGTTCCTGTACCTGTTGTAGAAGTAGGTAGGGTTAAAGTACCAGTAGTGCTTGTGCCGCCAAAGTCTGGTAAGTACAAAACAGTAGGCAAGTTTAGGCTGGTATCATCGACACCTGAGCTTGTTGTAGCAGTTGTATCTGTAGTAGTTCCGTATATTTTTTGGTCGGTAGCTTTTGAAGCTGTTGGATCGCTGGTGGGGTCATATTTTTGTCCCGTATAGCTTTCGTACTCTCTAATCAAAGCGTCTTTAAGAGCTGGGTCTTTTTCAGCACCGATAGCCTCGTATAATTGCCTGCCTACAATTTCTACGTTTCCAAAATCGTCTTCATCGGTTCCCGCAATACCGGTATCTGTTTGACTACTAGCCGCACTGGCTGCTTCACTACTCGCTGCTGTGTCTCCACCGCCACCGCCACCACCGGCCTCAGTTTGCACTGGGCTAGGCTCAAAAATAGGGAATAGAGTGCCCATACCCTTACCAGTTTTGGGATCAAAGTCAGGCAGTTCTTCACCAGTTTCGGGGTCATACCATGTACCGGCTACGCCTATATCTTCTTTAGATAACAACCCTGTTTGCGCCGCTTGAGTAACGGCATCTATAAGTGTTTCGTACGCACCTTCACCGCCCTCTGCTAGCCCACTAGAAGCTAACGCTAACCGGCTCTCCGCCTCAAACTTCGCCCTTTCTTCGGGGGTCATTGGGGTTTCTTCTAGCCCACTACCATCAAAAAAACCTAGAGCATCAAGAACTGAGTAAAAACCATAAGCCGGACCAAGACCTTGCAGTAAAGTCCCTAACCCAAATTTAGCGGCGCCTGCTTTTGCTGCTTCTTCTGCTGCCTTTTTTGCTGCAATTTGAGCAGGATTTATACCTTGTAGAGAAGTTAAGCCCGCCGCATTAACAGCGCCACCGCGAATAGGGTCTCTAGTCAATATGTCTGCGTTAAAAACTGGCATAATCCCACCTACGGAGGTGTTGGGCGCGTTTCAGGTAGCGCCGAAATAAAGTTAATAGTTACTACAGCAGAAGCAACCCCCGGATGGGGGCTAGTTGCGGTTTCGGAGTTAAGAGCGGCGTCTATATTATCAGACGACCATATCATCTCTACGTACTCACCGGGAGCCAAGTCCAAATTAAAGTT
>Ga0196901_1000171_pt1 | contig 35107 bp, 20 predicted proteins | sample CB_VirMetaG_FD_169099 | JGI IMG/M metagenome (GOLD analysis project Ga0196901, IMG submission 169099) | Freshwater to marine saline gradient viral communities from Chesapeake Bay - CB_1504_1 Viral MetaG (v3) (version 3) | ecosystem: Environmental > Aquatic > Marine > Coastal | place: USA... | reverse complement strand
CAACAAGGTAACACTAACCGTAGCGATTCTCAATATACATCCACTATTGAGAATCGGCGGCCGCCGCAAAGTATCACTAACTAAACGCACAGTTAGTGTTAGAAACTAGGCAGCCGCCCGACCAGTTGGGCAAGTGTCCACTATTCGCCCCAAACCCCCCGATTCTGTGCAATTATAGGTGCATGGAAAAAAACGCCTCTCAAATGTCACTCTTTCGTCAAGGTTGGAAAGCAGAAGTTTACTTTGGCAGTGAGTTGACTGCTCATCATCTGCCGACCCGTTCTGTTTATCGTTTCAAGGAAAACGACAATGTGATTCTCACTCACTCTGCAAAGTACACTGATGATGGTACTGTGGATGTGTTCGCGGTTGCTATTCGTACAGAGGTGAATCCTCGCCACTCAGTAACTGAAACTATTGAGGTTTTCGATAACTTCCTGGATGCGTATTACGCTGGTGTGAATTGTGTTAACAATCTGAACCTCGATCTCATCACTCTCTGAAACTATGTTCTTCAACGGTCCTAACGGTAAAATGTGTTCTACTCTCTCAGGTGCCGAATTGCTGGCACTTAATAACACTGATGACTTCATCGAAAATGCTAAGATGGTTGCCGAAAAAACTGGCAATCTTGACCTCTTCGAAGAAATGTTCGGCACTGATAACTGAAACCATGATGATCAAAATGACTCAAACTCAAGAAGAATTGTTCAATTCTGCTCTGGAATCTTTGTCCCAGTTTGTTATGGAAACGGACGCAGATTGGGAGATGGTTTGTGACTTTATGGAAGCACAATGTGGTGACCTTCCTGATGATGCATGGGACAAAGTTGAGGAGGTTCATGTTAACCTGAGTGGTCTCTGTTAGTAACACTAACCGTACCGATTCTCAATATACATCCACTATTGAGAATCGGCGGCCGCGGGTGGACGATCACCTAAGTGGCACACAAAATGGGCACAGGGTCCAAAATCGTTTATTGTATCTAAGTCCTCAGGAATTCGACAATGGAAGGTTACAATGGATGGGCAAATTGGGAGACCTGGAATGCATCATTGTGGATACAAAATGATGAGTTTCTCTACAACACTGCGAAAGCATGTGTGACCTTCCGGGAAGGATTAGAGACGCCTTGGGATAAGTTTGTCCGCTGTATGATGCACGGGGAAGTTGGTCGCTACCTTGAAAAAACTGGTGATGGAGTTGCATGGAATGACCCTGCAATTGATGCTGATGAGATGAATGAAATGCTGTGGGAGTTGTGATAATTTAGTAACACTAACCTCTGCACATTCACACTTTAAAAAATGACTTTCTCTGAAATCCTGCTTGACACTGCCGATCAGAATGGTTGCATTTCGTATGCTGTCGCTGAGGCAGTTTCCCGCAATCATTGTGCTTTAGATGACTTTGTGAAAGAGTATGGAATTCAACAGGATTGGAGCATGGGAGTGGATGCTGGTGAGTTTCTAGTTTGGTTAGGTTATTGATGAGTTAGTTTCTAACACTAACCGTTCCGGTTCTCAATATACATCCACTATTGAGAATCGGCGGCCGCCGGTGGACGATCCACCAACTGTCCACTAATCCGGCACCGGGACCCGATCCGGTGTATATTACATAAGTCGTCGGGAGTTCAACCCCATGTTTCTCAATGTTATGGTCAAGTTCGACTCTGATGAGTTAAGCGAACCTCAATACATTGGACCCTTTTATGATGCCGAGGATGCGTATGATTACGCTGAAGAGATGAACTACAAACTGAGTTTATCTGGCATTCCCTCTTCTGTCGCTTGCTATTCTATCTGCATTTGATTCACATGTTTGATGAACTTTGGTCTGAGATTCAAGATGCTTCCGGTGAGATCTTCGATGTCATCGACTACAAGGAAGAATGGGAGAAAGATGATAACAAGTTCAACGTAGAAGATTACATCAACTCCAACATCGATTACTGATGGCATTCGTTTCCACCTTCGATCACACAAACACCATGACTGACAACATCATGAACTCAGAGAAACTTCAGCAACTGAAAGAGAACTATGCCAACATGATTGTTGACGGCATGGACCTGGACGATTTGTGTCAACTGGCATTTGATCTGTTGGTTAGCAACTTTGATGACATCAGTGAGCAACAACTTAAGGCAGAGATTGTGGACCTTTATGATGAGGAAATCCTGAATGATTTGATGCCTGAGTAATACTAACTGTGTCGCCCAGTTTCTAACACAAACTGGGCGGCTGCCCGACCAGTTGGGCAACTGTCCACTAAACCCCCACAAGGCACCAATCTGGTGTATATTACATAAGTCGTCGGGAGTTCAACCCAAATGTCTTTCACTGCCACTCACTCTCTGCAGGGCAATCACATCATCAAAGATGATGAAACCGGTAAGTGGTTTGTATCTGCCGTTGAGAATCCTGCCTTTCGGAGTGCAATCGAAGGTCTCTACGATTTCGTGGGAGAGATGGATGCCGACTGTGACATGGCATACGATTGGGTATGCGAACAGGCAGACATTTCTACCTTCGTTGCTGATAAGTGGGCATGGGACATGTTCTATTCTGTATGGGAACAATCCGCAGTCGATGGTGGACACGAACAGATCGGTTGAGTGATGTGACAGTCGGGGGACTGTCCACCATTTCCCCCAAACCCCTTCCATCCATCTTATAGTGACTTCAGTCACACAAACGACACCAAATGCGTAAGATCGAACAGGAAATGAACGCCGCCATTTCTAACAGCATCAACTGGCAGAAAAACAACACCGCTGTTACTTTCGACCCCGAAACTAACACTTCTACGGTGTATCTCCACGGTAACAAAATTGCTGAGGTTGGTGACTTCGGAGTTCGTTTGTGGGACGGTGGTTATCAATCAACGACCACCAAATCCCGTATCAACGCTGTGCTCTCAGAGCACGCAATCGAGGGTGAATTTGTCTTTCAAAAGAACTTTGATTGGTTCATTCGTCTCTACAATGGCACTGAGTTCTTTATCACTGAGTTCCGCAACTCTATGAAACTGGGCACACTTTCCAACGACCTTCTGCTTGCCTGACGTTATCACTGAGGGGTGGGAAACTTCCCCTCTCTAATAACCTCAGCGGGGGTGATGCATCCCGCTCAAAACACATCACATTCCATCGCTTTACTAACAACATGATCAACGCTTTTACTTCCACCGCTATCAACGCTATCACCACCTCCGATGATATTGTCGTCGTTGAATTCAAGAATGGTCGCCAGTACGATTATCGCAGCGCTGATGTTGCCGGTTTCGTGAATAAACTGAATAACGTTATCAAGGCAGAGGAATCTGTCGGCAAGTTTGTGAACTTCTCGATCAACAATAAAGATCTGCAAAATGTCAACAACGTTGCTGCCTGATTAACACTTTGGGGGGACACTCTCCCCCCTGACTAATACAAACTCTCTGTTCTTCATTAACACTTTCTTATGTCCATCGAACTGATGCTTTCTCTGCTGAACAAAGGTAACACCGGAAACGACATTCTGTCCATTCTTGATGTTATCAGTGAACAGCAGGTTGATGACACTCAGTCCTAATACATCATTCGTTCGTTAACAGCAGTTTGGGGGGTTTATGCCCCCCCGTTGTTAAAAACCGTGGGTCCCCGGAGTCTACAAAGTGTTACGATGCCGTTCATGATCTCAAAGGCACTCTTTTTTTCTCACCCCACATAAAAATTTTTTTTGCTATATAAAAACAACTATAAAGATCAGAGGTATGCAAAAAAATCGCGCAGAAAATTTTACGACTATAGAGGTTGATCCAGTAAGTGGTGAGCACTATGTGATTATCCCTGAATGGATATTAGATGAGCAGGGATGGTATGAGGGGACAGAAGTTAATATTGAGGTTGAGAACGACTGTATTGTAATTACAAATATTGAAAGTTCTTGACAGAGTATACATAGTGCAGTATGATTCGATTGTAATTAATTACTATTATGTCTAAAGGATTTACAATAAAAGCAAAGACGCCCATGGCAGCGTCTCCCACGGAACAGGAGTGGGATTATGAAGTGGCAAAAGAAATGGTAAGAGGTAAGTCTGTCGTCTTTTGTCTTCCGGGGCGTGGAGTATCATATACATTTCTAAAGAGTTTTGTGCAACTTTGTTTTGATCTTGTACAAAACGGAGCAAGCATCCAAATTTCGCAGGATTATTCCTCCATGGTAAACTTTGCAAGATGCAAGTGTCTTGGTGCAAATGTATTGCGTGGACCGGATCAACTTCCGTGGGATGGCAAACTCAAATATGATTGGCAACTCTGGATCGATTCTGATATTGTTTTCAACACTGAAAAATTCTATCAACTTATCCTGATGGACCAAGACATTGCAGCAGGATGGTATTGTACCGAAGATGGTCGCACCACATCAGTTGCTCATTGGTTGGAGGAGGATGACTTCCGTAACAATGGGGGTGTGATGAATCACGAAACGATTGAGAGTATCTCAAAGCGGAAAAAACCTTTTACTGTTGATTATACAGGATTTGGATGGCTTCTCATCAAGCACGGAGTCTTTGAGCACACGGAGATGAAGTATCCATGGTTTGCTCCAAAGATGCAAGTCTTTGAGTCTGGTGATGTACAAGACATGTGTGGAGAGGATGTATCATTCTGTCTTGATGCAATTGATGCCGGATTTGAGATTTGGTGTGATCCACGAATTCGTGTGGGGCATGAAAAGACTCGCGTAATCTAATGACAGAAAAGTATGATATTCTATGTAAAGGACGTAGAATATATAAAAATCTAAGTCAACTTGAATATTTTGAGGTAATGGAGGACCTTGCGGTAGAATACTATCAAACAGGTTCTCCGGACCCCTCGGATTTAGAAACTAAAATTTACAAGGAGTAAAAAAAATTATGGCAAAAACTGGTTTTATGAAGGGTGGCAATTATGTGGAAGCCAAACCCAAGAAGTCTCGTCAAGGAACGGGGAAGCACACAAAATTATCCGCAAGTTCTCGTAACTCGGCAAAGAAAAGGTATCGGGGACAAGGTAAATAATGAGTCAACTCGTTGTAAATCTACCCCCACAAAAGGTATGGGTACGTAAAGAGTATCTTCGGGATTTACAGGACGGGTATGGTGAATTTGTAGAGGGCGTCTGGGTATCGGCAAAGTCGATTCCTGGGCGTGCTTTTTATTTTGAAACTTATTTGCCAGAATATGCGGCAATGTATGATAAATTACCGATTAGTGCTTTTTTATCTCGTCCAAAACTACCTGATCCCGATTTAGATCTACCTAATCTACAGTTTTGGAATTGTATGGACTATGGTATACGGTGTATTGAGAAGCAGTTTATTGGAAGTATGGACTTTATGCTTCATACACGCAATTTTGGTGCTCTTCATGGAGAATATTTGTTTACTCTAGACAATTTTCACCCTGATATTGACACTACAAACTGTAATGTAAGTGAAATACCCGAAGAACACAAGTCTCATAACTGTATTGAACTTGAAAATGGTCAATTTGCACTCTATCCAAACAATAGAATGAGGATATATGACCTTTCAATCACACCCGAAACACCAAAACAACCCGATTTTAAGGTATCAACTCAGTATTATCAAGTTGAGAATGGAGTAAGATGGGGAAGATTGGGTGATACTGATGATTATTTCTGGAAAACACCAGAAGAACAAGAAAATAAATAATCTTTAGGGATAGCAACCCCTCTAAAAGTTCTGATTTTCACGAATCAGGAGCTAAAAATGTCGAATTCATCAGTCGATAGAGACAAAAAATACATGAAAGAGATGTGGGGAACCACAAAATTGATCACAGATTATAATTCACTATCTGAAAAAAGAGTATTACAAGAAGTTATGCACGATGATTTAGATAGTAAGTATCATATTCCAGAGGATCGTCTCTCAAGACCATGTGGAGGGTCTAATGGATTTGATGATTTTGTTGAAAGATGGCATGAATGATTGATTGTAGGGGTATAAATAAATAAAAATCTCATGATCAATGGCAATAAAAAGGATATCAAGGGTTTTTAAAGACATTAATTTGTCTTTTGAGCCTCATCCTGTGACAAAAGATCTACAAATATTAAAAAATGAGAATGCGATTCGTAGATCTGTAAGAAATATTGTCCAAACAATACCCACAGAAAAGTTTTTTAATTCAATTTTTGGATCTGATGTAAGAAGTAGTTTATTCGATTTTGTGGATTTTGGTACTGCTTCTGTTATTCAGGATCAAATTCAGGTTGCAATAGAAAACTTTGAACCAAGAGTTGATAATCTTCAAGTATTTGTAAATCCAAATGCGGATGAAAATACATTTGATGTTACAGTAGTGTTTGATATTATTGGTCAAGAGTTTCCGACTCAAGAATATACATTTCTATTAGAGGCAACAAGATAATAATATGCCTTTTACTAAGTTTACTAATCTAGATTTTGATCAGATAAAAACATCCATCAAGGATTATCTTCGTGCAAACTCTACATTTACGGATTTTGACTTTGAAGGATCTAATTTTTCGACGCTGATTGATACATTAGCATATAATACTTATATTACAGCATTTAATTCAAACATGATTGTTAATGAATCCTTTTTGGATTCGGCAACACTTCGTGAAAATGTTATATCACTTGCCAGAAATATTGGTTATGTACCTCGCTCTAGAACTGCAGCAACAGCAGAGATATCATTTGATATAGAAAACCTTGGAGATATTAATACAGTTACCTTAGAAGCGGGTTTGGTGTGTATAGGTAGAGATGATGATACATCATATACTTTTGCAACACCAGAAAATATTTCCACTACTGTAAGTGGTGGTACTGCATCATTTAAAAATGTGACTGTATATCAAGGAACATTTTTAAGAAGAACATTTACAGTAGACACTTCACTTAACCAAAAATTTATTTTAGACAATTCTTATGTTGATACTTCAACTATAAGAGTATACATCAAAGGTACTCAAGAAACTGGAAAAGGAGTTGAGTATACTTTAGTTGATAATATTATTAATGTCAATTCTGAATCAAGAATCTTCTTAATTCAAGAAATTCAGGATGAAAAATACGAATTATTATTCGGTGATGGATTTATTGGAAAGAAATTGGAAAATGAATCTACTATTACAGTAGAATACATTGTTACTGATGGTATTGATGGTAATGGTCCATCAATATTTTCTTTTGCGGGAAGTATTATTGACCAACAATCGAATCCAAAGAACCCCGGCAATCCTACTATAACAACTGTTTTAAAGGCACAGAGTGGGTCCAATGCCGAGACTTTAGACTCTATTAAGTATTATGCCCCTAGAATCTATTCGGCACAGTACAGGGCGGTTACAGCAAGGGATTACGAAGCAATTATAAAACAGATCTATCCAGAAACTGAATCAGTATCGGTAATTGGTGGAGAGGAACTTGATCCACCCGAATTTGGATCAGTAACAATTAGTATTAAACCAAAAAATGGATCTTTTGTTTCGGATTTTTCAAAGAATCAAATACTATCAAAATTAAAACAATATGGAGTTTCTGGTATTAATCAAAAGTTAGTCGATCTTAAAGTTCTTTATGTTGAAATAGAATCATCAATATATTTTGATTATTCAAAAACTTCTAAGGTTGATGATTTAAAAACAAGAATTACAAATTCTCTTAATTCATATTCCAAATCTATTGATCTAAACAAGTTTGGTGGTAGATTCAAATATAGCAAATTGTTACAGGTTATTGATAATACAGATAATGCCATCACTTCAAATATTACAAAGGTAAAAATAAGAAGAGATTTAAAAGCTGCTGTTAATCAATCTACACAGTATGAGTTATGTTTTGGAAATAAGTTTCATGTTAATGAAGATGGTTATAATATTAAATCAACGGGATTTAAAATAATTGGAGAATCTGATACAGTATACTTGACGGATACTCCAAATGAGGACAAAAAAACAGGAATACTATCCATAGTTAAACTAATAAAAGAAACTGGCAGAAATAGAATAATTGTAAAAAATGCCGGTACGGTGGATTATGAAAAAGGAGAAATTTTATTAGAAACAGTAATCATTACTTCAACATCTTTACCTGATAATATTATTGAAGTTCAGGCCGTTCCAGAATCAAATGATGTTGTTGGTTTGAAAGATTTATATCTCAGTTTTAATATATCAAAAAGTCAAATAAATATGGTCAGAGATGTCATTGCATCAGGTGATGAAATATCTGGAACAGTTTTTGTTAGAGATTTTTACACATCAAGTTATTCAAACGGGAAATTAATAAGAGAGTAATATGATACAAACAGGTTTTGAATCTAGGATAAAGATTCAACAAATTATTGATAGCCAATTACCTAGTTATATTTTGGATGAAAGTCCAAAAGCGGTTGAATTTTTAAAGCAATATTATATTTCTCAGGAGTATCAAGGTGGTCCGGTAGATATTGCCGAAAATTTGGATCAGTATTTGAAATTAGACAATCTTATACCAGAAGTAATAACTGATAGTACAACTACAACTAGTATTACATCAATTGATGCAGATGAAATTTATGTTACTAGTACCAAAGGATTTCCAAAAAAATATGGTTTATTAAAAATAAATGATGAAATAATTACATACACTGGTATTGGTACAAATGTTTTTACTGGTTGTGAATTAGGTCGTGGTTTTAGTGGAATTACAAATTATCATCAGGAAATAAATCAAGAAGAACTTATATTTTCTACATCATCAGCATCAGAACATGAGTCTGGTTCTACTGTACAAAATATAAGTTCATTATTTTTAAAAGAATTTTATAAAAAATTAAAATCAACTTTTGCTCCTGGATTAGAAAATGTCAATTTCAATGAAAACGTAAATGTTGGCAATTTCTTAAAACACGCAAGAAATTTGTATGAATCAAAAGGAACAAATGAATCATTTCGAATTTTATTCAATGTTCTTTATGGAGTAACACCTAGTATTGTAAATCTTGAAGATTTTTTGATAAAGTCTTCATCTGCTGAATTCTCAAGAAGAGAGATTGTAATTGCAGAATCTATTTCTGGAAATCCAATTAATTTGGTCGGTCAGACAATATTTAAGCAATCTGATTTAAATACAAACGCTTCAGTTTCTTCAGTAGAAAATTTTACCAGAAATGGCAAAAAATATTTTAAAATAAAGTTATTTGTAGGATATGAGGAAGGCAGTGCTGTTCAAGGAACTTTTGTTGTAACTCCTAATACAAAAGTTTTACAAGATGTGGGTGTTGGAGCATCGACTATTTCTGTCGATTCTACAATAGGATTTAAAGAGTCTGGTAAAATAATTTCGGGTATTAATACTAATATAACTTACACTAATAAAAGTATAAATCAGTTTTTTGGATGTTCGGGAATTTCCAGTGCAATATCCGAAACTGATAGCATAAGATCAGATGAATCTTATTTTGGATATGAAGATGGAGATACAAGTAAAAAAGTTGAAATCTCTTTATTGGGGGTATTATCAGATTTTACTCAAATTTCTGATACCCTAAATGTAAGTGAAGGTGATGAGATTTTTGTTTCTAACCTTGGTGAGATAATTGATAATCCAAGCGATAAAATATACAAAGAAATATTTGCAAATTCATGGATTTATAATACAAGTGTTTCTTATGATGTCGATAAATTTATTTCTGGCGGATCAAAAATAGTTTTAAAAAGTAAGGTTGATGAATCCAGTTTAAAAATTGGCGATAAAATTAAATTATTGGGAACATCATTTGAATCAAGAGTAAAAAATATAGAGATTGTGGATGGTGTTAGAAACACAATAGTACTTGAAAGTGCGTACAGTAATTTTGATAATACTTTAGATTATAAAGTTAGGAGAGTTTTAAGAACAGCAGGTTCCAAATCAACATCTGCTCCATTAGAAGTAGATTTTATTGTATCCGATATTCAAAATCTTTATAATGATAGAAATGAATATTATTATGTTGCATCAAATTCATTACCATCCACTGATGATGGTGTAACTAATGTTCCCACACCAAAATCTTATCAAATTGGTGTAAATATAAAATCTTCTTCTGTTACCATTTCTGCAAATTCTTCATCAAAATTTGACGGTAAAGTTGGTATCAGTAGTTATAGCATAATAAATTTTAATGACACACTTCCATTTTCTAATGGAGATGAAATATTTTATTCTGCAGAAAATCCCATTGTTGGTTTAGATACTGGCGTTTATTATGCAGAAGTTTTAAATGATTCTCAATTGAGGCTTTATTCCTCAAGATCTTTTATTAGGACACAATCTAATTTTAAAACATTTAAAGTACCAACAGAATCCGGAAATCATAAATTTACTCTAAATTCTCAAAAATCTTCTGTCATAGGAGCACAGAAGATTTTAAGAAAGTTCCCATCAAATATTAATAATAGTGAAAATAGTGATACTATTCCCGGACCTACTGGAATGTTAATTGATGGTGTAGAAATTTTTAATTATAAATCTAGAGATAAAATTTATTTTGGACCTTTAAAATCAATCGAAGTTTCTAATAGGGGAGAAGGATATGATGTAATTAATCCTCCGGTTATTTCAGTTTCTGCAGGTGGTACAGTTAATGCACTTGTTCAACCAGTTTTGTCTGGTAAGGTCACTAAAATACATGTAGACACTCAAGAATTTGATATTGATAAAGTAATTTCTATTGGAGTTACTGGTGGAAATGGTAGTGGTTTAGTTGTAGATCCTATTTTAACTAAAAGAGTTAGAGAAGTATTTTTTGATGCAAGAACAACTAACAATCTTGGTGGAATCAATACTGTAGGAGAAACAATAACATTCCAAACTAGTCATAATTTCTCTAATGGTGAGGAAATTATTTACAATTCTAATGGCAATCTTCCTATAGGAATCAATACTTCAGGTCCATTAGAGTTACCAATATCAACACTAACAAATAATCAAAGATATTTTGCAAAAGTATTAAATAATTCATCAATTCAATTATATAAAAAATATTCTGATTATTCTTCAGGCATCAATACTGTAGGTTTTAGCACTATAAACACTGCAGGAGTGCATAAATTTACTACAGCATCATCTAAAAATACAATATCCGAAATAAGAATACTCGATGGTGGAAATTATACAAATAGAAAATTAATAGTAAAACCTTCCGCAGTATCGCAAAGTTTAAATTCTATTAAATTTGTTAATCATAATTTCAATCATGGTGATCTCATTAATTATGAATATGAAACTTCCGCAATTAGTGGTCTTTCATCAAGCAATAAGTATTATGTTATAAAGATTGATAATAATAGTTTTAGATTGGCTGATGCAGGCATAGGTGGCACCATCAGGTCCAATTTTGAGAGAGGTAAATATGTAAACTTTGGAGGATCTGGTAGTGGGTATCAGTATTTTAAATATCCTAATATTTCAGCTTTCTTAAATTATAAACCTGTAGGATTTGGAACAACAAGTCAAGAAGGACAAATAGTAACTTTAACAACCGAAGTCAGAGGTGAAATAATTGATGCGTATCTTTATGAAGGAGGAACTGGATATGGATCTTCTATTGTAAATTTTGAGAGTAAACCTCCAATTTTGATTAAAAACGGAAAAGAATGTAGAGTAAGACCAATAGTAATTAATGGTCTAATAGATTCGATACAAATGGAATATGGGGGATTGGAATATAATTCCGTCCCGGATGTTATAATTACAGATTCGTCTGGAATGGGCAGTGGTGCAGAGGCAAGAGCTATAATATCTAATGGAAGAGTTTCTGAAGTTAGAGTTGTAAATGCTGGTATTGGATATTCTAATACTTCAACTTCAGTATTAATCAAATCTGCTGGTACTGGAGCAAAATTTAATCCAAAAATTAGAGATTTGACATTTAATTTGCAAAAAAAACTTGGAAAAGAAATCCTAATAGAATCTCCAAATAAACTTCAGTATGCAGTTTGTGGTTATTCAACAAGTTATTTTGAAGAATCTGGTCACTCTCCCATCATTGGATGGTCTTATGATGGCAATCCAATATATGGTCCATATGGATACTCCGATCCTACAAATACGCAATCTTTACCTAAAAGATTAGAAACTGGTTATTCTAATGCAAATGTTGCTAATGTAATCGATAGACCATCTTCAGACGATTTTGTCCCAGGGACATTTATAGAAGATTATAAATTTGATAATTCTGGAGATTTGGATAAACATAATGGAAGATTTGCAAAAACTCCAGAATTTCCTGAAGGAGTATATGCTTACTATGCAACTATTGATTCTGTTGTAGGAGATCCAGCATTCCCTTATTTTATTGGAGATACTTTTAATTCAAAAGTTGTTTCAGATAATTTTAAACTAAATCAATCATTTGATTTTATAAATTCAAATTTAATTAGAAATACATTCCCATATAAATTACTTGATGATAATACGAGTTATGATTTTATATTTGGTTCTAAAGAAGTTAAAGATCAAAGATTATCAATTGAATCTGTTTCTGAAGGATCAATAACAGATTTTGAAATTATAAATTCGGGTGATTCTTATAAAGTAAATGATAGTTTGGATTTTGATAACTCTGGCACAGAAGGATCTGGTGCAATTGCAAGAGTTTCTCATTTAGAAGGTAAGCAAATTATCGATCTTAGAAATATTGAGACAAAAGAATATGAAAATTCGGTTGTAACAAGATTAAGTGATAATCAAGTAAAAGTAACTATATCACCAAGCCATGATTTATTGGATGATGACTATGTAATCCTTTCAGGATTTACTACAGTATCAACATTGAATAATCTTTTCCAGATAGGAATAACGACATATAAATCAGTTCTTACAGATACCTCAACAGTTTCGTCTGGAATAGGATCTACAGAAATTTCGGTTGCATTTATACCACCAACAGTATCTGTTGGAAGTAGTGTAAAAATTAAAACCGATACTTTACAAGTTTTAAACATTTCTAGAGATAGAAATTTAATGAGAGTTCATGGAAGTAGAGTCGGTTATTCTACCGGTGACGTTATTGAATTTGTTCCAGATTCATTTACTATTTCTGCAAATACTCAAAGTTTTGAATCTAGAGTTAATGATAAAGCATATTTCAATCCAACTGAATCTGTTGGATTAGGAACTACCGCAGGCATTTCTACTGCTGTTTCAGTAACATATGGAGGAATTACTGAAATACGTCAAATTCCAACCCAAACAATTTTTATAGAAGGTCATTCATTTAAGAATAATCAAAAACTTACTTTTACAGTTCCTTCTTCTGGTAATGCAGTTTCAATTTCAACTAATGGAAGTGATGCTGATGCATTTGATATGCCAACAACCGTATATTCTACGAATAGAGGCAAAAACTTAATCGGAATTAAGACAGGTATCACCGCTGCATTTAATGAAGTATTTTTCCATACAAATGGATCCGATAAGGATGATTACTTACTTGAATCTAATTATGCTCAAGTAACTGGTAAAGTTAGTAAGATAACTTCTGTTGTTGCAGTTTCAACTGCTCATGGATTGTCTAATGGGGATAAAGTTAAGTTATCCGTTCAACCAAATCTTAATGTAGGTATTGGAACATCTACTCAAGCTATATTACTTACAGTAAGTTCTGGTGATGATTACGTATTAATCAATGATAATGCAAACATTCCCATTAGTTCAGTAGATACTGATAATAATACAATAACAACCACTACAAATACTTATAATACTGGTGATAAAGTTCAATATAGTCAATCAGTGGGACAAATAACTGGGTTGGTTAAACAAAGTTATTACTTTATATTTAAAGTTAATGATAATACTTTTAAATTGTGCGAAACTTATAGTGATAGTGTAAAAAATCCCCCCACTACGATTGATTTTACTGGAAAATCGGGAACTGATTTCTTATTAAGTAATGTAAATCCAAGAATAAAAGTAACCAAAGGGAATAATTTAGTATTAAACGGAACTAATAATAAAATATTTACTGATAATGAGTTTAAAAATCAATTTGTTTCTACTGGATCTACTACTAATTTTAATGTAGTATCTACAGGATCTTCTATAATCCTAAATTATAGCGAAGATTTACCAACAAAACTTTATTATAGTAGAGAGCATCCAACTATAAGTGAATCTTATATTAAACCTGACAAAGATGTCAAAAATTATAATGAAATTTTATATGTAGATAGTGTTTATCAAAATGAATACACTGTAACTGGTGTGGGTGAAACTACATTTACTATCAACTTAACTGAAAAACCCGAAAGAAGTTTTTATCAAAAAACAGATTGTAATATTCTTAAGTATGAGACAACATCTAAAACTGCCTCTGGTGGAATCTCTGATATAAAAATTCTTTCTTCTGGATCTGGATACAAAAAACTTCCAGTAATATCCAATGTAACAACTAGTTTGGGTAAAGATGCCGTCATTATTCCAAAAGCAAGAAATGTTGGAATAATAAAAGAAACTAGAATTATAAACGAAAATTTTGAATACCCCTCAGATAAAACATTACGTCCAAAAGCTCTTATTTCCACACTAATTCGAGTTAAAGATAACAATACTGTTGGCATCATTTCTGTAACAGATGGAGGTAGTAACTATGTATCTCCGCCATCAATTATACTTGTTGATTCTGTATCCAAAAATAAGATTAGTAAAGGTGTATTTGAATGTAAATTACTAGGATCATCTATAGGTTCTATTGAGACAATTATTGAACCAAAAGGACTGCCTGATAATGAGATTGAAGTTTATACAACAAATAATACAAATGGAATTAGTATAGAAAGAGTAGAATCAAATTCTAGTACCACATTTACTTGCCATATTACCACACCATCATTAGGATTTACAGTATTTCCTTTTAAGGTAGATGACAATGTATTCATTGAAGGTATTATAAAAAATAGTAATAATGGTTCAGGTTTTAACTCTGAAGATTATGATTTTAATTTCTTAAGAGTTAGTGCCGTAGATGAATCTGCAACTCCCAATAATACAATTACGATTGATATAAGTGGCATATCTACTTCTACAAATACTGGTATCGCAAATACAATAACAGATTCATTAGCCACGGTAACAAATAGCAATGTTTATCCATCTATCACACTTGTAAAGAAAAAATCTAATTTTATAATTGATGAAAAAATAATTACCAATAATTTAGAAAGAGATTTAATTGTAACAGAATCAAATGCCAATTTTATAAAAGTTAAAGGTAGATATAAGTTAACTAGTGGTGATATTTTAACCGGTAAAGATTCTCAAAGTGTTGCTACTGTTAGTTCAATTGATAGCACTTTAAATAATGGAGAGTTTAAAATAAACTATTCTATTAATAAGTCTGATGGTTGGTCAAATAACATTGGCAAACTAAATGAAGATGTTCAGGTAACATCGGATAATGATTATTATCAAAATCTATCATACACCGTAAAGAGTCCTATAACATATCAAGACTTAATTACTCCTGTTAATAGTATGCTTCATACTAGTGGAATGAAAAATTTTGCTGATGTTGGCATTACTTCAGTTACAACTAATGTTGGTGTAGATACTTCTGAAATGATTGTATCGCAACTTTATAATATTTTAGATGAACAAAGAGTGGATAGTATCCGTCAATTTGATTATGTTAGAGATTATGAAATATTGTCAGATTCATCCAAATTTATAGAATTTAAAGAAAGAAAGCTTACAGATTATATTAATGTTACTAGTGATTTAGTAAAAACTATTGATGATATTAGTGATCAATTTTCTTCTCTTGATGATAATCCTGATGAATTTGTAAATATTTTTAATATCAATGATTTTGACACATATACAAACCTTCTTTTTAGAATAGAAAGTTTAGACGATTCTGAATTGCAATTGACTGAATTAACTTTATTACGTTCTGGTAGTACTAATGTGTTAGTTCAAAGGGGTGGAATTATAAATGATAAGAGTGATATGTCACTCGATTATGGAAGATTCGTAGTAGAAACTGAAATTACTAATGAATCATATCTTCGTTTTTATCCAAATGATCCATATAATGTTGATTATGATATAAGATTATTGGGTAGTAAATTCACCTCAGACTCTGTTGGTGTGGCAACAACGACTATTGGATTTGTCAATTTAATTGATTCAACTAAACTGGTATCTGCAACTCAAACAACCGATTTAGTTTCTGTCGATGCTGAAAATGTAAAGTCTTTATATGCAAATATCCAGGTTATTAATACATCAACAAATGATATGAATTTTGTTGAGTTATATTTGACTCATGATGACACAAATACTTTCTTGGCAGAATCTTTCTTTGATGCAGAAGGATCATCTATAACAAAACAATCTATAGGAAGTTTTGATTCTAATATTAATAGTGGTATATGCTCAATTACATACACCAATGATACATCTTCTAGTGTTAGACTTCGTTCTAAAATAATTGGAATAGGTACAACTTCTGCTGATATAGGTGTTGGTACTTATAAATTTGGTGCGGTCGGTCAACCAGATGATTCAGTTAGAAGTGCTATTTATCAATCAAATTATTCTGTAGGTATTGGAACCACAAATGTAGTAGGACTTGATTCTTCATTATTTAATGCGGTCAAATCCATTGTCCAAGTTTCTTGTGGATCTACTAAAGCTTTGCATCAAGTAATGGCATTACACGATGGCAATTTTGTATATGCTCAACAGTCTGCATTTATTTCAGTAGATAGTAATTTACCAAATACTGATTACGAAGAATATGATAATACGTTGGGAATAGGTACATTTGGAGTCGAATACTCTGGAGAACAGTTTGTTTTGGAGTTTCATCCAGACACTGAGTTTGTAGATGCGGAAATAAAAGTATTATCATTTAATCAATGTTTCTATTCTAATGTTGATGAAAATATTCCTGTTGGACTGCAAAATGGAAATTCATTGGATTACATGGATACAAAACATTATAATGCTCACAATGGAGATAGAGTTAATTCAACATCTTTTGAATTGACTAATAATGGAACTCCTATTTTTGCAAAAACTTTTAATCCAAATGATAGTGGTATTTTAAATACATCTACGGGCAAATTTACAATCAAAAATCATTTCTTTAGAAATAATGAGGAATTAATTTACACTCCTGGTTCTAGTTTTGTAGGTGTTGGATCAACACCTATGCAATATTATAATTCAACCGCAGGTATTACAAGTACACTTCCATCAAGTGTTTTCGCTGTTGTTGAATCAAATGATGTATTCCAAATTTCTACTACCAGATCTGGAACTCCAGTTACCTTTGTTGGAGTTGGTACTGGAAATCTTCATAAATTTGAAATGTCTAAAAAAAATGAGAAGGTTGTTATTTCAATTGACAATTTAATTCAGTATCCTCTATTATTTACTCCCACAAAATATAGTTTGAATGAAAATATTGATAATGGAAATATTGGAATAAGTACAACAAGAACAATATTCTCTCTTTCAGGAATATCATCAATTGCTGCTAACGATATTTTGAGAGTGGATGATGAGTATATGAAAGTTATCAATGTTGGTTTTGGAACAACAACAGTAGGTCCAATAACTGGAGTAGGGACAACTGCCCTTGTAGAAGTTTCTAGAGGTTTTGTTGGTAGTTCTGCGACATCTCACTCCAACATTACTGGAGTAGCTACTGTTTATAAAGGTTCATATAATATTGTTGATAATAAGATATTCTTTACTAGTCCTCCTAGAGGAAAAGATGGTGAAGAAAGAGACTTTAGTAATTTAGAATTGCCAACATCAAAGTTTGATGGTAGAGTCTACTTTAGAAGTAGTTATGAAAGTAATGAAATCTTCGATGATATTTCTCACGAATTTAGTGGTATAGGTAGAACTTTTGCATTGACTGTTGGTGGAGCAAACACTGCTGGAATAGGTACAACAGAATCTCAAAGATCTGGTTTATTATTAATTAATGGAATATTCCAATCTCCCACAACTTTGAATAATCCAAATGGAAATTTTGAGATTATATCAAATAATGCCGGTATATCGAGTGTGGTATTTACTGGAATTAGATCTGCTACCGATTCTTCATTCATTGTAACATCTGATTATGATGTCAATTTGAATGAAATTCCTAGAGGGGGAATAATTATTTCTCTTGGATCAACAGGTGGTGTTGGATATGCTCCTCTTGCAGGAGCTTCTGTGACAACAACATTTGCTTCTACTGGTGTAATTGGACCAATTGGAATAGGTACGACTGATAATCTTGGATCTGGATACAATAATATTGGATTAGTCACAGTTACTGCTTATGATCCAACTGGTGCTGGTTCTGGTGCAAATATATCCGCTACTGTTGGTGCAGGAGGAACATTATCATTTGATACTCTTGATGGAGGAAGTGATTACTCTACTCAAACTAAGATTTTTGTCTCAGAACCAACTTATGAAAATTTAAATATAAAAGGTATTTCTAGACTTGATGGAACTACAGATACTGGAATTGGACTGCAAATGTCAGTTGAAGTTGGTGGAGCTTCAACAACAGTTGGTATTGGATCAACATATGCAAAAATTCAAACTTTTAAGATTACACGACCAGGTTATTCATTTAGAAAGGGCGATAAATTTACTCTGGTTGGTTTAGTAACAGATTCTAGATTGTCTTCCCCACTAGAAGAATTTACATTAGAAGTATTGGATACATATCAGGATTCATTTGCTTTCTGGAGATTTGGAGATCTTGACTATGTAGATAATATTAAAAATTATCAAGATGGTGTGAGGACTAGATTCCCATTAACTTATAGAGATGGAGTTCTGCTTAGTTTTGAGGTAGATAAATTACTGTCAGAAGAAGTTAATTTTGCAAATTTATTACTAGTATTTGTTAATGGAATTCTTCAGGAACCCGGAGAATCATATGAATTTAATGGAGGCACATCTTTTAGATTTAAAACCGCCCCCAAACTTGAAGATCAAATTGATATATTCTTCTATAAGGGAACGAATGGAGTAGATATTAAGGATGTTTCAAATAGAAAACCAATTTTAGAATTGGGTGATGAGTTGCAAATTCTTGGATCTTCTTTAAATATGGAAGGACAGGATGAAAGATTGACACTTAATATTACAAACTCAGATAGAGTTCAAACTAATCTTTATAGTGGTCAAGGATTGGATGAAATTAATTATAGACCTGTCAATATTATTAAACAAAAATCTGATAAAGTTATCTCTGGAGAAAAAATTTATAAGACCAGAGATTCTTTGGAAGCATATATTTATCCAACTGCAAAGATAATTGGTAATGTAAGTTCTTCAGAAACTAACTCAATATTTGTTGATAACGCTAAATTCTTTGATACAAATGTTGCTGTTGCTGGAACATTTGATGCAATGATAGTCGGCGGTCTTCCAAACCCAGTAACGGCATCAGCGACTGCTACAGTGAACTCGGAAGGAGAAGTGACTGGTTTTACTATCTCTGGCGGTAGTGGATATGTTAGTGTTCCTACAGTATCTATATCAGCACCTCCAGAAATCGCTGTAGGTGTTGGAACAACTGCTACTGCCACTGCAACTCTCTCAAATGGATCTGTCAATGCTATTTCAATTACTAATCCAGGACTTGGTTATACTATTGCACCAAAAGTATTAATTTCATCACCAGATATTATTTTAGATAATATTACTGATTTGGAAGGAGATGAAACGCGAGGATATTCTGGTTTAGTTACCAGCATAACTCCAGTAACAGTTGGTGGAGATCCTGCAATTCAATTATCACTTCTAAAAACTTCTTTAGGATCATTAAATGAGTTAGCAACAATTGGTACGCCAATTTATGTTTTTAATACTCGTATTGGATCTGGAGTAACTGCTATGGATACTTTAGGTATTCATACTGTAGGTATAGGAACCACATTTGCAGATAATGTTTATCATCTTACGAATATAGACACATCTACATTCTCTGGTCAAAATTTAGCGATTGTAAAATGTAAGGTTCAAGTTAATACTGGATTGACATCTATTGGCGATAATGATAATCCGGTTGGAGAATTCTCATGGGGAGAATTAAGAAATACTGGCGGATTTGGCAGATCTTCTTCAATTTCTATAGGTGTTACTGGTTTAACAATAGATGCTGGTTTGACAACATTTCCAGTAATTCAAAGAAGAGGATCTATCTATGGAATTAGAGACACTGGAGCTCTCAAAAAACAATTATAAATATCTAAAAAACGATTAATATGGCGGCTATAGTAACGGACCAATTTAGAATATTAAATGCAAATAATTTTATTGACTCCGTAACGAGTACCAATAATTCTTATTATACATTTTTGGGATTAGTTGATTCTTCTCCATCTTCACCCGGATTTGGAAGAACATCTAATTGGGATACAAATACACCATCACCTACTGACAATTTTCAATATTCTTTGCATTATAGAGAAACTGCATTATTTGGTAGAAAAATAACCGCTTCTGATGTGCGTAGAGTTGTAAGAAGGGTCAATTGGAATATTGATACCCCTTATGATATGTACCGTCATGATTATAGTATAGATAATCCTACCCCTAATGGAGGAACATCTAGACTATATGATTCAAATTTTTATGTGATGAATAGTGAGTTTAAGGTTTATATTTGTTTAGATAATGGTGGTTCTAAAACTGGGGTTGATGCAAAAGGTAACAGATCTAAATATGAACCAACTTTTACTGATTTAGAACCTTCATCAGCTGGTGTTGGTGATGATGGATATATATGGAAATATTTGTTTTCTGTTTCTCCAAATGATATTATAAAATTTGATTCTACTGAATATATTATTCTTCCAAACGATTGGTCAACATCTACAAGTGCGCAGATACAATCAGTAAGAGAATCGGGCAATTCTGATATTAATAAAAATCAAATAAGAAAAGTTTATATCAAAAACGCTGGAGATAATTACAAATCTGGAACTTATACTGGATTAAATATACTTGGTGATGGGACTGGCGGTAAGGTTACAGTTACAGTAGCAAATACTGGAGAAATTACGGACGTTACAGTTACTTCTGGAGGAAGTGGATATACGTATGGAATCATTGATTTAACTACAGTTAGGGGGGATCAGTGGAGTTCTCCTAGCGATAGAGCGTTATTAATTCCTATTATTCCACCATCAAAAGGACATGGATATGATCTCTATAAAGAATTAGGTGCCGATAAAGTTTTAGTTTATACTAGATTTGATGATTCCACTAAAGATTTTCCAACAGACACTAATTTTTCACAAGTTGGAATTATAAAAAATCCAGAACAATATTCCTCATCAGGATCAATTTTTACCGAAAGTAGTTTTTCAAATCTTTATTCTATGATGTTAAGTGATGATACAACAATCACACCAACAATTGGCGATTATATGTATCAAGAAATAGCAGGAGTTGGGACTGCGCAAGGTTACGTTGCATCATATGATAAAAATACAAAAGTATTAAAATACACAAGAGATAGATCACTATATTTTGCTAATGAATATGATCAAACTGATCATCCAAATGTTACAAAGAAATCCACTTTTGCAGAATTTCAACAGTCTGCGGGTAATGTTACTGTAGGAAGTCTTTCGGTTTCTATTCAAGATTTTACTGGAATTGCAAAGACGGTTGCAAATCAAGAAATAAATCTTGGAGTTACTTTTAATTCCGGACTTGCAAATCCTGAGATAAATAGAAAGACGGGAGATATTATTTACATAGATAACAGACCCGAAGTTACTAGAGATATTAGACAAAAAGAAGACGTTAAAATTATTCTGGAATTCTAAAAAAAATGGCACAAAAAAGAAATTTAAACGTTAATCCATATTACGACGATTTTGATAGTGATAAAAATTTTAATAAAGTTTTATTTAAACCAGGATTTCCAGTACAATCTAGAGAACTAACAACTCTACAATCTATATTACAAAATCAAATAGAATCTTTTGGCAAACATATTTTTAAAGAAGGATCAATGGTTATTCCTGGCGGAATAACTTATGACCCTTCCTTTTATGCCGTAAAATTAAATGCAATAAATTCCGGTGTTGAAGTTTCCGCATATATTAATAATTTTATTGGCACAAAAATCACAGGACAAGTTTCTGGAGTTACTGCAACTATAAAATATGTTGCTTTCCCAGGAGATCCAAACATTGATGATTTAACAATTTATGTTAAATATGATGATTCTTCATCAGATTTTGAGTTTACTCCTTTTTTACATGGAGAATTTTTAATTGCAAATAAAAATATTACCTATGGCAATACTACTATAAATTCTGGAACTCCTTTTGCATCTCTGTTATCTTCCAATGCGACCTCAACTGGATCTTCAGTATCAATACAATCCGGAGTTTATTTTATAAGAGGTTATTTCGTTAATGTTAATAGTGAAACAATGTTATTGGATGAATATTCCAATACTCCTTCATATAGAGTAGGTCTAAGAATAGATGAGTTGTTAGTTGGTGCTAAAGATGACTCATCACTTTATGATAATGCGAAAGGATTTTCTAATTATGCTGCTCCAGGTGCCGATAGATTAAAAATAGGTGTTTCATTATCTAAAAAATCTTTAAATGATTTGGACGATAAAGATTTTATAGAACTTTTAAGAATCGATAATGGAAAAATAAAAAAAAATCAAGATAGAACCCAATATAATATTATTCGTGAATATCTTGCACAAAGAACTTATGAGGAGTCTGGAAATTATGCTGTTGTCCCATTTATACCAACACTAAAAAATTCCTTAAATGATAGGTTAGGTAATGATGGTCTTTATGATGCAAATCAAACGACAGAGCAATTAAATACTCCATCAGATGACCTTTTATGTGTTCAAGTTTCCCCTGGAAAGGCATATGTAAAAGGATTTGATGTAAAAACCGATGGAACTTTAGTATTAGATGTAGATAAACCAAGAGATACTGCAAAAAATGTAACAAACGTCCCATTTTCAATGGGGAATGTTCTAAGGGTTAACAATGTTACTGGTCATCCAACTCAAAATGGAACTATAGATTTTTATAGTAGGCATGGTGGTGAAGGAGTAAATATTGGAAAATCTAGAGTTTATACATTCACTGTAACTGATCAAGCATATAGTGGACCTTCAACTAAATGGAATTTATACTTATATGATGTACAAACATATACAAGGTTAAATTTAAACAATTCCGTTTCTGCTTCTGCATTACCTGCTACATCTTTTGTGAAAGGGAAAAACAGTGGTGCAAATGGATATGCTGTTAGTGCTGGAAGTGATAGTAATAATAATTTAGTTACTTTAACGCAGGTCTCGGGAAAATTTGCTATTGGAGAGCAAATTTTAATAAATGGCGTTGAAGTTTCAAATTCAATTACAGATGTAATTTCATACGGAACTCAAGATATTAAATCTGTTTCTCAGTCTTCCTCAGGATTTGTTGCAGATTCTTCTTTAGAAAGTTTTCCCTTACCAAATGATGTTTCGGAAATTACTATTAATAGCAACACAGTAACAAGTGCAGGTGGAAATTTCACGGGAATAACGACAGATACTGTTATTCGTTATAAGAGTGCAGTTGCTGGTGATACATTAGAAACATTCTTTAGAGTAGCTGATGTATCAAAAGACGGTTTGCAATTGACTACTGCTGATATAACCGGAGTTAGCGGAGTTTTTAAAGGAGGAATCACTGATGGCACATATCAAGCTAGAATTGGTGCTCCAATTATAAGAAATCAAGAAGATGCTAAATTATATGAAAAATTCCCAAATAATAATATTTCTTCTTTAGATCTTTCTTCATCTAATTTAAAGATAAGATTGCAATCAAATCAAACACAAACTTCAGATTTGGTTGGCATAGTAACTATGTCATTAAATGATTTCGATACTTCGGGAATATCAACAGTAAACTTTAGTGCATTTGATGCCGAAAGATACTCTCTTTATAATGATAGTGCCCCAAGATACATTGGAACAATAACTTCTGATTCATTTAAAATTGATACTGCAAATAATACAGTTTCTTTCTCAGGACTTTCTCCAGGAAGATCATATAAATTAGATGCAACATTAACTAAAGTTGGAATAAAGAGTAAGAAAAAAAATTACACTAGAAGTACTGAATTAATAGTAAATTTATCAAGATTAAATCAGTCTGGCACGAATTCAAATACGACAGTAAATGATGGATTAACATACAATAACAATTGTTATGGTCTTAGAGTGCAAGATGAAGAAATATCATTGAATGTCCCTGATGTTTCAGAAATTATTGCCGTTTATGAATCTTTAAATTCTTCAGATCCAGTTTTAGATAAAATAACATGCTTATCATCCTCAAATATTGCCGAAAATGCTATTGTTGGTGAAAATATTATTAGCAAATCTGGTATTGTTATTGCTAGATTTGTAAAGAGCACTTTAACAGATGTTGCTAGTATTGTATATTTAAATTCTGGAAGATTTAATATAGGTGATGTGGTTATTTTTAAAGAATCCAATATAACAACTACAATAACAAATATTCAGTTGGGAAGTTACACTGATATAACTGACAACTTTATTTTGGATCGTGGACAAAGAGATCAATATTATGACTATTCTAGAATTGTTAGACGAAATGAATCTACTATACCGTCTAAAAGACTTTTAATTATATTTGACCATTATGAGGTAGAAGCAACTGATAATGGAGATCTTTTTACAATTCAAAGTTATGATAATGATAGATATGAAAAAAATATTCCTCTTATAGGTGTAGATGCAGTTAGAGCTACTGATACCTTTGATTATAGACCAAGGGTATCCGCATTTACAGGAAATAGTGCATCTCCTTTCGACTTTACTTCAAGGAATTTTACATCACTAAGTAAAACAATTGCCCCAAATGAAGATTCTTTAGTATCATATGATTACTATATTGGAAGAATTGACAAATTATATATTGATAAGTTGGGAGTATTGGGAATTAAACAAGGTCAATCTGGAATAAGACCAAAAGCACCTTTAATTAGTGATGATGCAATGGAAATTGCAACTATATCTTTACCACCATATCTATTTGATCCTCAAGATGCTGAAATATCTTTAGTTGATAATAGAAGATATACTATGAGAGATATTGGATTAATTGAAGATAGAGTTGAAAATTTAGAAGAAGTAACTTCTTTATCATTATTAGAAATTAATACCCAGACTTTACAAATAAAGGATGCAGAAAATAGAGATAGATTTAAGAGTGGTTTCTTTGTAGATGATTTTAGAAATAATTCATTGATTAATAAAGATATCTCATCCATTCAAATTGATGAAGATAATCATGAAATGAGACCTACTCTTGTTAGAAGTAGTTTAAAAGGATCTATAGCTATTTCTGGAAATAATAGAAATCCAGAATCCATAGACTATGAGGATCCATCATTAACATTAATTGATCCAAATGTTAAAAAGAAGGGCAATTCAATAACACTTGATTACGATGAGGTTACATGGATAAGTCAATTTGTAGCAACAAAATATGTAAATGTAAACGAATATCAGGTTTCTTCTTATAGAGGTGATGTTACTTTATCGCCACCAAATGATTTCTGGACAATTACTCAGAATTTTGTCTCTTTCTTTAATAATGTGAATTTTGGGGCAGCTGGTGGATTTTCTCAATCTTTCAATTCTTTTAGTCAAAGTTCAGCAATAAGGTTTGCAAGATCAAGAAATACGCAGTTTTCTGCATCTAACTTAAAACCACATACGAGGTATTATCAATTCTTAGATTCTGAGGGTAATTTGGATGTTATACCAAAATTATTGCAAGTTGAAGATGTTAAAGGATCCTTTACAATTGGCGAAGAAGTCGTTGGTTATGAAGTAAGTGGGGATAGTAATTCTGTTGCCAGAATAAGATTCAGACTTGCTAAACCGAATCATAAAACTGGTCCAATTATTTCTCCAGAATCTGTTTATCAATATGATCCATATTCATATCCACAGGCAGTTACTATACCAGATTCGTATACGGAAGGATCAACAATATTAAATGTTGATACTGCATCTTTGTCACAAAGTGCTCAGGGTAGATATAGTGGTTATTTGGAAAAAGGATTTATACTTGAAGGACAAAGTAGTGGCGCAACTGCTTTTGTGAAAGATTTGCGGTTAATTACTGATGCATGGGGGGATTTAGTTGGATCATTCTTTATAAGAAATCCAAACATTGCCGGAAATATTAGAGTTGAAAACTCAACTCATACTTACAAATTAACCAATAGTTCCACTAATAGAAGACCACTAATTAGTGAAGATCTTGATACTTTACTTTCTTTTGCAAGAACTCAATATATAACAAGAGGCACTCTTGTACAAACATTCACCTCTATTACAAATACAACAACTATAGCTATTAGAAGATATGTTGATCCGTTAGCACAATCATTTGCAGTTGGCAGTACTATTGATGTAGAAACTGCCATAGGAAGAAATAATGATGATAATGGCATTTTCTTAACAGGTGCTAATGTATACTTTGCAACAGTAGACGAAGAAAATAAACCACTTAGAGTTGAAATAAGAACTGTTGAATTGGGCACACCAACAAGAGAAGTTATTGGACAAGCAGCTTATTTAACACCAAGAAGATATATTGATGATGGAAATGGAAATATTTCAGAAGAAACAATAATAAAAACTTCTGAAACAGGTGATGTTGCAACTAGAGTAACTTTCCCAGAACCAATATATTTGGCTCCAGGTAGAGAGTATGCTTTAGTTATTATATCCGAATATAGTGATCAATATCAGGTTTGGGTTGCAGAAAAAGGTAAAAAGAGTGTTACTGTCCAGAATCTTCCAAATCCGGATGCAGGCGTATATTCTTCACAATATGCATTTGGTGGTCTGTTCATGTCTCAAAATGGATCTATTTGGACAGAAGACCAAAATATGGATTTAAAATTTGATTTATTTAAAGCGAAATTCAAATCCTCAAGTGGTACTGCATATTTTTATAATGCTCCTTTAGATTTAAGTAATGGGTATAAGAGAGAATTGCCAAATAATTCGTTAAAAACTCTACCAAAAACTGCAACTATTAGAATTACACCAGTTAAAAAAGGTGCGTCTGATTTTAGTGACATGGAAACCGTATTAAGTCCTGGAAGAAAACTTGCAGGAGATAATAATTATCCAGGTAGTGTAGCGTATATTACTGGAGTTGGTTGTAGTGTTTTCAATAATGGTAATGATGTTGGAATTATCACTGGCGGAACAAATTACGGTATTAATGCTTCAACAAATGTAGGAACATTTAATATTGTCGGAAATGGCAAAAATTTAACTTTAGATGTTCCTGCAACTACAAACGGAACCCTGCAAATTGCTGGATTGGTTGTCAATAATGGTGGTAGTGGATACAAAGTTGGAGATGTTGTTGGTATTGTTACTGCAGATACTATTGATAGAACTGGTAAAGGTGCTCAAATAAGCATAAATGAAATTGGAGGTATTGATACCTTATTTGTTTCTGGTATGCAAGGAGATACTGGATCAAACAAAGCATTTAATGTTGGTATGGGTGTTAGTTATTATGATGATAATGGCGTTGTTGTTTCGATGGCAAACACTACTATTACAGGGATTGATAATGGACCTACTTTAAATTCTGGAAATTATTTCAAGGTTAATCACTTTAATCATGGAATGTTTGGTGCTACTAATAAAGTAGTTCTAAATGATATTACACCGAGTGCTGGATCAGCAACAACTTTAACAGCAGATTTAGCATCTTCAGATGTTTCGGAAATAAGCATTGGAAGCACGGTAGGATTTGACATTTTTGAAGGAGTCATTGTCAGTCCTAATAATCCTGGATATGTAAAAATCGGAAGAGAAATTATTCAATATAATGATATTGATATTGGAAATAAATTAATAGATATAACGAGAGGTATTGATAATACAAATATAATTGATCACAATATTTCTGATATTAATGGAAATCAATTTAGTATTCCTGTAAGTAAATATGAGTTAAATGGTATTTCTTTAAGAAGAATAAATGGTGTAACACTTGATGTTTCTTCTGAAGGAATGGATATAAGTGGTTATTATGTTTCAGTTGATAGATCATCAAACGGAACATCCAGAGCAAGTGATGATAATGCAACTTCTTATTATTCTCAATTATCATTTACAAATGAATATCAAACTGGAGGAAAGAATGCAAATGCTTCCGAAAATATTGCATTTACTGAAATTATCCCCAGTTTCCCCCTAATACTTCCAAATGATTCCACTTCGGTTTCAGGATCTATTAGAACTATTAGCGGCACAAGTGTTGATGGAAGTGAAAATTCATTCGTTGATAATGGATATGAGCCCGTTGAATTAAATCAGGTTAATAAACTTTCTTCTGTTAGAATAGTGGCTTCTGAAGTTAATGAGGAAACCTATCTAAGCACATTACCATCTAATAAATCATTAACAACCGCTATAAGGTTATCTACAACTGATGAAAATCTTTCTCCACAAATTTTCTACCTAGAGGAGACTGGAACTATTTTACAGATGCCATTAATAAATAATCCAATAACTGATTATGCATCCGATAATAAAGTAAATTCATTTAAGTATGATCCACATGCCGCAGTATATGTTTCAAACACTGTGAATCTCAAAAATCCAGCAAAAGCACTTAAAGTTTTAGTCGCAGCATACAGACATCAGACTGCAGATTTTAGAGTATTGTACAAACTAAATAGGGCAGATTCTAGTGAGGTTGAGCAAGAATTTGAATTATTCCCCGGTTATGATAATTTGAGATTTGAGAATGATGCATTATTAACAGTAATAGATCAATCCAAAAATAATGGAAAACCAGATGTTTTTGTAAGACCTAGTTTGGAAGATGAATTTTTAGATTACGAGTTTACAGCAAATAATTTAGATCTGTTTACTGGATATACAATTAAAATTGTAATGTCTGGAACAAATGCAGCATACTATCCAAGGTTTAAAGATCTTAGAACAATTGCAATAAGATGATTAGAGTAGAAGGGTATCAAAATTTATATCGCGATGAGAAAAGTGGTGCTATCATAAATCATGATAGCAATGCTTATAATCAATATGTAAATTCTTTATCATATAGAGAATCTCAAAAAAGAGAACTTGATAAGATGAAGAAAGATATTGATGAAATAAAAATATTATTACAGGAGTTGGTAAATGGATCCAGACAAAATTGAATTACAAAGTGTTACAAAAATGTTTGAATATGAAAAACAGGCAAGAGCAATTGATGAATTAAATAATAGTGAACTAAAAATTATTGCAAAATCTTATTGTAAGTTATACCTCAAACAACAAGAGGTAGTTCTTAATCTTGGTTTAACGGGAATATAAATAAGAAGTAGTAGTGTTGTGTTAGATAAATGGCTACATATTCCAGTAATATTGTTATAAACACTAATGAAGACTTTAGACAAACATTCGATTTAGCATCTGCTTCTGACAATTCTTCACTGAATTTGACTGGATATACAGTATCTTCTCAAATGAGAAAGTATGCTGGTAGTGCTACTGCAACTGATTTTACGGCGACTATAGTTTCTCCGGAAACTGCAGGAAAAGTTAGTATCGCATTAACTAGTGGAGATACTTTGAGTTTGAAGGAAGGGAGATATGTATATGATGTTGTTATTGAAAAAAATTCAGTAAAAACAAAAGTCGTTGAAGGAATGGTTCTTATTAGACAAGGCGTTACTAGATAAGGTATTTTTATGGCAAAACCAACAACTCGTCAACAACTTATTGATTATTGTTTAAGGAAACTTGGTGCTCCTGTTTTAGAAATAAATGTTGATAATGATCAAATTGATGATTTAGTTGATGACGCTATTCAACTCTTTAATGAGCGTCATTTTGATGGTGTTGAGAGGATGTATTTGAAGTATAAAATTACTCAAGATGACATTAATAGAGGAAAAGCATCAGGCACTGATGGAGTCGGTATTGTAACTACTACTGGCACATCTACTATTGTTGGAACGGCAACTACATTTAATTTTTACGAAAATTCAAACTATATTCAAGTTCCAGATTCAGTTATTGGAATAGAAAAAATATTTAAATTTGATACTAGTTCTATTTCTGGTGGAATGTTTAGTATTAAATATCAATTGTTTTTAAATGATTTGTATCATTTCAATTCTATTGAATTACTACAATATTCTATGACAAAATCATATCTGGAAGATATTGACTATTTACTTACAACAGATAAACAAGTAAGATTTAATAAGCGTCAAGACAGATTGTATCTTGATATTGATTGGTCGTCTCAAGAAGCGGATAACTTCTTGGTTATCGATTGCTACAGAGCTCTTGATCCAACATCATTTAGTCAAGTTTATAACGATAGTTTTGTAAAGATGTATTTGACTGCATTAATTAAGAGACAGTGGGGGCAGAATCTAATAAAATTCCAAGGTGTAAAACTTCCTGGAGGAATTGAATTGAATGGGAGACAATTGTATGAAGATGCGGAAAGAGAATTAGAATCCATAAGACAAAGAATGTCTTCAGAGTATGAATTACCTCCCCTTGATTTAATAGGATAATGGCACTTAATCCATTCTTTTTACAGGGTTCTTCGGAAGAACAAAGATTACTCCAATCATTAATTAATGAACAACTAAAAATTTATGGTGTGGAGGTAACTTATCTGCCAAGGAAACTTATAAAAGAAGATACTCTATTTACTGAATTACAATCATCGGTTTTTAACGATAATTTTTCTATTGAAGCTTATGTTAATACCTATGAAGGTTATGGTGGATCAGGAGATATTCTTACAAAATTTGGTATTGCACTAAAAGACGAATTAGTTATTACTATTTCTCAAGAAAGATTTGAAGATTTTATTGCTCCTTTTTTAGAGGATTTTCCAGATAATGAGATAAAAATTTCAAACAGACCAAGAGAAGGTGATTTAATTTATTTCCCTCTCGGTAAAAGAATATTTGAAGTTAAGTTTGTTGAGCATGAAAAACCATTTTATCAATTAGGAAAAAATTATGTATATGAATTGAGATGCGAACTCTTTGAATATGAAGATGAAATGGGTGGATGGGATGTTCAATCTCAAATTACTGAAGAAATTGATAGTGTTCTTGAAACACAAGGTTTTATCACCACATTGAAGTTAATTTCAATTGGATCAACGGCATCTGTTGGTGTAACTACATCTACAGGATATATTCGCAAAATATCATTAACTAATGATGGTTATGGATATACAAAAGTACCAACAGTTTCAATTTCTACAGCACCAGCGGGAGGAACTAATGCTACTGCTGTTGCAATTACAACTGCAATTAATAATGTTTATTCAGTAAAAGAAATTTTACTAACAAATCCTGGTGCTGGATATACGGTTGTTCCTAGTGTTAGTATTGTCAGTGTTGGCGAAACTATAACCGGTGTTGGATATACAACTTATGGTGTTGGAGCAGCAGCAACAGCAACTTTAGTTACTTCATCTGCTGGTATTAATGGAGTTACAATTACTTCTGGTGGAAGTGGATATCCATCTCCACCTATTCTTACTTTTACAACACCAACTTCGGGTATAGGTACTGCTTTTGGTAGAGTATCGGTTACGACAGATAATGTTGTTGATAAAGTATTCATATCTGATGCTGGTATCGGATATACTTCTGGTACAGCAACAGCAATAATTTCCGATCCACCAATTATTACTGGTATTGGCACCTTCCAATATAATGAAGAAGTTACTGGATCTATTTCTGGTGCGAAAGCAAGAGTTAAGACGTGGGATGCCACTACAAATACTCTTAAAGTTGGTACAACAGACGGTGATTTCTTGGCATCCGATGTAATTGTCGGAACTTCATCTTCTGCTAGATACAGTGTTGATTATATTGAAACGGCAGAATTTAGTGATAAATATGACAAGAGTGATGAGATAGAAGAAGAAGCAGATCTCATTATTGACTTTTCAGAATCAAATCCATTTGGTAACTATTAATGTTAGGAACTTATTACTATCACGAAATTATTAGAAAAACTATTGTTAGTTTTGGAACTTTATTTAATAATATTAATATAAAGCATAAAGATTCAAATGGAGATGTTGTAAGTGACTTAAAAGTTCCATTAGCATATGCACCTGTACAAAAGTTTTTGGCAAGATTAGAGCAAGAAGATTTAAATAAACCAGTTGCAATTACTTTACCTCGAATGGCATTCGAGATGACTGATATTAGTTATGATCCTTCAAGAAAATCTGGAGTAACTCAATCTTTTAAAGCATCTGATGGTACAAATTTAAAAAAAGTTTTTATGCCAGTTCCATATAATATTGGATTCGAATTAAATATTTTAACCAAGTTAAATGATGATGCTTTACAAATTGTTGAACAAATTTTACCATATTTTCAACCAGCATTTACTTTAACTGTCGATCTTGTTAGTTCTATTGGTGAAAAAAGAGATATTCCAATTGTATTGGATAATATATCTTTTCAAGATGATTATGAAGGAGATTTTTCCACAAGAAGAGCATTAATTTATACTTTAAAATTTACAGCAAAAACATATCTATTTGGTCCTATTTCCAATACAACTGATGGTCTTATTAAGAAAGTCCAGGTTGATATTTCATCTTCAAGCGATATTTCTGCAAAACGCGAAATGAGATATACTGCCACTCCAAATCCAATCAATGCTGGTCCTGAAGATAATTTTGGATTTGATGAGGGATGGGAATTCTTGACAGATTCTAATTCATACAGTCCTACACAACAACAAGATATTTAATTGGTTAGATATATGAGTAACAATTATGATGGTCTTGATGAGGCTTTTAATACTGAAAGTAGTATTATAGAAACAACTGCCGAGAAAATACAGGTTTCTAAATCAAAGGGAAGTGATATTGAGAAGGATTATGAGTATACCAGAGCTAACCTTTATTCGCTCATAGAGAAGGGTCAAGAGGCAATTAATGGTATTATGGAACTTGCGGGGGAAGGAGCAAGCCCAAGGGCATATGAGGTCGCTGGACAGTTAATTAAGAGTGTTGCTGATACTACTGATAAATTAATTGATCTTCAAAAGAAACTTAAAGATGTTGAAGAGGATACTATTAAGACTACCAATAATGTAACTAATAATGCAGTTTTTGTTGGATCAACTTCTGAACTTCAAAAAATGCTTAAGCAGGGATTCCTAAATAATAAAGAGTAATTTTTCTAATGGGTTGGTCAGAAAAATATAAAAAATCAATTGATTGCAACAACCCAAAAGGTTTCAGTCAACGTGCTCACTGCCAGGGTCGCAAAAAGAAAATGAGTGAAGAAAAGAAAGATCACGAATACTCCATGGCACGGTCAGAATTAAAGACCGTAACCAATGCCGTAAAGCGTCTTCAAAAGAAGATGGGAAAGAAAGGTGAGGGGAATTTGCAAGCATGGGTTCAATCTAAAATTACCAAAGCAGCAGATTATATTGATACTGCAGCAGATTATGTGACTAATGAAGAAACAAAATCTGGGGATCAAGGTCTTCGCGATTGGTTTGGTAAATCCAAGTCTTCAGATGGTAAAAAGGGATGGGTTCAACTTGGTGGCAAATGGGCAGGTAAACCTTGTGCTCGTCAACCAGGTCAAACTTCAACGCCAAAGTGCGGAAGTTCTAAAATGGCAGCAAATTTGAGTGCCGAAGAAGAGGAATCTGCAAGAAGAAGAAAAAATCGTCAAGATCCAAATCAACCAGAAAAATCTGGTGCTGCCAAACCAACTAACGTAAAAACTGAAGAAATGAACATCCAAGAAGTAAAAGATAAACCAGGTAAAGGTAGCGGCAAGAAAGATGCCTGCTATAACAAGGTCAAGTCTCGTTATTCTGTCTGGCCAAGTGCGTATGCCTCAGGTGCTCTGGTTAAGTGCCGTAAAGTTGGTGCTGCTAACTGGGGAAATAAGACAGAATCAGTGGAATTTTCTAATTGGAGAGATGATTTTAAGGCAACTGAATATGAGTTCATTGATATTATCAAACCTGAACCATTAAATGGTGAGAAGATTGATGAAATGATTGGAACTACTGGTATTAGAATACCAGATCCAGATGCTCCAGACACTTATAAAAAAAGAAAAGATGACCCAGAAAAGAAAAAACTTCCTAGAGGATATGTAAAGTTTTACGATAAGCACGGAAAAGGTCGTATTGTTGATGGTAAAAAAGTTTATGAGGATTTTGAAAAAGAAGTGCCATCAAAAGATCTCAAAAAACTTGTCAAAAAAGCAGTTAAAAGAATTGATTATGATGTTGATGGTGATGTAGATCCTAAGGACAAAGTTGAGAAAAAAACAGGAGAATATGGAGAACAACTTCCTACTCCATTTGGAAAATTTAGAACCAAAGTTAAAAATGAATCTTTTTCTGATTGGAGATTAGAACTCGATGAGAAATTAAATCTCCAAAAGGCAGAAATGGGGAAAGTGGTAAAAGATTTTTATAAATCCGATGCCCCACAGTTTGAAGGAAAATCAAAAGAAAAGCGTCGTGAGATGGCAGTAGCAGCAAAACTTTCTGCTATGAGAGAAGATTGGCAGAAAGTAAATAAGTCTGATAAAACTGATGGTATGAGCCCTGCTGCGGTCAAAGCATATCGTCGAGAGAATCCAGGTTCTAAACTCAAGACTGCCGTAACTGGTGATCCAGAACCAGGTAGTAAGGATGCCAAGCGTAGAAAGTCTTTCTGTGCTCGCTCTAAGGGTCAGCAAGACATGCATAACATTGATTGCTCTAAAACCCCCGATAAACCTGTTTGTAAAGCCCGTCGTCGCTGGAAGTGCTGATCAATGAAAAGTTTTCAACAATTTCTCTCAGAAAGCATCACCATTAATGGTGATTTCAATGGAACTCTCAATGTGGGAGGTTATCAACCAGAACAGGCACAAGAGTCATTCTTTGCCGATGTTGTCTGGGAAGGTAAGTTATATCGTCTTGAAGTAGAAG
>Ga0196901_1000165_pt1 | contig 35508 bp, 54 predicted proteins | sample CB_VirMetaG_FD_169099 | JGI IMG/M metagenome (GOLD analysis project Ga0196901, IMG submission 169099) | Freshwater to marine saline gradient viral communities from Chesapeake Bay - CB_1504_1 Viral MetaG (v3) (version 3) | ecosystem: Environmental > Aquatic > Marine > Coastal | place: USA... | reverse complement strand
GCAAGCTCCTAATTCAGTTACTGTTATTTCGCTAGATATTATAGATAAGCCACAGAATATAGATGTAGTTCCAGCAGTTACTGATAATACAGACTCTATTCCATCGCAATTTATGTATGTAATTCTAACATCAGCTAATGTCGTATTTGTAGCAGAGTATTCTGCACAAGTGTATGGTAACGAACAATCACAAGCCAATTCTGGAGACGTTACATCGTAGCATAATAATATTTCAGATGTTTTTCTGTAATCCCATACCAAGTATAAGTATCTTTTAAACGTAAGGTTTTCATACAAGAAAGACGAACTATACACCCCAGTACTTGGATTGACTATCGGAGTTGCTGTATTCAGTAAAGGAGTTAATAAATTTACGTCAGTATATAAAGTATCAGATATTAAATACTTAAACGTATCTGAGTATTGGTCAAACACATATGTATCGCCAGCTAACTTACTAGAACTCATAGTAACTGTACTATCAAATGCAGGCAGTGTACCGCTTGATGCTGGTCCTGAATTAGCTTGGTATAACGATACGCCATCTGCGTCAAATGATATAAAGTCAGTGTTGTACGCACTAGAGTACGCTCCTAACGTCCAATTGTAGCTATCGTGTATTAATTCTCCTTCGTCTGCTGGAGAGTTAAGTACTATTTTTATAACTTCTATTTCCTCAGTTACTGGACAAGAAAAAGTAAGTCCGTAAGAAGCAGGGGTATAAGTAAGCGTAACGACTGCGTAAGTAGGGTAATTAGACGTTTTAAGAAACGATAATGTACCCGTACCAGTTATTGGTTGGTCAACAACAATAACGTCTCCATAAGACACTTCTATTGTTATGTCGTCACCAATAGCTTCGTAGTCTAATGACACGGTACCTATGATTGGGTCTAATTCAAGAGTGAAGGTATAACTACCTACAACACCATCAAAATAAATAGTTGTTCCGCATCCATAACTATCTAGTTCAGCAGGAAGTTCAGTGTCTTTTAATGACAATACGTATTCTTTTAAGTACGGGTCGTATCCACCTATCTTCTGTAAGTTAACAGAATTTTTAAAGTTATCTCTAAACCACCCCATCATTCCTAATTCAGATATAGCAGTCAAGTCATCAGACTGAGCGCTACCTCCTTTTAAGTTTATAACTGCTGTTCGTTTAGTATCTGTAAAGTAAATATCTCCACCGTATACAGCAAAACTTTCAGGATTACTGCTTATTCCGTACTCTTCTATTCTAGCTATTTGAGTACCAAGTACTTCTGGAATAGAAGTAAGTGCGCTTCCAGCGGCAGCATCAGAAAGTAAGTTCTTTCCAACTAATACGTATGATATCTTATCTTCTTGAAGAACCAACATGTCTGTCTTCCTTCCGTGCATTTTATTAATAGGGCCAAATGATTTTTCACAGTCTTTCCAGTTAGCCAATGCTAGGTTGAATTCGTTTGTTTTATTAATGTTTGTTTCTTCATTATATACTCCACTATATGTAATACCAGCATATCTATGAGCTTCTTTGTAATCTTCTTGTGACACAGCAGTAACTCTACTTCCTAAATAAAAAGGAGCACCTGCTAACGAGTCGTTTATTTTATAACTTTCAACACCATTACCAAATGCAAAGCAGTTGAAAAAGTTTAAATCAATAACAGCAGGAACGGCTCCTAATTGATTAGTAACATTACCTTGATGGTTCCCGTTTATAATATCAAAACTAGCACTTCCTTCAAAGTATGTTTCTCCGTCAGCTTGTTCTGCTTCTGTTTCAAATATAATTAAAGACTCCGCTCTTTGTACTGTTATGTCGCAAGATATTCTAGACTTAGGAGCTCCGCTATTTAAAAATATACCACCACTACAATCTGGAGTACCACTAGCGCAAATCAAAAGTAACCTATCCGTAGTAGTATCGATAAAAAATTGATATTGATTTTTATTTACTACAACAGGTATTGATGGTTGTCCGCCAGTAAAAGTACCTAATGTAGATATGAATGTATTTGTATTTATAGTATCGTCACCACCGCTTGTTATTCCAGCGGTAAGGTCTATACCTTGCTCTGTTATAAAAGCATACATATTGTCATAGTTTTGAGACGCTACATATTGTTTATCTAATAAGTAATCTCTATCCCCGCAATTTATTCCGTCATATCTATATACGTGAATGTTTATATTTACCAAACTCCCAGCTGGTATATTATATATTTCATTTGGTAAAGAACCTGGTGTGTCTGGATATAAAGTATTTGGAACATGAAATGGATAAGCTACTTGGCAATAACTACCAGATGCGGTTCTAACTCCTTTGTTTATAAATGAATTTTTAGTATATTCAGCAGAAAAATTAGAAGGCTTTAACTTCATATATAATCCGCTTGGCTCTACTATTAAAGTTTCGTTTTCATCAACATTTCCTTCTATAAAATCTTCTATTTTAGACTCTATAGCTAATACTTTTGCTTTTATTAATTGCTCTAAAACACCGCCAGAATCTGCTTTAACTATTAAAGTGTCGTCGTCTTTGACTTTGCTTCTGTTGTCTCCCTCTAATTTAAACCAAGTAAATCCAGTATCTTCTATGAAATATTGATTAGTGTATATTGTTTCGTATTGAGACTTAGAAGGTTTTACTACAAACTTGTATTTAGTTGCCCAATACGGAGCTACACTATTAATAGTAGCTCTTATGTAGTTTTTTTTATCAGATGCAGAAGCTGGCACAAACACTGTATTTTCAGTATCTACTAAAGCAGTTGAACTTCTTGAGTATTCATCCATATAAACTATAGCAACCTCGTAATCTCTATTGCTATGTAAACTTTGTTTAGAACCTAATAAAGACAATGTGGACGTAGTAGTTGAGTTCTTTAAATACTCATAAGCAAATACACCTGGGTTAGCATCATCTTCAAACTTTATAGCTGGAATCTGTATGCTTAATATACTATCGTAAGGACTAGCTGTTATTTCAAATTGCTGAATGCTATTAGTGATTCCTGTCAATACTTTTGTCCAACCACTTTGTGCGTTTATTTCGCAATTAAATAAATCCGTAATTGAATTTCCATCACAAGACGTAGCTAAAGAAAGATGTGTTGATATAGCATTTACAAACTCACTACTTGTGGCTAAATCATAAACACTATTATATGTGTTTTGTATGTTAAATATAAACCCATTGACGAAGTTATTCAATACGGTTGTTCCGTAAGTTGGACTACCACCAAACGAATCGTGAACTAAATTAAAGGATATAGTAAGTATAGAGCCTTGAACTAAGGAAGCACCAGTTAAATCTATGTCTATTCTAGATTCATTTATAGTTGTAGATGTATCTATAGTATACGGAATTCCAGAACTCAACAGAACTGGCAAATCAGAATAACTTATATCGTCACTTATTACTTGTAAAGAATAATCTAAATTTATACCAACTCCATTATCATCAACTATATTATATCCATCAACGTAATTTCCATACATTAATCTATTACCCATAACTGTTTGAGACTTAGCTATTCTTGGTACATTATCGTATAGCCTAAGCAGTTCGCTTTCAGTAAGGGTTGTGTATATTTTTTTATTATTAAAAACAAGCGTTTGAGTATAGTCATTATACCACTGTTCTTCTGATTTGTTATATTTCTCAATTACATTGATTATATTAGAATCCGATTCCTTAAAACAAATGTCAATTCCTATTACATTTTTACCTCCAGTATTGAACTTAACCTCTACGGAATTAAATATGTTCTGCATACCTTTATTTCCGTAAGTAGAGTAGTCAATATTAAAACTACCAGGCTCAAATGCTATTTCACTAAATTGAGATAACGCACTATATTCTCCGTCTTTATACTTATATCTATAAGCAAAAGAAATTAACCTTTCTATTATATAATTTTCTTTATCAGGAACGTTTATTAGTGTTATTTCAGGAGATGACGACGGAGGAGCTACGATTACATTTAAGTCATCAGCAGTTATAGTATCGACACCCATCACTGGGTAAGTATACGCTCTATCTATATTTATTTTTCTTGGAGGATTTAAATTGTCCGTCCAAAATAAAAGATTATCAACAATGTTTATTCCGTTTATTAAATAGGATTGGTTAAAGTTAAGTACTGACGTAGATATAACGTGATACTGCAAACCATTAGTATTGGTACAGTACGATACAATCATATCAACGGTAGGTGATGTTATAAACCAGTAAATGGTTTCTTTAGAACCATCTTCGATAGCACCAATACACACTGCGCCTGAAACAGATGCTCCGTTATATTTTAATTCAGTAAGTTTTAAGTTACCTTTGGCATTCTCAATAGCGCCTATACTATTATTTTCTGTAGAGCCGTTTCTGATATTTAATGCGTCGATATATTGACCTTGAGGGATTACTCGCTCATCAAAGTCTTTATTCATTTTACCAGCAATAAAGTTAACTTCTAAGTTCGCCATATTTATTTAATCCATTTATCCTTGCCTCTCATATTCATCAATAATCTTCCAGGGTGCATATTACTCAATCTAATCTTTGCGTTCCTTAGAAGGGCTGATTTGTCTTTCTTGGCTCTGTTAACTATATATTCTTGAACTCCTGTTTTAGAATTAAGTATAGCGTATTTAATATAAGCGTAAATATAATCTTCTGCTAGTTTATTAAGGCTAACTTTTGAATCATCTCCATCTTCCATTCCGTCAGAAATATACTCTAAAACACATAACTCTCCAGCCATTCCTGAACCAAAATTAATTACACCTGACTTTTTATCTATTCTATATGTAGGATTTATATTTGCTGTCTCTGTATTAAGTCCAAACATAGCACCAATAGGGTAATCGAAATACCAATTACCGTCAGAACTAAATCCTTCCCTACCATTAAAACTACCATCACCAATATACATTGTTCTTTGTTGATTAGTAATTCTATCGTAATCTAATATAGACGTTCCTTCAAGCACATTTCCGTCTTGGTCAAATAATACTCTACAGTTATTGTCTTGTAAATAACTGTTGCTATAGTTGGTTTGAATATTCTCAGTAAGAGGTCTTAATACACCATTCTTATATAAAGATATTCTAACATAATTTACATAATTATTTGGCAGTATAAATTTAAGGTCATCACAAATACTAATTTCTAATACTTTAATTTCCTTTAGTGCATCATAGTTTAATTCTTGAATTCCTCTCTTGGCATGAAATAATACATTATATCTAGTAGCATTGTTGATTAATTTGTCATTACCAACATACATCAACATGAAATTATTCACTATATCTTCAAGAGAAACGTACTGATACGACCCCCAATTTTCATTTTCTGGATTATTACCAGAATTTTCGTAGTATTGATAACCAGTTAAATAAGCCATTTATTATCCTTGTGTTTGTTTTTCTTTTGCTTCTTCACCATTTGCGAATGTATATAAATCTGCTTCTCTTATAGAGACTCCAGCATATTGTAATATTTTAGAAACCAATGATGGTTCATCAGATAAAGGAAGTTCAAAGTCTTGATAGTCAACTGCTGATTGGTCAAACAAAGGCTCTCCACCAACAATTAAAGAGTAAGTCCACTTAGGGTCTCTAGGAACTCTAATGTATTGAGTACTAATGTTTGATATAATAGTATCTGGATAAACATTAATATTATTTCCGTTAATAACATAACAAGGATATAATACAGAAGGAGCAGTTAAATTTGAAGATAATAAGTTCAAAACTTTACTTTGAGAAACTCTATCTACTTCTTTTGTAGAATTATATCTTACTGTATTTAGATAATAATAATCAACTGGTAATGCAAATGAATCAACTCCATAAGACAATGTTGCTGTTGAAGATAAACTATCTATAACTTCTTCTATATTTTTTACAATGTCAGCATATCCACTTCCAGATATTCTAGCGTTTTGCTTTACTATCCATGTATTATATTTATAAAAGTAATCTTCAAATATATCTAATTGAGCTTGTTTTGCATATAAATTAAAATCTTCAGGCGTAATATACCCAAAGTTATTCTTGTTAGCTACTGACATTACAGTACTTCTTACCGAATTTATCATCCTTAAAACTTTTTACAAAGATAATAAAAAAAAGGGTAGCAATTAGCTACCCTTATTTTCCTTAAGAGATTTTACTCTCTAACAATCTAAGCACTTCTAATCCTTCATCAGTTTGAAGATATGATGCTAATATATAAATATTGTTCTCACCAAAAGGTACTGTCAATAATTTCTTCTTGTTTTGTGGTAGGTTAAAATAAATATCTCTTCCTTTATTTTTTAATGTTAATAATCCAAGGTCAAAAAATTTAGCACAAGTATTTTGTAACTGCAACATTGGGTCATTAAGCATTTCTAAGAATTGAATAGGATAATTTTTAGAATACACTAAAACATCACGCTTTAATTCTGCTGTTGACATTTTGTCAATTTTAGATCCAAGTAATACTCTAGCTACAGATTCTAACATTTCAACATTTAATTCTCTTGCTGAAATTTGAGCGTCTAATTCATAGTTTAATCTATCAATATCAGAAGTCGCATCTTTTTCAGTATTAATTTCTTCGAATACCATACCATTACCAGGATGAAGTTCTAAAAATCTTTGTAAAACTGGATTTGTTTTTGGCACTTTTAATGCACCATCTACAAATACTATAGGCTCTAAAATAGCATTACCATCTTGTTCGTCCTCGAATGGACTTTTTTGGTTTACTGCATATCTTAAAGGTCTGTTTGATTCTCCGTCAAAATATAGTAATGATGACCTATGAGTGTTTCTTGATGAAAGCATATAAGTTAATGGTTTGCTTTTCTTTTTTAGGACATAAATTTTGTCCACTGCTACTGTAGTTGTTTTCATTTGATAAGATTTAATTTATTTAAAAAAATAACAGGGGATGTTACTCCCCTGTTAGGTATTAATTATGCTGTTACTCCTTCGAATAATACGAAGTTGTTAGCACCTAGAGTACATAAAGCTCTTTCTGATAAGAAGTGTACTTCCATAGCATCTAAATCAGATGTTTGAGCACCACCAGCAGAACCAGTAATCCATGTTTTGTAACGTCTATCTTCTGTTTCAGAAGCTCTATAACGAACGTGTAAGAATGGACGTTTAGCGTTTTTACCAAGAACTTGGTCATAAACTGAAGTAGAACCAGCAGGTACTAAAACTCCATTTACAGTTCCACCAACAATTCCACCTCTTAAAGAAGCGTCATTTAAGTATTTCCAATCTGTTTTATAGAAATCATAACCTCTTGTAAATCCAGAGAAACCTAAGTTCAATGCCATCTCTTTGTCATTGTCGAACAATCCATAAGAAGTTCCACCTGCACCGTAAGAGTTTTGAGCAGCTAACATATCATCAATATCGAAAGAGAACTGACGATTAACGAATAATACATTTTCTTGAATAGCCCCTTGTTTGTCAAGTCTTTGAATTATAGCATCAAAGTCTGTTAATGAAGTTGGGTTACCACCACCCCATACATTACCTCTTTGAGATACAGTATAGAATAAACCTTCAGAACCTTTATTTCCATAAACAGCATTTGCAGCAGCTCCAGAACCAGCTTCAGCAGGAACAGCTTCAATCATAGACATTTCTAAATAATCTTCGAATCTCAAACGAGTTTCATGCTCAGATTTAATGTACCATAAGAAACCAGTAGCTCCGTTTTCAGTAGTTACTTCTACCCATCCGATTTGAGCCATATCAGAACCAGAAACAGCATATTTATCTTTGATGATAATCGGGCTATTTTCAAAGATATCGTCATCAGCTTCTAAAGATTCAGCCATTCCAGTTGTACCTTTTTTGAACTCAGAACCATATACAAAACAAGTAAATGTTTTACCAGCTCCAGCTACACCAATACCAGCACCTTCATAAAAAGCAACTGTGAATTCACTGTTAGCATAATCAACATCTGTAATAATTGCTTTGTTAGAGATATTAGAACCAGCAGTATTATCAGAGATAAATACAGTTTGTCCTTCTCTAAATGCGATACCAGTAGCAGAAGTTAATGTAGGGTTTAACACATCTTCAACAGCGAATGTAGCAGTATCAGCAGCTAAAGTAGCAGTTGTAGTACAGTTAGTATATTTTGTATGCAAACGTCCTTGCTCAGCCCATTTAATAAGGTCAGAGTTAGACGGCATTTCAGCTCCAACTGCTCTTAAGAAAGATGCAACTGAGCGATTTCCGTAACGTTCAAATTCTTTCTCGTAAGTATCAGGAAGATACTGATTTAAGAAATCAAAGTTAGTGATGTAGTTAGTGCTTAACGTTTGTTTTTGAGCACTTGGCTGTAACGCATAACCAGGCGTTGGGTTCAATTGTGATGCCATTTTGTTTTTGTTTTATTTTTTATTACTCCGAATTTTTAGTCCGCTCCCACTATCACTGTTACTAGCTACTACTTTAAATCCTGAACTGCCAATTGATTGAGGAGAATTTCTTAATTCCATATCAATGTTTTTCATTTTTTGCACATTACCTAGTAACGCATCGGCTTTGCCTTGTTCATAATAGAACTTAGCCATTTTTTCAGGGTTCATTGCAGCTGCTAATGACTTATGATAACCAACATGATCAGATATCATTCCATTTTCATCTAAATACTTAGATATAAAATTTGAGACATCAGATTGAGCCATTTTAGTTTCGTTCACATCTCCAGGTAAAAACTTAATTACTTTATCCCCTACGTTGAAATCAAAACCTTTGAATTCATCAGAAAAAAGTTCATTCGTCTTTTTTTGAAAATATTCAGAACGTCTAGAATTCTCTTGTTGTTGATTCTGCGAGTCTTGAACATATTTCTTGTAAGCTTGGTAGGTATCTTTTTCTTCATTAGAAACTAAATCCGTTCTTGACTCAAGAGGAATCTTGTAAGTTTCTTTTGCATCTTCAAAATACTTTCTAGCTTTAGCAAGCTCTTTCTTCTTAGCCAATTCCTTTCTTTTGATGTCCTTTGGTTCATCAATATCCTCATCGTAAGCAAACTTTTCTTCAATTAGATATGCAATATCGTCTGAATCTAAGTCTTCTTCTGTTTGAGCATAATACTCGGCTAACAAACTTTCTGGATTCATAGCATTAAAATCTTTGTTTAACTTAACAAAGTCATCAATGTTTCTTCCAGTTTCTTTTTTATATTTATAAAAAGCAGATACATCACTAGGTAATTCCTCTACTTCTTCTTTTTTAAATAACTCATCAATAGAGTTTACTTCTTTATTATATTTACTATTGATGTAAGACAACACGTCTTGATCATCATATTCTTTTGGAGCAATAGGCTCTTGATGTACGTCTTGTTGTACATCTACCGCTTGTTGTTCTTGTTGAGCGGCTTCATGCTTGTCTAATAACTCTTGTTCAACTTCTTGAACTGATTTTTGTTCAGCGACACCAAGGTCTCTGACGGCTGTAAAATTTTCCATTTGATTTAATTTATTTAATTTTTAACAATTCCACTTATCTAAAGCAAGTTTCTTTCTTGTTGATTCACCATTTGGTTTCTTCAATGGTCCTGGCATTCCAGACATTCTAGCACAAAAAGATTTTCTACGATTTGCATCTTTACTTCCTGGTTTTAATTTAGAAGGCGGAGTAGTAACTGCCATCTTTAATTTACTACCTGGATTTTCTTTTCTATATGAAGCAACTCCTTTAGCATTTAAACCACCAGTTGCTGATTTACCTTCTTTGCGTTGCCAAGCTGCTGTTTTTGCCATTAGTTATATACTCTAATTTCTACTAACAAATCAGAGAATGGAGAGAAAAATAAATCTCCATTAGAATCTGTAAGTTGAAATGATATTACGTTATTGGTTGTATTTTTATTAGCACTAACAAAAGAAGATTGTCCTTTTACTTGAGTGTCAGTAAACATTACTGTTTTATTTAACGTAAAAACACTAGCAACAGTAGCATTAAATACAGGACTACCTCCAACGTCAATAGACCAAGAAGGAGTTACTCCTAAATCATTATAAACTACGGTAGGAACAACTACAAATCCAGTTCCAGAACTATAAGATAAATAAGCTACATAAGACTTGTAAATTTGACTAGCCGAAGCTCCTTGAGGTCCAGCAGGTCCTTGAACTCCTTGAGGTCCTTGAGCTCCTTGAGAAGCTAATAAAGCCCAGTGAGTTGTATCTGTTTCTGGCGTAAACTCAGAAGGTCCAGTAGCTAATATACAAAACCAAGATGCTCCGTTAAATCCTACAGCATCATCTGCTACATAAACTCCCTCAGAACTCCATTCGCTTTGCCAGTTTAATCCAGCTGGTCCCACTGGTCCTAACGGTCCAGCTGGTCCTTGCACACCTTGAGGTCCTTGAGCCCCAACACCTATAGTGTTAACTAAGTCATTAATAGTATAAGGTTGTGTTTCTTTATTTAATAATGCTGATTTTTTTTCTACTAAATTAACGTCTGTAGCTATTCCTATAAATCTAGTTCCACTAGGTACTGTTGCCATATATTATTTTTTTGCAAAGTTAGTTATTTTATCTTGGTTCGAATTCAGCTAAATCAAATCCGTCAAGCGAATCTTCATTTGACTCAAAATTAACAGGTGGTAAATTATTTTTACGCTGTTCTATTAATTTTGATTGCTGAGTATTCTGTAAACTAATACGCTTATCTTTAGCATCTTCCTTCATTGTCTCTTTACCTTTAATAGCCTCTACTTCAACTCCTTTTAATTGCATTTGAAGATTAAATTCCATTTGCATTAACTGCATTTTAAGATTAGCTTCACTCTTCATTTTCTCAATTTCATAAGCAGATTCGGCTTGTTTTACCTTCATCTTAGATTGTGTTTCTGCTTGTATATTTTGTAATGACGTTTCAGCAGCCATTTGTTGTGACTGCATTTGCATTTGAGCCTGTGCTTGTTGTTGAGCTTGTGCATTTTTCTGAGCAAGCTCTTCTTTTTTCTTTCTCTTAAGCTTAAGTAATTGATTAGCTAACTTAAGATTACGCATCTCTCTAATATCAATAGCGTCTTCTAAATAAATAGAATCACGAGATAATGCCATTTGAATATTAGCCTCTAACTGAGCCTTCTCTTCTTCGTCTGGAGCAACTTCGATAAATATACCAAAGTCGTAAATATACAAGTCTTTTATTTCTTCTAATATACCGACATTGTATTTTCCAATCTGCATTATAAATTCCTCTCTAAAATCAGAGAACTCTAAAATATCAGCTACTCTATAAGATATAGCCTCTGATAATGAACGAGTTATAAATAAACTTGACTCTAATATATGTCTTGTTGCTGTATTTGAATTTAATGCCGCTAATTTTTGAACACCAACTAACGCATCAGGATTTGGACTAGAACCATCACGAGCTTCGTTTAGTCCAGTTACGTCTCTAATCATACCTAAGTAATGATTATAACTTCCTATTAAACTAGCTATTTTAGCTTGACCACTATTAGTATTAAGTTCTTGAATTGGAATCCTTGCGTTATTAAATTCACCATCTCCAGTGTAACTTCTACCAATTACACTACCTGTTTGGAAATATAATCTTAATGCGTCTTCTGGAGTATAAGCAGCTCCAGTGCCTAAATCAACTTCGTTAATACCATCAGCATCAATAAATACACCGTCAGGAACTACCTTAGCAATAACTTGTTGTAATTTTAAATGCGTCATTTGTATTAAATCAGCAAATGGTATCATTCGCTTAACTAATGACTCTATATTTCCTTTGTATAATTTAGGAGCAACAGATATATAATTTGGTATAGCGTGTTGTGATGCTGACTTAGGACGTACCATATTTTTAGATAACGCCCATTTTAACATAATGTTTGTACCCATAACCATTACGCCATCATACCAAACATCAATTGTTTTTTCAATCTTTTCGAATCTACCTTCTTCCATCATCTCTTCTGGTGGATTAAAGGTATCATCTTTTTCTATTATTTTAAAACCACCGTTATCTAAGTGTTTTTTCTTATATACGATTTTTTTAGTTGTTTTATAATTAAAATATAATAACGTAGCTGAATCATTACTGAATAAACTATTATTATAAAACTGTGAGGAATTATGATAATCATACCAAGATTGACTATACTTAGAAATTTCTTCAAGTTGTTCGTTTGTAAGTGTTGTATCTATTTTAACTAACTCTGTTATTGGAACTGTTTTGATTTCTCCCCAATAAAAACAATCTTTAAAATAAGGATCTTCAGTATAACTATAAACAACGTTAGCAGGGTCAACATACTCAAGTCTTACTCCGTCACCAGCTAAAAACATGTGTTTAGCCATACCAACTCCAAGTGTAACTATATCATTATCAACTCTTTTTCTAATTTCATTATATTTATTATCTTCAAATACTGTATTAATAGCCTCTTCTTCAGCTATCTCAATAGACGGCTTATAGTTAAGTTGCATAAATAAAGATAATTCTTCTTGGTTATTAGGAAGCTCATCTGGATTAGTATCAAACGAATCTACTCCAAATTGTTCTTTAACTTGTAGTAACAAGTCTTTAGCTACCATATCTGACTGTATCATATCTTGATACTTAGACCTTTTATCGGCAGACATAGCGTCTTGAGAGAATGCTTTTACTTTGAATAATCTATCATTCATTCCGTTAACAACTATATCAACAAATTTAGGTATGATAGGAACTGGAGTCCAGTCTAAGTTAAGATGACTTAAATCTCCATCAACAGCCATTTCGCTCTTATACTTAGCAACAGATTGTTCGCCTCTTGCATATAGTCTTAGCTTATGAAAATCAGCCCATTGATTATAAAATCTACAATTAGCACCGTCTTTTCTAAACCACTCATATTGAATACTTTGCCCTATTTGCAATCCATATTCATACGATTCTTTAACACTATCTGGTGCAAATTGATTAGGAAAGTTTACTAGTGGAGTACTTATTTTTACGTCCTTCATTTATCTTATTATTTCGCTGTATTTTCCGCTATTGTCATACTTTGCAAAGGTAATTTTTATTTTTGATTCTTTTTTAGGGCTTATATACGTATTCTTTTGATTAGCCATAATAGCTAATCCTGAGCTAATAGCAGCATCAAACTTAGTCCTATTGTTTATATCAAAATTAGCCCATTCCATTATTGTACGTGTAAAGAACATACTACCCATTTCGTCAGAATCACGATACGTTCCTTCTAAATCTAATCCTACATATTTTTCAATGTAAGATTCTATAGCAGCAGCGTGTGACTGCTTAACATCTTCAGAAGAGTTAGGAATACCTCCTAGTTCTTTTTCTGTCTTAGAAAGGGTATTATAATGCTTGTCTGGTCTGTTCATAGAAAATCCTCTATAACCTCTGTTCTTAAAGTGATATAATAGTCTTGGTTTATTATTTTCTACTAAAATAGGCATTCCGTAAAACACACAAGCCATTAATACTTCTTCGAAAAATATCTCTGCTGTTTGTGGTCTTGCTATGTATTCTAAAAAAAATTGATTACTTGGAGCTTCATCCATATTAAACTTAGTAAGTCCATGCAATGAACCATTAGACCCACCTCCTCCAACAGTTCCAGATATATCATACGGGTCACATCCAAATGCACCAATATGATCATTTCCTGGATGCTTCATTCCGTTTTTATAAATAACATTATTTTGCAAACTATTATTTGGTATCCAAGAAACTAAAAACCTCCCTCTATTGTCTGGCGTCCAAACAACCTTTGTATCTTTTTCTCCATTCAACCAACTAAAAGAACCACGAGTAAGTATTCTATCTCGTATTAAAGAGTCATTATAGTCTATTTGCTGATATATCTTTGTTAAGTTGAATATAGATGATATACTCTCATCTCTAAATGCGTGAGACTCTGTTCTTGAGAATTGTCTATAAAATTCATTAAGAGCATCCGCATCGTTTTTTAAAGATGCAACTTCATTTTCCCAGTAATCAATAACACCATCACTTATCATTTCTCCGTCAATACCTAAAATCGGTTTCTCAGGCTTTCTAAACACAGGCATTCCGTATCTATCTATATACCCTTCAAAGTTCCATTCCATTGGAATATAAAGAGAGTACATACCAGACTTTGTTTGTCCGTTAGCGTTACGTGTCTTTATGTTTGATTCTTCGTATAGCTTTTTAAAATTACCTCCTCCTTTAGCTAATGCGTTAGGAGTAGAACCCATCATGCATTTTCCAATAACTTTAGAACCTAATCGTAAGCAAGTTTTTCTAACTCGCCATCCGTTAAGTATATTATTAGGAGCTTCTAATTTTCCAGACTCGTCTTCTATAAGCAACAATAGTTTCTCCCCATCATAACTGTTATCAGAGGTGTTCTTCCAGTCAATAGTAGTATCAAGACCTTTAAGTTCCGCACCACCATCTTCATACATATTTTTCTTAGTAATCTTAGCGGCTGGTACTCGATAAGCAAGTTCTGTCTTAGGCTTATCCATACCGTCTGTAATAGGCTTGAAAAAGAAAGGGTAGTTACCAGATATAGGCACTACCTTATTGGTAAACATTGTCTTAGCATCACCACCCGTCTTTGACTGAATACCAATCCTTGCATCTTTTGCAAGAGTTCCGATATTAACCGCTTCAGAAGATGACATAAATGAAAATCCTGAACGTCTAATCTTTAGGTATACAAGTCCAAACGAACGAGGGTCTGCTTTACATGCTTCCCAAAATATAAAGTAAATACGATTGGCTTCACGAAAGTCTGGTAAACCAATATCAATCTTAGTCCATTGAAGATACATATAATGCGAACCTGTGATATATGTCTCTACTCCATTATTCATGAAGTGAAATCCATTCTCGCGTCTATCAAACTCTCCTTCTATATAATCAACCCATTTAGACTTGAACTCTTTAGGCATAGTATGCCATTGAAATATAGTTTTTATTTTATCTAATTCCTTTGGATATTCAGCTGGTTCCCAATATTGATTTTCTTTTTTATTGTCTCTTTTATATACTTTTTCTGAAACAGAAGGTAATGCAATTACAAGTCCGTTTATCTCGATTATTTGACCAATAGTACCGTCTTTAGATATTACTACCATATCATATTTTTCGTCATACCCATACTTCCAACTCTTTCCTTTATTTTTACTTAAAATAATAGGATTGGATACGTAGTCTTTTCTTATTAAAAAAAGATTATTTTGATCGTTTTTCTGCAAATCCTTGTATTTTAGGTTCTTCTATCTTAGTAGGTTCTTCTGATAGTTTATCTCTCTCTTGTTCTATTCTATTGAGAATCTGAAAGGCGTCTTCTATAGCTAAGCGTTTTGTTGACGCTGCGTTCTTTAGTTTATCAGCAGATAAGTCGTCATCCGTTCCTAGAAGTATTTTGTCCTCGGCTATCTTTATTAATTCCTCAACTGCTTTATAACCAGCATTGATTATGCGTTGTTTGATTTCGTTTGATTCCATTTGATTGTAATGTTATTAGTAAACATTCTGTATAACTTCTCATCATCAACATAGAACGGATATTCGCTGTCTGGTTCAAATGATATCTCATCTCCAATATTCAGACCTAAGTCTAGTAGTTCTTGATTTATATAAGAAATAGTACCCATTAGAGGCTCTTCTGTTCCTGGCTTTCTTATTATAGAATCCCTTGTTTCGATTGGTTTTATAAAGCAATACTTAGAATGTGTAAACCACTGATTGTTATGCTTGTATAAGAAGTACTGGTCGTCTCCAACAAAGAATAAATCATCCTTGAAGAAGTTTCCACTACTCTTGTCTCTACCTCGCATATCATAGTATATCTTAAATACGTTATGATGTACTAGTAGTGTATCTCCTTTTTGTATTTCTCCAATATAATCAACTGGAAGTTCTACAACTTCAGCGTATCTATTTGAAGCCATGTGGTCCTCTTGAGACGTGCTGGTTATAAAGTCGATACCTCCTATCTTTTTTATATTGTCGTATCGCCTACCATTTAATGGTTTTACGATAAACGCATGTGGTGATTTCATTAAAAGTCTATATTGTATTCTAGAGATATAGGCATATTAGAATTAAAGCTTTTCCATAGAAATACTTCTTTATTCTTTTCTATGTAAATATTAATCATATCTTCACTATACTTTATATGATGAATAACATAGGTTTTATCTAGCACAAACTGTCCTACAAGAAAATGCATAGCATCGCTCTTGTAGTTAGCTCCTATAGATATTTTTCTAATATCAAACACTTGTTATTTCTCCTGTATTTAAATTAATATTTACATTACCGTATTTATCCATCAAAAAAGATTCGGCTTCAACAAACTCTTTTGATAAAGATTCTAAATCTCTAAATAGTTTATTTTTAGACAACTCGGCATCGGCAATAGAAATTTTTGTTTCGTTAAACCTATGATGCAAAGTTCTTAGATTTTCTAATTCTTCTTGTTCTACTTTTTTCATTTTACAAAGATAGTTAAAAAACTTTTGTTAATGTAAAATTTTGAGAAACTATTTGAAGCGTTGGACTATCTTCTAGCCATTCGGCAGTTATATCTAGTTCGTTCTCTACTGTTGTATCAAAAACAGTTTCGCTAATTTGTCTAAAGTTAACTCCTTCAAAAGCATTTGAAGAATTTTTATTGTAAGTAAAGCTACCATTGGCAAATAGTTTAGCCACTCCTATCCCTCCAATTGCTGCTATTGTAAAATCTAAAATTAAATCATAAGTTCTATCTGAGCATGCTGCTAATTCAAAAACGGGCGTTTCTAATATGATTACTCCATTTGATCGAACTTTAATGTTTAACCCCATGTTGTTTGGGCATGTAACCGGTCCACACATCTTAATAACGAAAGAATCTCCTACTTTAAATGAATCAGCAGGAACCGTTAAAGTACCTACCCCGACTCCAATTAGAGAAGTCTCTCCATCCGCAAAAGTTATTGGATTACCTAAATTTGTTTGTGCGTATAATCCTTGAGACGTATCTCTAAGGCTATTTATTTGAGATATCTTAAAGTTCTTAGTAGACTCGTCTGTAGAAGATGTGCCTATTAATAAATCATCTACTGTTGCTGTTGAAATTTCTGGATATTCGCTAATTTTTGTCATTTAACTTTATATATTATTATTATTATTACTGTTATTAAGACCAACCACCACCAATTAAAAATAGATTCACGTTCTGTATCTTTTTTAAAAACAGCTACTTTTTCAGTTATTTTTTTTGTACTTAAATCAGACGTTGTTTTATTTGAAACGATACTAGTATTCACTTTTTGTTTTTTGTATCTTATTTTGGCGTTTACGTATGTTTTACCGTCTATTATCATTGGTTTGATGGTATCGATTGGTTCAATACATATCTCGCTAATGCTATCTACTATTTTAATGTCTATATTTTCTTTTGTCTGAATGTTGTTTTGTACAACCTCAACCTTATCTATCTTGACTTCTTCTTTAACTACTTTGCGAGTAGCACAAGAACTTAACAATAATAATAATACGAATAAATATTTCATTTTATATTCAGTATTTGTTTTCTGTTTTTTTCTTTTGAAACGTAAGATACGTGAATCCAACTATAATTATATTCATTAATTAATTGGTCAAAATCCAAGTTTTCTTTTATGTAATCAAATATCATTTTATTCGTAACCTTTCCTGTTCCTTGTATATCTATAGCTTGTCCCTTAACGTGCTGAGAAGTTTTAGAACCACCAATAGAGTTGTTTAATAACAAGCTTCTGTAAAAACTAGAAACGCGTAATGGAGTTTTAAAATGCTCTCTTATTACGTCAAATACTCGAATACCAACAAGTTGCATATTAATTAATTCCTTGTCTCCAGGAATATTTACTATTCCTTTACGTGTTGCAGTCTGACTTGTAGTGGCTTCTAAGTAAGTTATGTATTTTGATATATTTTTCATTTGAATGCCTTAAATAATAATGTGATTAATGCACCAAATAATATTACAAATGCAACCTTGAACTGATTGACATATACAGAGATTTCATTCTTGAAAGTCTCCAAATCTTCAACTCGTTCGTCTATCTCTTTTACCTGAGATACCATTCCTTTGAAGTTATTAAACTCACTGCCTAATAAAGCTTGTTTTATCTCTTTTATGTCTTGACTCAGTTGTTCTAAATTATCCATTATTTTCTTAATCTTTCAACTATATTTGTAATTCCCTCGATTCCTATGTAAGCCGTCGCAATTATAACCCAATCGGATGAGGTCAATTGTCCACTAAATAAACCCCCACAAGCTACTATAAAAACGAGTAGCTTACGGGAAATCCATTTACTTAAAATTCTATCAAATTGCTCCTTGCTCATCTTGTACAATGTTATACCCAGCGAACCCGTGCTTTGGATTTTTAGGGAATATTTGATTTTCAAAAACAATTTCTTGCTCCGACATTACATCGTAAGCATATCCATCGGCATAAATCGCTGGAGTTAATTCGTTGCCCTCATCGTCAAATGTTGGGTTTTCTAAAACGATTTTTCCTATATTTACTACAGCCTGAATTCCTTGTCCATATGATAATTGAATATTACCATCTGTTTCTTCTGTTTCTACAAGAACACCTTTTGATTTTAAATCAATAATTGCTTGCTGTTCGCTTTCGTACTTAAGTTTAAAAATATTCATATTCTTATAAAATTTAGCCCTTTGTTTATACCTCTTTTTATTGGTCTGTCATGATTACTATTTCCATTTATGGTTCTATATTTACTTCCAAATATAGCTTTTGTTTCCCACATATAACATTCTATTCCACTTGTTACTTCTCTAACCCGCATAGCTGATTCTTTCCAAGCTTCTTTCTGTCTTTGTCTTGTTATTTCACTTATTTTAATGTTCTTTTCTTTTCTTGTATTTGATATCTTTTCTCTTGTTTCCTTTGTATGAACTCTTCCTTTTGAATAAGATTTTAATAATTTCGCTTGTTTTATTTTTAATTCTTCAGAATGTTTTAAACCAAACGCTCCTTCTCCTCCAAGTGTTATGTTACATAAATTTTCAACTCCTAAAGAATTTATCATAAATTTTTCTATTTCTTTAGCTTGATTTAAATCAATATCTTTTGCAACAATATCAACTATAAGACCGTATTTTTCGTATACTCTTTTCCAATGTATATTTCTGTCTCTTTTGTTATACGCTCTTGATTCTTTATTTCCTATTCCAACGTAATAAATATCACGAGTACTTGGTTTCATATGTATATAAACAACAGCCATATTAGATTCCTTGTACATAAGATAAATCTTTGTTGTAAACCCCTTTTGCTATTAAATCAGCTATTGCAGTTTCTTTGTCTGTGTAATTTAGTTTTGATATTTTCATTTTATATAGTTGTTAAAGCGATACATTGTTCGTCTGTTAAAGCGGTTGGGTAGGTAATTATATTTTGTATTTTACCTCCCATATTTGAATTATCATAAGCGTTTGTGCTGATTCTATCAGTAGTCATAGCAACTATTGAAGTGTCTGGGAAAAATTCTAAAACGCCATTTATAGCTATTTTAAAACCTACGCCAACTTCTACGCTAACCGCATATTTATTCCATACCCCAAAATTAAAATCTTCGTCTGTGCTAACCTGTAAATTGTTACCTAAATCGTTTTTGTATCTTAAATTAAATTTATTTGAATGTCTTTGAAACGAAATAAAATAAGAAAATGATGTTCTGCCAGTTAAAAATAACCTTAAAATAATAGCCCCACTGCGACCATAAAGTTCATTTCTATCTTCTAAAAGAAAAAATTCACCACTTACTGCAAAGTTTGAATTATTGGCAACCACAAAATTATCATTAAATATAACATCAGAGTTTCTTGTTACAGTACTTGCAACAGTTTGGATGTATGAAGTGGCGTTTGCACCTGCTTCGATTTGAGCTCCCCAAAGGTAAATATAATCATTTACTGCTGCCGTTCCAATACCTCCAGCGTATATTCTTAATTGTGTAATGCTTGGAACATTCTCTAATATACATCTAAACCATCCATTGCCATAATCTTCAATTTTAGGCGATACACCTGTTCCTGATGAATATATAATTGTTCCTAAATCTAAATTAAAATCAGCTCTATGATTTGAACCCAAAAGAGAAATTGATATTAAATTTGAATTACCTTTTTTTGCAAAAACAGATAAAGTATAATTTGTTCTTGAATATGATTTCGCTATTGTTCCCTGTCCAACATCTACTATTGTAACTCTATCAGCAGTTAAATTACCATCAGGAGAAATAGTGTCGTTTGCAATAATTGTAACTCCTGATTTTGGCCAAAAAGCATTATCAAACTCCTCACTTCTAAAAAATTCATTCGTTCTCTGCGGTTCAACTAATATACTCGGACATCCACCTCCCGAATAGTCTAAACGTGGAATGTTTAATCTGTCTGTTGTAGGAAAATAATCTTTTGGAATTGAACTTTGAGTAGCTTGAAAACCCCATAAATAGAAGCCACTTACTCCATCTCCTACATAGGAGTCTTGGTCTAAATAAGTTGGCCATATCATTGGATAAAAACTGTTCGTACTTATAGACACAAAACTCATTGTGCAATAGCACCAATTTGTCGCATCATCTTTTAAAATTGTAGCAGTAATTGCTAAACTTCCTTTACTAGTTACTGTTCCGTTTGCTAAATTAAAAACAACTTTTGAATTTCCTCCAATATTATTTCCCTCCATAATAGCCACAGATGTTCTTCCATTTGGTTTTGCGTAAAAAGAAACCGTAATAATAATACCCGAAGTATAAGAAGTAACTGATTGTGCAATAAAATGAATTGCATTTGCAGTACTCTCTGTTATTGTATCAGCAGTTAATGTCCCATTTGGAGCAGTAATTGAGTTAGTCGTAACAGTAGTATTTGACTTTGACCAAATCGCATTATCAAACTGCTCTGAATAACTTGCTAAATTCTTTGGCACTACTTCAATTAGTCCATCAGCATTTACTCTCGTTGCAGTAGTTGCACGAACTACATCTAAATCGCCACTTCTATCATTCGGAACAACCGAATAAAGTACATTCTCTTTATAGGCGTTTGGTGTTACAATTAAACTTGCTTGTTCTAATAAACTCATTTTATATTTTTTAGATTTGTTAATGTAGTTAATAGGCAAGCTTCCGCTTCGAATATTCCACCGTCATTAGCTACTCTTGTTTTAAAAGTATTAATTAACTTAGTTATATATGAACCAGACCTTCCTAGACCTATCGCATTTGCTATAGCTATAAACATATTACCAAAGTGCTATAATGTTAGACGCATTAGTTCCCGTCTCAAGTACTCTTAATACTTGAACTGGAATAAATGAACCGTCTTGAACATTAGAAAATACTATGCTATCTCCGCCTACAGTAGTAACAGCTACGTCTCCTCCAGTTCCAACATATAATACACAACCGTTATTTACTCCACCACTAATAGATGGAATACTTACTGTGTCTGAAGGTGTTACTAAAGCAGCTCTTTCTGCTTGTAATTTTTGTGATGCCATTATTTTTTTCTTTTTAAATATTTAAAATCCTCTGGGTGAGCAAGCTCATCTTTTTTAGAAATAACAACACCTTCTGCGTATCCGCCATTGTTTTTTACAGGTTTTGTTTTTACAATAGCCTTAGCTTTTACTACATTCTTTGGTGTTGGGCTAGTAGCTAATGGAGTGTCTGGTCTCTTTGTTTTTTTGATAGGTGGTTGTAACATTATTTTAATATTTTGTTTATTAATAAATCTGGATTGTTTAATTTTGCTTTTTTATCAGCACATCCACAATCTTTTGTGATTGTACTTACAATTTTTTTAATTCCTGTAGCTTTAGTTATTTGCTCTATTCTGTCTCCTAATAACATATATTTACTTTTTTTTACCTCTAGACCTTTTGTCTCCTGGCATATCGTTAGTATCACCTCTATTTACAGATGCTTTCTTCATAACATATCCTTTTTTAGTATGTGATAAGTCATTTCCATCATGATCAGCATAAGTTCCTCTACGTCTATTTTCTTTGTTTAACTCAGCTCGTTTGGCTAACTCCCTTGGTTTTTTATTATATTCAGATTGATATTCTAAACGCTTTTTTCTTGCGTCTGGATTATCTCTATAGTAACGTGCTGTTTTTCCTAACGCCATTATTTCTTCTTTTTACCAGCTTTTGATAAAGCAATTGCTATTGCCTGTTTCTGTGGTTTACCACTCTTCATCTCTGTTCTAATATTAGAACTAATTACTTTTTGCGATTTCCCTTTTTTTAATGGCATAACTTATTTTTTAACGTTTCCTTTTAAATACGACATCTTTCCTTTTAATGACTTTTTTGATTCGTATTGACTGGCTTTCTTTTTGCTTGAAGCCATACTTGCAGAGCATTTTTTAATCATGTCTATATTATTTAGTATCTTTGCAAAGGTAATAATAATAATTAAATGAAAATTCAGACAAATAAAATAAAGAGGACTTATACTATAATTCCCCCTTCGTCAAATTACCTTAAGTATTACAGAGCTATGCGTATGTGGGCAAGAGCTAAACACGGTCTTTCAGCACCAGACCTTGAGATATTATTCTTCTTACATAGTGAAAATTTATTCAAAATGTCTTTTTATAAAGAAGTAGAATGTACATTTAGTTGGGATAAAACAAGATTCAAACGTTTGCTAGACGATGGTTGGATAACTATATGGAGAGAAAATAAAAATAATCAAGCCGCTCTATATACCGTTAGTCATAAAGCAAAAATACTAATGAATAACATATACGACCGACTCGAAGGTAAAGTAGGTATATCAGAAGTTCCAACTAATAATCCTATGTACAACAAAGACGCTACCTATTCTCAAAACATGACTAAGCGCGTTTTTCGTAAGATGAACCTTACTCGTAAAGAAAAAAAACGTAGGGCTGACCTTGAGTATGAAGAATACGCAAAACAACCCCACGTTGTAAAATATAGAGAAACTAGACTAAAGAACAAGAACAATGTCTCGCTCTAGTATAATCGTATAGGCTACATTGTCAATCAACATCTCGAATCCTGCTGCCTTGTCGTAATATATCATATCACCACTCTTCACGCAGTCAACATTCGTGCCTTCCTTAACTACCTTGCCTTTCTTGTATCTGAACTTGTCAGAATCACTTGCCGAGAGCATTAAGCCAGATTCTGTCTGGCTTTGCTCTTTTATCTCGTTTATAACACAGTATTTGTTTATTGGTATCATTACGCTCTTGCTATTGTTATTATTGCATTAGTACTCAGTATTGTCGTGGCTACACTCACCGCGTTCTTCAATGCGTTCTTCGTTACCTTCAACGGGTCTATTACTCCCATGTCATACATGTCTCCATATACATTACCCTTAACGTCATATCCGTTGTTGCCATCCGAAGCTCTACTATCGTCCATTATATTATATCCGTCCAACCCAGCGTTCGCAAGTATCTGCAACAAAGGTGCTTGTATCGCTCGTGCCAATATATGCATCGCTACATACTGCTCAGCACTAATATCTTCAATCATATCGTCAGCATCAGCAATGATTCTATACGACTCTCTGAATAACGCTAGTCCTCCTCCTGGTAAAATACCCTCCTCCAGTGCTGACCTAACCGCACACACCGCATCATCAACTCTATCCTTACGCTCCTTCTGCTCAAGGTCTGAATTTCCTCCAACGTAAATAACGCCAATCCCTCCTGTCAAACTAGCAATACGCTCCTTGATAAAGTCTTGGTCCGACTTGCGTTGTTGCATAGAGTATGATTCCCACAGCTGCTTAACGCGCTCATTCACCTCGTCATCCTTTACCTTAGACCTGATAATAGCCGAACTATCTCTTCCTACTATGATACGCTCTGCATGACCCAAACTATCAACGTCAATAAGACTCAAGTCATCGCCAGTACTCTCTGAGAAATACTTAGCCCCAACAGACAACGCAATATCACTCATCAATTCGTTCTTCTTGTACCCAAACTCTGGTGGTGATATGTTGCAAAACTTCAATCCGTTCTTAACTACGTTTATAGCCAACGTATTTATAACGTTCTGAGTACATGGTCCTATTATCAATAACTTCTTCTTCGTGTTAATAATATGCGTCAATACCTTTTCTATCGATAATATACTATTTATCTCCTGATCGGTAACCATAATATACACATCGTCCAAGATACACTCGTCATTCTTATGGTCATTCACGAATAAATTACTCGTATACCCTCTCTTTACCTTTATACCATCCGTGAACTCCGCATACGTCTCAGTTGTCTGTGAGTTCTCAATAGTCACAATACCTGTCTTACCTACCTTGTTATACGCATCCGAAATTATCTTGCCAAGCTCCGTATCATTATTAGCAGATATAGACGCCACATTCTTCAATGTCTTGCCACTTACCTTGCGAGATCTCTTCTCTAAACTTGAAACAATACCGTTTGATACTTCGTTGATATGTCTAATCACCTCCGTTACGTTGTGCTTGTCATTCAGCAAGTCCTGACCCTGCATAACAATAGCCTCAGTCAAAACAATAGCCGAAGTCGTTCCGTCACCTGCACTCGTTGCTGTTCTACTTGCGGCATCTCTCATCATCTGAACCGCTAAGTTCTCAACTGGGTCAACTAAATCTATTGATTTACAGACTGTTATCCCGTCTTTTGTTACCGTTATTCCATGGATATGACTTTGGCTTTCTATCAATACTGTATTTCCTCTAGGACCTAACGTGCTTTTTACCGCCTTAGCCATAATAGAAATTCCATTTATTAGTTTGTCTCGCGCTTCTTTGTCGAAGATAATTTCTTTTGGATTCATTTAATTTGATTTAATTATGCAAATATAGTTAATTTTAATTAATTATTTTATTTCCCTTTTTTAGGTTTTCTTCTGCCCATAGTGGCTGAAAATTAGTGTAATGGTTTAATTTAATTATCTCTTCTTCAGTTTTTGCTCTTGATACTGGTATTATATGGTCTAAATGCCATTTGCCATGATTACTTAACGTCATTCCTTCTTTTAGTTTTGATTCAATATAATGTGTAAATTCTAATATTGTGCATCCAAGTATTTTTTCTGTTAGTGAGTTTTTTCTAAATTTACCATTACTTCTTTTGAACGCGCTACTAATAGAAGACCTTACTTTTCCAGAAAATTTAAACAACGGATCTGTTTTTTTTCTATTAACATGATATTCTTTACTATATACATATAAAGTATCTTTATTTACTTTTCTATATATTTTTCTTTGTTTAACTATTTTTTCTTTATTTATTTCGTTATATATTTTTTTATATAAAGCTATTTTTTCTTTATTATTTAAATTATAAATTTTTCGTTTCTCTTTCTTTATTTCTTTATTTATTATATTATATTCTTTTGTTTTTATGTATATTTTTTCTCTATTTAATGCTACATAAATTTTTCTTTGTTCTGCATTACATTTTTTGCAAATAGACCTTATTCCGCTTTTTACAATTTTGCATTTTCCAAACTCAATTAATTCTTTTTCAATTTTGCATTTTGTACATGTTTTCATAAAATATAAAACCCTGCCATCAACAGGTCGTAGTCTGTATCAAGCAGGGAATTTATTTTGGTTTTTTACATCAGCTACGACTCTGAATTTATTTTACAAAGATAATAAAATAAATACAAAGTAAATTAAGCATTATAATTACCAATAAAATGATAGTTTTAAAAATAAGAAGTAAATATTTACTTCATTGAAGTTGTCCTTTTCGTCTGCACCATACCAATCAAAGCCGATAAGCACGTACTGTGGTGAAATTGTTAATTGCATTTCCATTTAATTTAATTATTTATTCGACAAATATACAAAAAAAAACCCAAGTTTTTACGCTTGGGATTATACTTAGTTACGTTGCAATGCAAGAGGCTTTACTAAGTCTGGATGTGTTTTACTCAAACACAACTTCACATTTTAGCCATCTTCATAGCTAGTGCCATTGTCGTTGCTTTCTCCACCAACTCCTTGGCTTCGTGCATAGCCTTCTTCTCTTTTGCCATTCGGTATAAACCTATCTCTTGAGACGGCATTGTTTTAGTTTGTTTCATTTTGCAAAGTTATAAAAAAAAATTGTTAGAAAAGTTTAGGTCGGGGGTTATATACCTATATTGCGAAAAAAACCCAAAAGGGAAACCGATATATATTTGACCCTCCCCCCTATCATTTTTAAAATTCCCTCCGAAATTTTTAGGCTTTTTTTGTGAGGCACTTCTACTGGATATATGGTACCATATTGCACCGCTTGGATCCGTTCATCATAAAATTACTCCTGTAAAATTATCCGTTTGTTGTCGTTTGTTGTCGGATAATTATTTGTCTACACTAAAAAACATGTATAAAATGTAGAAAATGCAGGTATTAATGTAGTAAAATGTAGATAAAATGTAGCACCTACATCGTCTCAATACCAATAAACAAAGGGGCTAACGTAAATTAGTGTAGAAATGTAGGTTTTGACCACCTACTTAGACTATATAGTGTAATGTATAATATATATTTTTTTTTTTTCATATATAAGGGGTAAAATCTACATTACTACATACTTACTTGATAATCAAGGAGTTAAGTCGAAATTATCTACACAAAACCTACACAAAACCTACACGAATTAAAAAAACCTACACACATACTTGATAATCAAGGAGTTATATAATTGGTTTGATTAGATATGCTCGGACGGGCAATAAGATCATATCAAAAAATCCCAAAACAAAACTAATTTAACAAACCCCTAAAAACCTAACTAACTGTTTTTAAACGAGTTAGTAAGTTTATTTACTATCCAAATGTTAAAGTTATGTTAAAAAGTTGGATTGTATTGTATCCTCGTTGTATGTTTGCAAAAGAAATAACAACGAAGTTATTTTGTAAATATTATTAAAATGAAAAATTTAGCCAAACAGTTAGAAAATGAAGTTTTAACACGCAGAGACGAAAAACTTGCATCTATTAGAAAAATAGAAACAAATGAAGCCAAAAAATTAGACTGGTATTTATTGGAGTTACTTCCAGCAAATAAAAAAAATCATGTATTTGCAAATGTACAGGAATGTAAAAAATATTTAATTGACAGACTTGAAAAATTAACTTTAAAAAAATTACAAAAAACATTTTCTTACTTAGATTTTAACGAAAATTTGCCACAAATAGAAAGTTTAACTATTACAGTTGAGTGGAAACGCTCTCAAATGTGGGGAATAAATCCAACCGCTGAAGCCTATGTAAGTGGTTTAGGGATGGTTTCTAGTGGTTCAATTAGTGGATGCGGTTACGATAAACAAAGTACTGCAGTCGCTAACGTTTTAAACCAAGTCCCACAATTTTTAAAACTTATGTACAAATTAAAAAACAAAAATTCAAAATTAAAAAATAATGATATTTTTGGATATGGTTCGGGGTATGGAATTTTACCAAGTTTTGAAGGGGGCGTCGGCGTAAATTGTTACAATAAGATTTTTAATTCAATAGGCTATGAATTTACAACCGTTTCAAGCGGGAAAAATTTTGACGTTTATAAAGTTACAAAAATAAATTAAGATCATGTTTATAGAAACTTATAAAAACAAAAACATTTATAAATTCAATGGATTTTATCAAATTGGATTAAGTGGGGCATCGTTTTCTAAATTAGAATTTTTAAAAAAATTAATTGATACTAAAAAATAAAACTATGAAAGCAACTTATTTTATCGAATGTATGCATAACGTATACTTAGACAATTACCAAGAGGGAGAAACAGAAAACGTTAACAACTTCGATACAGAGGGAATTTATAAAGCCGAAAACGTAACAGAGGCAATAGAAAAACATTTATACAGTTTAGGTTATGAATTCAATAAAGACTATATAAATACAGACGAAGAACAAGACAATAAAATATTTTATTCTGTATTATGTAATGAAGAAAACGAACAAGCAAGAGATAGCGAAATTAATTTATGGAGAAAAGACAAAAAAATATTATATGCAAATAATATGATAATTTACGTATACGAATTAATAGCAGCAAAAATATAATCCAAGCCGTACCGCTCAAGGCGTAACATCGAAGTAAGTACGGCACGAATAAATGTTAAAGTTATGTTAAAATTTTGGTAGACTAAAAAAGTCGACATATATTTGACAAAGAATTAAACGGGACAACAGTTTTAAAAAGTTGCGGAAGTGGAAAACACTATAAAGCGGGTAAGACTACTCAGGTATAAAAACCGAAGTCCTAGAGCTACTTAAATAGAGATAGACTAGAAACGTATACGGATACAAAAAAGTCCGTACTGACGAGCTACAGAATAGCGAAACGTTATAAACTTTTTAATTATGAAAACACTAGATATTACTGCAAAAGAATGGTTTGACAAAGTAAACGGAAATAGTTATTTCGCTGGAGAAATAATAATCGACTACGGAATGGACTCTCAAAAAAGAATTGTAATGCCATTTGATTATGGTTACGGAAATTACTACGAGCAAGAAGCTAAGGCAATACTAACCGAACATAATTATATATCCACTGTATACGGTCAAAGCCTTCATACATATTGCAATGATAATGGTATTATATTTAGAAGCAACAAGGAAAAGAATTGTAAGAAAACAGAATTAAAAAACTTTAAATGATATGGAAGCACATTTAGTAATTAAAAAAGATTACATAGTCAATACAGATACATTAATACAGATTATACACGAGCCATTTAATTTAAGTGGCTCTTTTTTATTAACAGTATATAGCGACTACCTGAAAAAATTTAGGTTTGACGATATAGATCAAGCAACAAAAGAATTTAAAGAACAAGTAAAACTACACAAATGAAAACATTTTATTTAAACAATACCAAAAACCACCACGTTAACGAGTACACGAACGAGGTAAGCGTGTACGGTTGGCATAGCAACACAAAAACACGTTAACGCCTTCTTAGAATTTTACGAAACAAACTAAAAAAGAGATGCAATGATATATATAATAAAAGGAAGTAAAAAAGTAGATAGTTTTTATTTGGGTGAATACCCTGTAAATTTTATACACGAAACAAAAAAGAAAAAAAACGAACTTAATTTTGAGGTTGACAACTTAGGATTTTTTAAGCGTTTAGCACCTCAAAAAATGTTTCCGATAAGAACTAATAGCAATATATATTTTAACTCGATTATAGAGGCTAAAAACTATATAGAAAACGCTAACAAAACTATTTTAAACGACGATAGATTTTGTGACAGAATAAAAAACGAACTTTTAAACTATATAAAAACTTTAAAGATATGTTAAAAAACCATTACACAGAAGCTTTGACAACAAAATTAATAGAAGCGAGGGACGAATTAAAACTTTGCCAGTCTATCAATAGTGAATTCATGACAGACGAGGCTAAAGCATGGAAAGATGCTAGAATTTTTATAGCAACACAAACAATACTAACAATAGAAAAAGAATTCAATGAACTATCTTGAAATAGCAATAGACAAGTATTGCAAAAAGAAAAAAAACGGACTAACATACCAGGAAGTAATGGAATGTAACGAGCGCCGTAAGAGGGGCGAATACCTAACATATAAAGTAATGGACGTAATTTTTGAATTTAAAACATTTTTATCATGAACGACAACGAACTAATAGCAGAATTTTTAGGGTGCAAAGGTACAATCTCAAATTTACCACAGTTTGGATATATGACAACTTCAGGGGATTGGAAAGATGAATTTACACCAAATGAATTAAAATTCCACAAAAATTGGAATTGGCTTATGGAAGTAGTAGAAAAGATTGAGGGTTTAAATTATTCTTTAGAGATTAATAAACAAGAAGAATTAGATTATCAATGTTTAATTACTCAAAAAAATAATATAATTATTCAAAAATTTAATCAAATTAAAATACAAGCAGTTTATCAAGCAGTAGTAGAATTTATTAATCAATTTAAAAACAATTAGAAATCATGGGAAGATATTATAATGGAGACATTGAAGGAAAGTTTTGGTTTGGGGTACAATCAAGCAACGCACCAAGCAGGTTTGGAGGTACAGAACAAGAACCAGCATACATAACGTATGATTTTCAAGAAGAAGACCTAGACGAGGTAAATAAAGAAATAGAAACAATCGAAGCTACACTAGGTAACAACAAGAAAATAATCGAGGATTTTTTCAAGAACAAAGATAGTTATCAAACTAAAGACTTAGAAGAAATAGGAATAACTAACGAAATACTAAAAGAGTACGCCGATTTATTGCTAGGAATTCAAATAAGGGATTGTATAACAGAGCAAGGATATTGTACTTTCGATGCGGAACTATAAACCAACAGAAAAACGCGAGACAATATGGGAACAAGAGTACCGATTGAAGCAAGAAGCAAAAGAATTATTAATTAAGATCAAAGAAGATGAAAGAAATAATAGAAGAACTGAATATGTGCATATCGTGCATGGAAACAACGCCAAACGTATTCGTCACTAATAAGCTAAAAGCAATTAGAACATCGCTACTGGATGAATTAAGTATTAGTGATATGTACTACGAACAAATCAAAGAAGCAATAAGAGAAGAAGAATCATTTAAAAATTTAGAATTATGAAAAACACATACGTAATCCCAACAGACAAACCAAGTAGGTTGGGTTATCTAACTAAAAAAGGAAAAGAAGTTTACAAAGATTTAAGGTTATTTGACAGATTAATGCCAAATATATTAGATAGTGAAAATCAACACATCTACATTACTGATAACTCAGAGATTAAAAATGGAGATTGGCATTTAGTTTGGTTAGAAGGTAAATGGGAAGTTTTAAATTATATGCCTTCTATTGGTTACAGAAAAGAATGTTTAGGAAAGGAAGTTTGTAAAATCATCTTAACAACAGACCAAGATTTAATCAAAGAATGCATACAATCTATTGATGATGAGTTTTTAGAATGGTTTGTTAAGAATCCAAGTTGTGAGGAGGTTGATGTTGAAGAATCTAATTTATTAAACACTTCAAGAACTTATTTAGGTGTTGATAAATACAAAATCATCATTCCAAAAGAAGAAGCAAAAAAACACGTAGAATTTATAAATAATAATATAGACCAACTTGATAAAGCAACAGGTAAAAGCAGCATAGATGTATTTAAAGAAGCACATATTAGAGATTTTATTGCTGGTGCTAAATGGCAAGCTGAAAGAATGTATAGTGAGAAAGATTTAAAAACTGCTTGGGAAGAATCTGAAAGTAATTACTCAGGTTTAGAATTTAGCAGAAATAGATTTTACGAATGGTTAGAGCAATTTAAAAATTTAGAATTATGAAAAAGTTATTATTATTATTAGTATTATTTGCATCCTGTAGCACACCGCAAGATGAAGCTACAATAGTCACAGACTGTGAGTGTGATAGAGTTGTAGAAAAACATACGTTTAATGTAGTTGGAACACCACAGAACCCAGCGACAGTTTATCATACAGTTTACACAACCATAAATGATTGTACACAAATACAAAGAACAAAAACATTTGACACAACAAATATTAATTTAATTCCTCAAATTGGAGATTGTAAGTAAATTATGAAAAAAGAAGATAGAAACGTACTTATAGCTTTTATAGTACTAATAGTAATACTACTTATATGGATGTAAAAGAAATAGCATACTGGAAAGCAGTATCAAAGATAGAATCATTACAAAGAGAATCAATTAACTACGCTACTTTAATTGTAAATAGTAAAACAGAATTAAACGAAGAACAATTAATAAGCTGTTTGAAATCTACAGATAGAGAGTTAGAAACTTGGCAATATATTTTAAAACTAATAAAAGATAATAGACGAATATATTAAGATGAGAAATTCTGGAAAGTATGATATAAATTGGTTCTACAAATATTATGATAAACCGATTGATATTAATAACTTTACAGCCATATTTCAAATGGGAGATTTGAATATGATACTAGAACATTTAGATAAGAAATTTAATTTAATATCCGTTATAGATAAAAACGGAAAATTTATAAAGATATGCGAATAGAACAAGGACGTTGGGTAACTCAAAATGGAGATCCTATAGAAACAATAGAGGACAAACAATTATTTACGGACAACCTAAATAGAGTTAGAGAGTTCTCAAGAGGCAGAGAGTTAACTCACGACAAAATAAATGTATTGTTTAAACTATTAACAACAGACATAAGCAGTAACATTTACAAGTTATTATTAATGGACGCTAAAGAACTAAAAAGATTATGTTAGAAGAAGTTTGGAATCAAGCCAAGTGGCATCATAGTTCAGCATCGATTACTACTGAAAAGTCAGAGTCAAGAATATATAAGGGGATAAAGATAGAAAATAAGGAAGGAGTCATTAAGATATATAACACGAAATTAAATGGCGACTTCTATAAAGAAGTATCGGAAGAGCAGTACCAGTATTTTATGGATAAAGGATATATAAAGGGAGTTTACAATGTATGTTTATTTAATTACGAGAACTCTTTAAATTTATTACAAGATAGAATACGTGAAGAATTAGGAGATAGGAATAATCAAAAACACTATCAATCATTAAAATCATTAAGAGATAATTTATTAACTAAATATACTAAAATAATTCATGAGACTAGACAAAAATTATAAAGTAAGTGGAGATGGTTCGGGAACGATATTAACATTCACAGAAGAACGTACAAGAGAGAAGGACGGAATAGAGGTTCCTTATACATTTAAAGACCAATGGTACTTTGTAAGCGTAGAACAAGCGTTAAGAAAATATTTAGAGTTAAAGATAAACGGATGTGAAGATGTCCAAGAGTGTTTAAAGAGAATTGAAGAAGTTAAACAAATAATATTAAAATAATATGGCAAGTTGGAGAAACGCATTTAAGAATGATTATTTAGCAAGTTGGGATATTGATAAACCAGTAACGCTAACAATAGAATCGGTAACTCAAAAAGTAGTACAACTACAAAAGGCTGAGAAAAAAGTAGTAGCAAAATTCGTTGAGAAAAAGTTTGATGATGGAGAAGAAGTAAAAGATATGATACTTAATCCTTCAAACTGTAAGACCTTACAAACAGCAACTAAGACTAAAGACACAGACCGTTGGAATAACATTAAGGTAGAGATAGGTGTAGTGCCTAATAAGGGACGTATAGGCAACGAATTTGGATTATCTATACTTAGAGTGCTGTCATCAGACGATAAGCCTTTAAATACAAAGTATGAATTAGTTAATGGAGACGAGAATTGGAATAGAGTAGTTGCGTATGTTAAAGAAAATAAGTCTATCGGATTAGCTAGTATAATTAATAACTTACAATCTAAATATATAATCAGTACACAAACTAAAAAAGACTTATCTCAATTTATTGATTAGTGTGAGATTTGAAACACTAACATTAACCACACAACTTAATTAGAAGTACAAAACTTTAAATTAACCGAGAACCCGCCATTTTTTATACACGCTGTTAGTGGCGGGGCTTTTCTTTGATTTAAAAACAATTATTACTAAACAGACAAGTGCTTGGATTAAGCCTAATGCCACACTTGCTTAAACCGATATTAGGCGATGTTATTATTATGAAAATATATAGTTTACAAGAAATAAAAGACTTATGGTGGAAACACGATAATAAAAAATGTCTTGAATGTGATTATGGAGAAATAAAATATACAGGTTCTTCTCCTAATGGTGGATGGGTTTCATATTATGAATGTGAAAGCTGTAAAACCAAATACGAATGGCAAGCTTCTGATATGGGACAAACGCTACCTGACTTATGTTCAAATGCAGATGAAAATCCTAATTTATCAAGAGAATTATTTAAACAGCCAGAGATATATTTTAATAGTTTAGGATTTGAAAGTTGTGGACAATACGAATGGAAAAATAATATCGGTTGGGTAATTGAATATATGGGAACTACTAAAAGACCAAATTGTTGGAGAATTGATGATTTTAGTATTGAAGGACATCAAATTTTGTTTATTGACTTAAAAGACAAGAAGGATTTGGAATGGTTCTTAAATTCAGTTAACGTTAATATCGCCTAACTATTGCATACCCTCAAATTTAATAATAGTAAAATGCTAACAATTAAAAAATCGGAGTGTCCGTTTTAAACTATGAAAGAAATAATTAAAGAACTAAACAATGACGAGTCTTACTATGGAGCCTATGGTAAACAATTCTTATCCAACTCGGATATAGACGACTTGCTGAACAACCCAAAGAATTTCAAGAAAGGTAAAGATAAGACTGTTCCTATGCTTATCGGATCGTATTTTCACGTATCAATGCTAGAACCTCACAAGCTACCTGACTTCGAGATAGTTGATGCGAGTACTCGTAACACTAACATATACAAAGAGGCTAGAGGCAATAGAGATATGTTGTTGTTGCGTAGTGAGGCTAATGAGATTGACGAACTCGTGAGTGTGATGAAGGGAAATTTGACTATGTATGAAAACATTTATAAAGAAGGAAACCAATACGAAGTTCCAGCTATTAAAGAGATATACGGAACGATGTGGAAAGGAAAGGCTGATATAATTACAGACGAGTACTTGATTGATATCAAAACAACGTCAAAGATTGATGATTTTAAATGGTCAGCACGTAAGTATAACTATGATTCTCAAGCTTGGATTTACCAACAATTATTTGAAAAACCATTAATTTTCTATGTAATTGATAAAAGTACCAAAATGTTAGGTATATTTGCGCCAGGAGAAGATTTTCTAGAGCAAGGGCGTATAAAAGTATTATCTGCAATAGAAGTATGGCGTAAGTTTTATTCTTCAGAGGCTTGGGAAGACATTAACAACTATATTATAGAAGAAGAATTATGATAATAGAAGTAGAATATGCTGGTATAACATTTGAAGTTGAGGGAAATTATCATAAACCAGCTTTTCAAGCTTGGCACTTTGCTGAGTCTCCAGCAGAATTAGAAGACGTAACAATATCCATACAAGGAATAGACGTATATCAGATATTAAGCAATGAACAAACAGAAGATATTGTTCAAATGGCGTTAGATAAAATTGTGTAGCTGAAAGAGCTATAACTTACATACAACGGTTGCGCTTGGTGCAGGTTGCCACCGAGAGCGTGAATAGAAAGATAAAATTTCTGCAACTTGCTCCAAACGCTTGTTAGGGTGCGTAGTGGGTAATTAAAAAAAATATTATTAAATAAATAAAAATTATGAAAGGATCAATAGATTATAAGGGATTTGAAATAGTTAAAAACGACTATAACTATGAAAATTTATGTTATGTAAATTATGCGTATTACGATTTAAGCGATAGTGACTGTGCTGCAAGACACGGAATGTCAGTTGACGACTGTAAAGAGCAAATTGATGAATTAATAAACGAAAATTAAGATGACAAAAATTAAACATTACCCTGAGGTTTATTTCATTCGTAAAGGAAACGAA
>Ga0196901_1000164_pt1 | contig 35516 bp, 64 predicted proteins | sample CB_VirMetaG_FD_169099 | JGI IMG/M metagenome (GOLD analysis project Ga0196901, IMG submission 169099) | Freshwater to marine saline gradient viral communities from Chesapeake Bay - CB_1504_1 Viral MetaG (v3) (version 3) | ecosystem: Environmental > Aquatic > Marine > Coastal | place: USA... | reverse complement strand
CCGTCCTATCGCCCGTTATAATACTAGAGCCTATGGTAAATATGCCAAACGCAGTCTTTGTGTCGATCTTACCTTGTTCCGCAGACACCCCTTTAGCCTTCGCTATGAACCCTATAATACTATGCGCATACCTTACTTGCTGAGTGGTCTTAGGTGGCTTGTAATCGCCCACCTTGAGCATTTTAGGTTTGGTGTAGTCTAAGGCTAGGATAGACCCACACGCGGCTGCTGCTTGCTCTCTATTGCGTATTACTAGGTGCATTGATTATCCTTTTAGCTGTTACCGCTTTGTGATGTGCGGCGTTTAAAGTAGGAATCTCTTAAAGAAACACCTTCACAACCACATTCCCTACCATCACAGCAAAGATGCTGGTCTAGGTCGCCATTCCAAATGTTATCTTTCCAGATATAATATTCATTGCGAATATGCAAAATAAGAATCCACAGTTTTAAAAATATATCATTCATATTAATAGCCTCCACAGCTAACCTAGCAGCGACCCCTAAACTCTCGGCAACCGCTCTCTCCAAAAAATACACCGATTAAATTATCGTTTTCCGACTTTAATATTTCGGCAGTTCTAACCGTTCTAGCGAATACAGCCTCAAATAGATCCTCGCCCTCTTTGCCTTTCCGTTCAGTTCTGAAAACAGCTATAGGGCTTTCGCTAATTGCCGTCTTAATTCTATCTATAACTACTAATTTAATTGATAAGCTCATGTTTTTTCTTCCTAAGTTGATTTATTTTTCGAGTGTTTATTTAAGCACAATCCGCGACACCCCGTTATACTGAGTCTTAATAAGAGGGCGGCTTAATATAACTGTTTTATTTATAAATGATGCCTTCAAGCTTCCTGATCTGCCTACGCAATGCGCCACAAGACTCATTAATTTGTAGCACTTGGCTATCCGTTATACCTACCTCTTCAAACGTATCTTGCTCTAAAGATAGTTGTTTCCGTAAACGCGATAGCTCTTGCTCTAATGTCATACTGTCACCCGTATTGGCATGCTCATCCAGTTGGTGCCGCTTTCTTCAACCTTCTCGGCGGCATTACAACTAACGATTACACTCTTTTTGTAGAATAGCTTACCTTGCTTTGTTAGCTCATTAAGGCATCGCATTACCAGATCACGCCGCGATTTAAGAATAACAACCAGTTCTGCTACTGTTGGGATCTGATTGTACGTTTCGTAAAAATCAATTACTGCTTTAAAAACTTGCTCTGCTTTTGTCATAATTCTTCTTCCTCATCTCGATCATTAATAATAAACATTAGGGTTTTGGCTTTCTCTAGCTCCAGCTCTCGCCGATGGTCGTCGTTACGAATAGGCATAACTATTACATCTATCCCATTAGCCATAAACTCCTTTACGGCCACTAGGTTCTTTCTTATATTAACTGGTGTGCAATTGCCCATATTTACCTCTTCTGTGTAGTTATAAATAATATTCTTTAACTCTAGTGTAGCCACCAAAGCGCTTTTTTACCCGTTTCCAGCGATCTTTGAACTCAAAGCCCACTTACCTCAGCTCGCTCATTCTTTTGGGTAGGTCGAGTATTCCTAGCGTTTCACGTGCATCTAAGCTGGTTATCCTGAGTCCAGCCTCCAAATGTTGCTTAACCTGTAGTTTCTGATTCATTACTTACTCCATGATCTATCGGTTAATCGTTGTTGTTGTGTTGTTAATTAGCCCATGACTTGTCATTAAGCTGCTGCTGAACCGTTTTATCTCTAGTCTTTGTGCTGTCTTGGCTTGGCGTTTTGCGTCCAATGGCAGCTTTATCTATATAATTTTGATTTAGATACTCGTCAAACTTAGTGGCATTGAATAACGTAGAAGGACGTAAATACCTTTCCATCTCAGTGTCTTTCCATTCTGCGCACTTCTTTGTTATAACGTCAAACACCTCACGCTTAGTGTATTCATTAAGCCGCGCATTAATCAGCTTGCGATTAGTGTCAGCGTGCCTGTATCGCGTCCCTGCTTGCGAGTTTAGATAATCAATAACCTTATCAGCGGTATCATCCACTACTACGGCTACTGCCTTTTTAACCACTGGCTTTTTCTCGCTAACCGAAACTATCCCAGTGGGTTCTTTTTGGGTTAAGCCTAGGTAATCACTAAGCGCTTTATTAGCTACCCATGTTTGTGATCTACCCTCGGTTTCACAGTATTTCTTTAACTTATCAACAAGAGCTTTCTTTAGTCTGAATGCGGTCTGTATAGTCACTTGTATATCCTTTGTTATGTTGTGTTATACATAGTATATGGGTTATTTAATCTTTGCAAGTGTTAATCCGATTCTTTTGTGGCGCAGAAATAAGTAAACTTTAATTCCTCTAGATTCCCTATCATTGCATCGTCTGGCATACCGCCCCATCCGTAGCCTATCTCACCACCGCTATTCTTATAAACATACATGATCGACTGCAGCTCGCCCTTTTTTGCTACGTCTAGCATCTCCTGTAAAGTCTCAACGGTTATAGGGTCAATTTTTGACTTATGAATACTAGTAACATTATCTATGGTCATATCATTTACCTTTGTTTAGTTGTAGGGGGTCTAAGATAGGCTCTTAGTGACCTATTGGATCACCTTAGCTTAACTTGTTATTTATCGTATCAATCTTAAAACAATTCTTATCAGAGCATAGTTTATAGACTTACGGGTCTGACCTACCATAAATGGCTTTCTGTCACATGAAGGCTCTGTTTAATGCAGCGCGTGAGATACATCGCAACTACATACACCCCTATCATCCACCTAACATAAGTTAGATTTTGCCTTTAGCGTTTCCACTGGTCGGCTGGTGCAATTGCTTTAAGGTGGCTTAATTTGCCTATTATCGTTTAAGGGTTTGAGATAGGTTTCGTTTTGTTCGGTGTAAACCTTTACTGCATCAAATGTAACCGATGCTATAAACGTGAATGATAGGTATTGCAAAGAGTATTGATGATATTTATAATGGGTCATGTTTGTGGAGCTGTGAACCGTATCTTCGTTACTGTTTGCATCAAATCGTGTTCGACCACGTTCAAGCAAGTTAAATCTTAGCCCTCTTCGACCTAATCGTCAAGGGGGCTTTTTACTATACTGCGCCTACTTTGCAAGCGGTTTATTGAACTGCATTATAAGCTGCTTCAAACTTACTAGCGCTCCATTTGTTTTGACCACTACAGCATGGGCATACAGCACTACAAGTTTCACGGATTGGCACTTTTTCGTCCCATGTATGGTCACAATTTCCGCAACTAATAGTCCATTTCTTTTTGCCAGTAAAGTGATTCCAAAATCCATTGGCTGAAACTTCTGGTGTAAATATCATAACTCTTCACCTTTTTTATTAATCGGTATACACGCTATATTGATTATGAAGGGGCTTTATCTGGAATCGAACCAGAGTGACATGTTTACTAGGGTTGCCGCGACGCTCACTTCTAGTGCCCATCATGTCTACTTTAAAGATACCCCGACCAACAAGGGAATAAAGCCACCACATAATCAATATAACTGTGTATTACCCTACCCCTTTATACTGTTGTAAGTTTTAATAGCCCTACTTAAATCTCCATGCCTTAACGCACAAATTTTATCTTTATGCACCTTGAAATAACTATTAACTTTGCCGTCATCAATAAAGAAAATACAATCAAGGCGTTTCCCGTCCTTAGATGAGCTAGCCAGAGTTATTTTAGATGTAACGTCCTTAAAATCTTCTATATTGATTATATGTTGCATAACTCTACCCATCTAAATTTAACACACTAATAGCGCCGTTATATTTTCTTAAGAATTGTGGATTGTGATAAGTGCCACCTTTGCATAGCGGCCAGTTATCGGGAACCAAGCCGTGACCTTTAGTAAATCCTACGCATATAAAAACAAAATGGCTTTCAGTGCTTTTTAATATATCCCCTACTGCAAACGGCATAACTCTACCCTCTAATGTTTATTGTGTTCCAGCCCATTTTATTATCCTTCGTAGATATACGTCGTACTGACGCAATTAAACACGTCGGCGTAACGTATAATGCTGTGTTATATGGCTAATTAACTATTTCGTGTTCGCACACTAAAACAGGCCATAATTTATCTATCAATTTCTGCATATCGTGTTCATCTTCTATTTTGTCTGGCAGACAATCATCCATCATCCTGCATAGCGTGAGTGTGTCAAAACTTATAGTTTCAGAGCTAACTTCTTTTGTTTTCATTGCTTATCCTTTATATTCTTCATATAACAACCATTTTATAGCAGACGGTCGTAAAACTGCTTTCTTTTAATTACCTACAGCCGCAGCTAAAAATAAGGTTATATTTTAAGTTTATTTAAAGCGTCTTTTGTACCCTGAAATATTTCAGGGGTTCCTTCTGTGTCACCAACAAGAGTAAGAGATGCTTTACCAATAAAATCCATGCCCTCGCCGCTCTGTCTTTTTTCAAAAAGCTTTATTACGCCGTCATCATAAATGGCTGTTATGCCGTCATCACGTAACGCTTTTCTAATATTAGGGATAGTATCAACCATCTCATTATGCAAGCCGTTTGTTATATAGGTATCGTGGTCATAGCACTGTTTATTAACATATTCATATTCTTTTTTTCTAAAACTAAAGCCTCTTACGCTCATGATAATCTCCTAAACAATAATAGTTGGTATTAAATCAATTTCGTACTCTGTATCAAAATAGTCATCGTCTTTAGTTTTCCAATCGTTAAATTCTGCAGCAACAATAAGCTTCATTCCATCCTGCCTAACTAGAAGTTGTGTCTTTTCTTCTATAAGACTAACGATACCATCTATCGTGGCGCTAATCTCGTAGCCGTCATGTTCTTCAAAACCTCTAGTGGTATATGTTGCTTGTGACATTCTTATTACTCCTAAAGTTGATGTATAACACTATAGTTAAGGTTTTATTAACTGTCAACATATATTTACTTTTAATATTTATTAATTTATTTTATATATAAAGGTTGACAGTTAATGCAATAGTATATATTATGAGTTTTACATTAATTAGGAGTTAAAACAAATGGCATTCGGCGAATCATTAGCAATGGCTATTAGAAAGAAGGGTATTAACAATACGATCTTGGCTGAGGAACTTGGGGTACATAAAGATTCAATCAGTCGATGGATCAAGCTGGGCTCACCTTCTAAGCAGCATAGAGAAGAAATATTGAATTACTTTAATGTAAATGAAATTGAATTTTTACTATTAAGTGAGTAAATCATGATTACCAAAGGCGACAGGCTTATTAATTTGGGTGAAAATTGGTCGCAAAAAGTAATAGGTGTACGCAAGTTTCATGTGGTGCTTAGTGTTAATTGTAAGTTGGTATTTGTACCTATCTTTAATATTAAGCGTAATGATTTAGGTTTTTGGGAGGTGATAACGTGAATAATTTTGAATCAGGCAGAACTTACAGAGTGGTTAACACAGATAATAAATTTTATGGTGAAACCTTTATTTATGAAAACATTGACCCTGATATGGATAGCTGCAATTTTGGTTTGTTTATAGGTTGTGATGGAATTATAGAAAGTATTGCTTACGATCAAATGAGGCTAATTGAAGATAATAAGGTAGTTGTTGATGGCATCCCTTGCTACGTAAATTTAGAACAGTTAGCCATAATTAATGAAGTAAAAAAGAATCCAGTTTTACCAGTTTTTCATGGTGACCCTCGGCGGTAACGCCCTTTGCGGCGCTATTACAGGCCGCTTTTTTTATAATTTAATGAGGTATAGCATGATAGATAAAGTTGTTATTGACCCCAAAGGGTATTGTGTAAAGGTTGAGATAGATGGTAGACCCACGCTGATTGATGGCGATAATCCATATCAATTGAGGCGACGAATTAAAGAGGTTGTAAATATAGAGAGCGAGGAAAGCCAACATGAAAGTAAAGAATAAGCACGTATGGTTAGCAGCGGTAGTGGTAGGAATGATAGTAGCTGTAATACTTATAACTCATTATATGGGGGTGATGGCATGAGTGAAGAAAAGGGTTTAAATATTTATCAGCGAGTAAATAAGGTTATGAGCGAGTGCGTTTACTTGCAAAAAACACAAGCGCAGCAAGGTAAGGGCATTAAATACGATGAAGTCATGGCAATGATTCGACAGCTTTTGATTGCTAACGGTATTGTTATGGTGACGACCCAAGAAAGTTTAGAGTGTTTATCGGGTGTTGAGGGAACGAAGCAAAAGGTTTATCAGGGTAAGTTTTCATTAAAGCTGGTTAACATGGACAAGCCTGATGAATTTATAGAGCATACGGCATACGCTCAAGGCATGGACGGCGGCGATAAAGGTGCGGGCAAGGCTCACACCTACGCTATGAAGACCATGCTAGTTAAAGGTTTTGGTATTGAAACGGGTGAAGATGAAGAGAGCCGCGCGGAGAAAATGGAAAAGCTTAATGTTATTAGCCCTGTCGAGGCTACAGAGTTAGGGAAGTTTTGTGTTGACTCAAATACAAACCAGTGGACAAACACAGGCCTTGCATTAATGAAGGCGTACAACATAAATAGCGTTTACGACCTGCCAGCCTTAAAATTTAATGAAGCATTAGAAAAGGCAAAAAAACATGCAAATAATAAGTGATATAGACCAGTCAAGCGATGAATGGCTAGACCTTAGAATGGGCTTTGTCACCGCATCACGTTTTAAGGATGTAATGGCTAAAGGTGCTGGCAAGACGCGAAAGTCTTACATGGTTGAGATAGTATCAGAAATCATCACAGGGCAAAGAGAGGAAAAGTTTAATTCTTCATATATGCAATGGGGAACCGAGATAGAGCCCCAAGCCAGAGCCATGTATGAGCTAGAAACTGGTCACAGTGTGGATGAGATAGCTTTTGCTCACTTTGATGATGTAAAAATTGGCTGTTCGCCTGATGGTCTAGTTGGTGATAATGGTTTGGTTGAGTTTAAATGCCCTAAAACCAGTACCCAGATTGAAACTTATTTGTCGGGGAAAATGCCAACAGGACACAAGGCGCAAGTGCAGGGGCAAATGTGGGTAATGAATCGCCAGTGGTGTGATTTTGTATCGTTCGACCCGCGCATAAATGGGGTTTCAGGCTATTTTATGCAGCGCATAGAACGTGATGATGAATACATAGAGCAGCTTGGTGAGGAGTGCAAAAAGTTCATTAAAGAATTAAACGAAATGATCGAAAAATTAACTAAATAGGGAATGATTATGTCAGAGCTAATTGAGTACGAAGCAAAAACAGTATTACAGGTAATGTCAGATAAAGACGGGCTAGATCCGCTAATCGGACAAGTTAAAGAGCTTGTGGGTTCGTTTGAGCACGACATGAGCACAGCAGCAAGCAGAGCAAAAACGGCATCACTTGCGCATAAAGTGGCTAAATTTAAAACAAAAGTTGACGGAATGGGCAAAGACCTTGTTTCAGACTGGAAAGCTCAAGCCAAGGCTGTTGACGCAAACCGCAAAGCAATGCGCGACGCTATGGATGAGCTAAAAGCAGAAGCTAGAAAGCCGCTAGATGACTGGGAAGCAGAGCAAGCAAGGATTAAGGCCGAGGAAGATGCACGCATCGAAGCTGAAAAGCTTGCGTTAGAATTTGAATCCGATCACGAAATAGGATTATTACTTAATCGAGAATATGACCGAGCCAAGCAAGAGCAAATCGAAACCGCCGAAAGACTATCCCGTGAAGCCAAAGAAAAATTAGACCGCGAACAAAAAGAACGCGAGGCCGCAATTGCTAAAGAAGCCGCAGAAAACGCACGTAAAGAAGAAGAGCAAAAGCGTATCGATGCTGAAAATAAAGCTAAACTTGACGCGGAAGCATCAAAGCAGCGTGAAGAAAACGCAAAGCTTGCTTTAGAGCTGGCAGAAAAAAACCGCATAGAAGCAGAAGCAAAGGCCAAGCAATACGCTATCGACGCAGAAGAGCGACAAAAAGCAGCCGTGAAAGCGGCTGAAGATAAAGCCAAACAAGATGCTATCGACGCACGAATAGCAGAAGAGGCAGAGCAAGCAAAGCGTGAAGCTAACAAAAAGCACTCTGGAAAGATTAATAACGCAGTGCTGGCCGCTTTTATTGAGTGCGGAATAACCGAGGCGCAAGGCAAGGCTATAATCAAAAAAATAGTGAAGGGTGAGGTACCTAACGTATCAATACAATATTAATCAACCAAAGGAAAATAACATGAATATATTTACATTTACGGGCAATTTAGGAAAAGATTGTGAGGTTAGAGCTACCCAAAGCGGTATGACTGTTTGTAGTTTCTCAGTAGCAGTAAAGGCGGGTTATGGAGATAATCAAAAGACTACATGGGTGTCTTGTACGTTATTTGGTAAGCGAGCAGAAGGACAGCTACCGCAATACTTAACTAAGGGAGTGCAAGTCGCTATAAGTGGCGAGGCTTTTCTGGATGAGTGGCAGAAAGACGGCGTAACAAACAAGATGCTAAAAGTAAATGTGGACAAGCTTGATTTAATTGGCGGGGCAGCCAAACCAGCACAAGCACCACAACAGCAAGCGCCACAGCAAGCGGAAGCGTATGACAACCTAGATGATGATATTCCATTCTAACAACAGTCGCGGTTAATAGCCGCCATAATAGAGGATAAGAAGATGACCAACTACGAAGATACAATAAGAAAAGCGACAAGGCTAGGCGCTAACGATGCCAAAAATGGCTTTAAGAAAAACAGCAGGTCAAAACTTGGCAGCATGTGGGATCACTACTATAACAAAGGATACAATCAAAACACTGACCATATTCCTGACGTCAAGAAAAAGGTATAAAAGAAGTGGCAGATAAATCATTAAAACGTGTAATAGTTTCATTTAATGCTTGTAATAGTGTAATAATTGGGTATAATACTTACATCAACTAGAGAAGCGGAGCAAAGAATATGAACACAGAAACTAAAGGTCAATTAATCGGAATCATCGTTAGAGAGCTAAAGTTCAAAGCACTTGAAGTGGGTGATGGCTCTTTTTGCGAAGGTGATACATTTTTTTCTTTAGCGTTTAAAACAGAAAAAGAGCTAATAAAAATAGCTAGGCTATGCGGGGTTGAAGCATGACCCCATCACAGCAAGCTAAAGCGGCAGGGCTTAAAAGCCTACAGCAAATAGTAGACTTCCATGGCTTAAAAGATAACGGCAAGCCAGTGCTAAACATTAAAACGCTGAGAAACTGGCACGAGCATAAGCCCTCGATATTTAAAACGATATTAGCGGGAACTCTAGCGCAACAGCTATCGGATGGCATAACTAACAGGTGACTTATGAGCACAAATAAAGATAAACCCTTCGAGAAAGGTGAGATTATAGAATACTGCGGCGAAGAGCACGAAGTTGTTAAGAACTACGGAAGCAGTGGGGTTGTAAAATATCCAAACGATGACAGCGGTGAGAGCTTTAATTATCACTGGTCTGCTTACGGTGAAGACTGCCAAAGGGTAAAAGTCCAATAACTATACAGCTACTAAGAGGCGAACATGATGGAAGTTGAATATTTAGACTTAAAGACAGGCAACAAGGCGGTAGATAAAGGCATTGGTCTTTTCAATCTAACTGAAAGTAATTGGTCTTGTGACTGCAATAGAGGGCTTGCATTCAATATAAATGATCTTGATGATTGCCGTAATGAGCGATTTATAGTTATTAATGCTATACCTGAAACTGAAGAAGAAAAACAGCTTTGCATGGCTGATATAATTCGAGATGCAAACAGTGATTATATTTAACTATACAGCTACTAGAGGTGATTTATGGAAATAACGAAAGAGCATATAGGCATTTTAGATCATGCGGAAAAGCACGGATTATTTTGCGGGGATAGCAAGGAAATGCGGGAACTTTGTGAGGTTAAAATGATGGAGTTTGCAGGGCGTAAGTCTTTTGTGCCAGACCCATATTTTAGAATCATGGCGGATGGTAAATTGGCGCTTAAAGATTTGCGACAACTTAACACAGATAAGGGGTAAATGATGCAATTAAGTAAATTAGAAATAGAGAGAGTTAGATACGGCGATAAAAAAGGACAGTTCTCTGGACTTATAAAGTTTGACAATGAGGTTGGCGAGGTTTCTATTACGTTAAGTCAGGAAAAATGCGAACAGTTATTTATGGTGTGCGCTGACGGCCTTATTGAGACAGCCAAGAAAGCGGCTCAAGAGTTAGCATGCACTGTAATTGACCACAAAGTCGCTCTAGAGCAAGATTTATAACGCAGGATAGATAACACTATGAGATTAAGCGAAATGGGACAGCGGGGGTGCGATGCTCAAGGTTGCGGATATTACAGGGCATCAAGAGGCTCAAGGCTACATATGGGTATAGATTTATGTGATCCGTCTGGGGAGAGCTTAGAGGTGGGGACCGAGGTTGTGTCGGGATTAAAAGGCGAGGTAGTAAAGGTTGGGCGGGCTTATGGCGCGGAAGAAAAGTCTCACCTTCGATACATAGCTATAAAGTTGGGGGTGTATTACTGCAGAATATTCTATGTTACGCCACTGGTAAGCGTTGGTGACACTATAAAGCCGAATGATGTTATTGGCTTATCTCAGTGCTTGGGTGAGTTCTACGAGGGTATAACCGAGCATGTGCATTTTGAGTGCTACAAGCTAGTCGATCCGTTAGGCGGTGAGCACGATAAGAATAATTTCTCTTATGTCGATCCCAAATTGGCGCTAGAAGTAATGGGTGGCGCGTAGTAAAACAATCACTTAATAAAACATTGAGGTATTGAAGATGACAAACGAAAGCAATGAAGACAAAATAAGCGATGCAGTAAGTGGTAAGAATGAACTAGTTTCTGTGTGTGAAAGCCTGCCTTGTTGGTGTTATGGGGCGCCCGTTAAGCAAATTACAACCTACACTAATGGCAAAGAAGTTAAGGTTTCAGAAGCATGTGCTTTAAACAACATATTACTTGGTCATGCTAATAGACCAATAGATATATAATGCAGCGTAAAGCAACAAAGAACACCCGAGGCGCAAATGCAGCGGAGAAAGCGTTTCATGCCTTTACCAAAGAAAGCGACTGCGGGGCATGCGGAAATGCAGGGCCAAGTATTGTTCATCATTGCATGGGTGCTACCTATAAGCATAACAAGGTTTTGATAGGGCACTGGTTTGTGCTTCCCTTGTGCAAATCCTGTGACGATATAATCACACATGGTAGTCGAAGGAAATTTAAAGACGAGGTAGATTTACAAAGCCATTTATGGGCATATCATGCAAGCGATTACAAGCTAGAAAAAGAAAAGCGCATTCCTGAAGATGTGTTTGAAGCGATAATAGATAGTAACGAGTAATTGAGATATGAAAGAGCATGATATTCAAGTCGCGCTAATGAAGTGGATGGCGCTACAGCACAAGGAAGCTTTCAAGGTAACTTACGCAACACCAAACGCAGCAAAGCGAACGCCGCGCCAAGGCGCATACATGAAGGCTGAGGGGTTAAAGTCAGGTGTACCCGATATATGTGTCGCCGTATCTCGAAAAGGCTTTGGTGCGCTTTATATCGAGCTTAAGCGCAAAGGGGGAAAGCTTACACCTAATCAGGCTGAATGGATTACGAATTTAACAGAGGCGGGAAATATGGCAGTTCTTTGTGTTGGCTTCGATGCCGCAAAGGATATGATTGATAGTTATCTTAAGGGTTAATTAGTAGTATAATATAGGCTGTTTAGATGAGAGTGCTGGTCATCAAGGTGGTGGTAGTTCGGTTCGATTCCGAGATGTCGTTTAGGTGGCGGGTTAAGACGTAGGATAGGGTGTTCGATTCACCCCACCAGCACTTTCAACTAAGCAGTTTAACAAAAGGGGGCTTTATGGGCTGGCAAGACGTAGTAAAGACAATAGCGCCAACATTGGGTACGGCATTAGGTGGCCCGATGGCAGGAGTGGCTACTAAGTTTATTGCTGACAAATTGCTTGGCAAGCCTGATGCCAGTGAGGATGAAGTAGAAAGCTTCATGCTTGGATCATCTTCTACTGATATGCTGAAGCTAAAAGAGCTAGACAACGAGTTTAAGCTGGAAATGAAGAAGCTGAAAATTGATGTTTTCGCGCTTGAAGTAAAAGACAGGGATAGCGCAAGAGGCTTATATAAGATTAATATTTGGCCTCAGATCGTATTGTCAGCGATGTTTATACTGGGCTACTTTACTATTGTTTACTTATTGTTTTCAGGGGGCGTAGATATAAAAGACTCAATTCGAGACGTTTCCAATGTTTTGCTCGGCGTAATGACAGCAGCAATACCACAAATATTAAACTTCTGGTTTGGTTCCAGTCTGGGATCGAAAGAAAAAACAGCAGCAAGCAAATAGGAGAAATTTATGGCTACACTAACAAAACCTAAGAAAAAACCTCGAAAGTCTAAATCTAAACCGAAATGATAGCCAAAAAGAATGCACAATTGGCCTTATCGGTAACTTTCGTTATATTTTTACAGACGCTAACAGCAGTAAATGACTACCTACAGGTTATATACCACAACTGGTATATGATTATTTGCTCGTTTTTATCACTATTATTTGCACTTGTGGCACGTAAATCATTATATCTATCTAAATACGCTTATTTGTTGTACTCAGTCGTATACTTAGTTTTTGCGTTTGAGGACACATTGTATGGGCAAAACGTTATACTTAGTTATGGAATTTTTGATTCTCATTATCTTGAGATAGTGTATGGATGTTTGTTCATGTTAGTGATTTTGGTGATTTATGATAGAATGGATAGCATCAAATGCGGAGCTGATGGCGCTATGTCTTAGTTTCTCTTTATTATTCATTTCTATTGGTAGGTTTTTGCATGAATCATCTCACAAAAGAAGAGTTCGCTCAGGAAAGAGAAAGGCTTCACAAAAAGATTGATGACAAACATCAAACCGTACTAAACAAGATAGAAACTAAGGTAACAGAGCCTATAAACGGCTTAATTGTTAAGATAGGCATCATGCTGGAGCGGTATGACCACCAAGAAAAAACAAATTTAAGATTAAGTAAGGATATAGAGTCTTTAAAAGAAAGTAGGCATACAGAATCAATTCGCCTAGCCCGGGTTGAGGAAAATCAAAAAAACACAAAAAACCTATGGGATAAATTGGTTATTCCCTTGGTTCTCCTTATTATTACAGCATTATCAGCTTTGAATTACTGGAAATAGCATGGGCTATGGGGAATGGAATGATATATTATTACAAGCTTGGTGACTTACTTTTTAAAATATACAGCTTAGACGGACAGTATTTTTGTTTGGTTACATCCGGTGCTCGCAGAATAGCGGATGCTACATCGGATAAACCTAGCGATCCTATAAAGCTTTTAAAGGGTTGTGTGGAGTCGCAAGGTATAGAATTTGATGAAAGTTTGGTGATTGCAGCGTGACAGTTACTTTAGCCCGTGTTTATCACTATGACACCATAACGGGGACTACAATAGCCCCCACGCTCAACAGTGCAAGCACACCGTCCGGACTTAATGTCACGGTTTTTGATTCTAAGGGGTTTTCAGGAATACTCGGTGCGGGGCTTTATGGGTGCCGTCAATTATTCCCCTCGGCAATAGATTTCACTGGCTACCCTTTTGTTTATTTTAAAGGCTTTACTACTTCTTTCGCGTTTCCTTCGTCAAGAGTGACAAGTTATCTCACGGGAGGAATATCCGTCTTATTTGAAGATGGCTCAGGAAATTATTCTGGTTATAGAATTTACGGCGCGGGTATTACTGATTATGACGCTGGAGATGGCACAAGTTATTTTACTTCTTTTACATCATCGGCTGTTTTCATATTAGATCGTACTGCCACGCCTGCCATTTCAAGCGGTACGCTAGATTGGTCTGATATTGTAGCTTATGAAACCCACGCCGACGCGAATTCCACTACTGGCAATTTAGGGTTTAATCATTTTGCGGGTTATGGTCCCGCTGTTTGTACGGGTACAGGGAATGTGCTGTCGGACTTCTCTACTGCTTATGCCTTGAATAATTTTGGTGGTGATGGCACGGGTTCCGATGTAATGTTCCTTAAGCAGATAAATCGGTTTAGTGGATCAACGCAAACACAATTTTCGCTAATGATTGGTTTTGATGTTGGTGATGGCTCAACCACGACCACTTTAGTCGATAGTGGTGTTTACATTGCATTCCTGAACCCACAAACCGATCAGTCAGCAAGCGTTTTAACCACTGGGTACCTTCTTAATGCACCCGAAATAAGATATATAACAGTTAAGGCTGCAGCAACCCTAACATTGGATGATGGTAGTATTGCATCTAGTAGTTTATGGGGGATAAAAAACGAGGGCACATTAAACCTGACGGATTTTGCTCTCATCCGAGCATCCGAATTAGATTTTACTGGCGCATCCACAATATCGGGCGGCTTTGCTGATGACTGTCGGGATGTTAAGGTAGACGGTACAAGTGATATAACTAATTTCACTATAAAAAACGCTAGCTTGAGCACTGATGATGGTTTGGTAATAACTTCTGCAGCGGGTGATTATAGTGGTTTGACAGTTAACTTCGATAATAACTTAGGTAAAGATATTACATTAGGGGCTGGAGGTGCTGGGATATATGATTTAACAGGAATCACGGTATCCACAGGCTATACATTAAAGATACACAACAATAGCTCTAACGCTATAACGGTGCAAATACCAAATGTAAGTTATACCACTTCTGGGGTAGGAACTGTTACTGTTGAAGTACCAGCGATTACATATACATTAGCATTGCCAAATATCACGAATGGTTCAAAATTTCAAATATATAACGTCACTACTGATACAGAGCTTACTATAGGAACCGCATCCGGTGGAATATCAGAAGTTTATACAGAAGGGGTTGATTATACCGCCGGAGATACGGGTAGATACCGAATCGCTTATGCTAGCGGTTTAACAGCAAAAAAAGAAGTTTCTGGTACATTCACCTTCCCTGCAGCAACATCAGCAAACTCAATCCCAGTAACTCAAGTGGATCAGGAAGTATACGCGCTTTACGGAAAGGACGGGTCAGCAATAACAGGCATATCATGGGATAGTGTGGGCGTGCAGTTTGATTTTAATGACGCTGATGACAGTTTAGATGGTGGCGACATTGGCGCATGGTATTACTATTTCATTACCACTGATGTAGGTATAGATGAGGTTTTTGGCTCTTTTGATTGGTCACAAGTTAATCGATTAAGAAATATTGCAAGCGTTACACCTATTACTTTTGATAACGTGGCGGTTAATCCACTTCAAATAAATAATGCATGGATAGATAGGGATGACAACGCAAGCATTATTGCTTCATCATCAAATAGTATTCAAATTAACCCTCCCGCTGTTTTCGTTGCTGGTGGATCACAGATAGCCGATGATATTCTTGCCAGAAACCATGAGGGCGGTCGTGATGGTGGTCGTACAGTATCGCAATGTTTAATGCCAAACCGTAATAGGGTTGTAGTTGATGATGTGGCGGGAACGATAACCTACTACAAGGGAGACGATGTTACTGTTGAATGGGTATCTAATGTAGGATTAGGAGACAGAGCCGCTATAAACTCGGTTGATCCCCAGTGATAGGCACGATACTAGGCCGTTTATTTTTTGGCGCAGGAAGATTTACAGAGCCGAGAAAGTACAATATACACTTTCAACAAAAGCAAGATGTCAATATAGATAGAGTTAGTTCGATCAATATTTTATCAAAAGTGACAAATATCGTCACAAGTAGGGATAATCATTTATCTGTCAGTGAAAGGCAATCAATAAAACTACCTAAAAATATTGAAATGAGAGCAGAGGAAGGTCAAAGCTTAAATATTAAGTGTAAAAATGATATAATTGCCACCACTAAGCAGTCAATAGCTATTGACAATCAGTCATTAGAGCTATCAAATAGAAACGATACTGTAGAGGTCAAAGAATGAGTCGATCGGTCGTATGGAAAGAAGGTCTAACAATGGAGCCTTTAGATTTTCAAGATGTAGCAGAGTACGCCATTAATCTTGACGACTTTCTTGGTGATGCTGCTATTACCGGAGCGAGTTCTATAGGTACAGATATTACTATTGATTCTACGAACTACAGCGGTCAAGTAATTACTATTACAGTAAGTGCTGGCGTATTAAAAGCAGTAGCTAACGTAAGGTTTCAAGTAACAACAGCAACAGAGACGCATAATAGGTCATTTAATATACCTATAAAATCTTTGTAGTATATAATCGTTTAACGTGTTACTTGTGGTAACACACTTAGTTTCTAGAGGGGACTATGAAATTAACGGTAAAGCAAGAAAAATTTGCTTTGAAGTATGCGGAGTGTGGTGACGCAAGCAAAGCTTATCGCCATGCTTACGATGCCGAAAATATGAAGCCTAGCACTATTAATGAAAAAGCTTGCTTAACGCTTAAGGTGGGCAAGGTTAGGGCAAGAGTTGATGAATTGAAGTCAATCTCTAAGTCTGTGGCAGAAGAGAAGTTTACTATTTCTGTAAAGCAGCGCTTAGAGTGGGCAAAGCAAATAGTTGAGGCTGGTCTTTCTACATACGAAGATCAGTCAGGAAGTAAATACCACAATTTATCAGCCGCTAATCAAGCCATAGCAACACTTAATACAATGTTAGGTGTAGATGAAGAGAGCGGAAAAGTTAAACCTGCTAAAGTATTCATAGGCGTTAAAGATGCCTCTAGACCTTAATTATCCACAGAACGACTTCTATCACATGAATAAGCCTTTTCGGGCTTTCGTTGGTGGCTATCGTAGTGGTAAGACATTCCTCGGTTGTGTTAGATTGTGTGTACTTGCTATTGAGCATCCATCCATTAAGTTGGGATATTTCGCCCCAACCTACCCACAAATACGCGATATTTTCTATGAAACAATAACCGATGTTGCCGAATTAATGGGAATGACGGTAGATATAAAGCATTCAAACAAAGAGGTTTATCTTTATTATTATGGTGATCTACATTCAATAGTTAAGTGTCGATCTATGGAGAGGCCGCAAACAATAGTCGGTTTTGATCTTAATCATGCGCTGATTGATGAGATTGATTGCATGAATAAGGATAAAGCAGATCAGGCATGGAAAAAGATCATCGCTCGTTTATCATCTAGCGGATTCGACGAGACGAGGCTAATTGATGAGATGGGTGCAGAATTAGTAATAGAGGCGCTTAATGATAATACGGTTGATTTTACAACCACGCCAGAAGGGTTTAACTGGATTTATGATTTTTTTGTAAAGCAGCTACAGGATTCACCAGAATTAGAAGAATATTACGGGATTGTTCATGCGTCAACAAAGCAGAACGCCGCTAACCTACCCGCTGATTACATTGATAAGTTATACGCTACTTATCCCGCTAACTTAGTCGACGCTTATATTGACGGGCTGTTTGTTAATCTTGCTGGGGGGACTGTTTATCGTTTATTTGATAGACACAAAAACCATTCAGACATAACTGACAACGGACAAGAAACGCTTTATATCGGCATGGATTTTAACGTGGGCAAGATGAGTGCGGTTGTTCATGTTGAGCGTGGTGGCAATCCTATAGCTGTAGATGAGATATTTGGAATGCTAGACACTCAAGATATGGTGTTTGAGATAGATAGGCGATACCCTAAGCGAACAATTAAAGTCTATCCAGATAGTTCAGGAAAAAACAGAAAGACCTCGGATGCACTCAAGACAGATATATCTATTCTGCATAGTGCGGGATATTCACTTTATTACGATTCAGTAAATCCTAGAGTAAGGGATAGAATCAACGCAGCTAACGCTATGTTTTGCAACGGTAAGGATGAAAGGCGCTATCTCGTTAATACGAACAAATGCCCACGGTACACGGATGATTTAGAGCAACAGGTTTACAACAAGCAAGGCGAGCCAGATAAGCAGCACGACCACGACCACATGACCGATGCGGGAACGTACTATATAGCGTATAATTACCCAATTATTAAACCTGTAACAAACTTAAAAGTGACGTTTGCGAGATAAATTATGCCAGTTTCAGACCAGCACGAAGCGTACCAAGAAAACCTACCTATTTGGGAGCTTGGACGTGATAGCGTAAAAGGCGCACCCGCGATTAAGAAAAAGCAGACAAAATACTTGCCTATGCCTAATTCTCTGGATCAGTCTACAGAGAATAAGCAGCGATATAACGATTACCTGCAAAGAGCCTGTTATGTTAATTTTACAGGTCAGACTAAGGAGGGTTTAATCGGTATGGCTTTCTTAAAAGAGCCAGTAATTGAGATTAAAGAGCCTTTAACGTATCTAGAAGAGTCAACTGATGGCGGCGCGTTATCATTAACCCAATTCACACGTAAAATGCTATCCGACACTTTAGAAGTTGGCAGATCGGGAATACTTGTAGATTATCCTAGCATTCCCGATGGTCTTACTAAGATTGAAACCGATGGTATTAATGCTAATATCTTACGATACAAAGCGGAGAATATTATTAACTGGAGAACCGAGAAGGTTAACGGTGATAGCGTATTAAGCCTCGTTGTATTGAGTGAGCAAGTAGAAAAGCCTAGCGATGATGGGTTTTCAACAGAAGATGTCACTTATTACCGCGTACTGAAACTAGAAGATAATGTTTATTCTCAGCTAGTCTATAACGATGATGAAGACCTAATATCTGTTATTGAGCCAACAAAATCGGACGGTTCACGCTGGAATAATATTCCTTTTACTTTCGTAGGTTCTGAGAACAACAATGAAGACGTAGATAAGCCTGTATTAGTGGATATTGCAGAGGCTAACATTGCCCACTATAGAAACTCTGCTGATTATGAAGAGTCTAGCTACATGGTGGGACAGCCTACGCCGTGGGTATCGGGTCTAACTCAGGCATGGGTTGATAGTAATTTCGATGGTGTCGTTAGTCTCGGTTCTCGTGCGTTCCTAACTTTGCCTGAAAATGGTAGTGCTGGACTAATGCAGGCAGACCCGAACTCAATGCCGATGGAAGGTATGCGCCAGAAAGAAGATCAAATGGTCAAGATTGGCGCTAGAATCATCGCGGATAACTCAGGCACAGAAACCGCCGAGGCTGCAAAGATACGCTTTAGCGGTCAAAACTCTAAGCTAGCCGCTGTTATAGGCAACATTGAGGACGCGATTAAGAAAGCGTTTGTATGGGCTGGTGAGTTCATGGGTGGTGATGGCGAGATAGAATTTACACTAAACAGACAGTTTTATGACTCAACTATTGACCCTCAAAAGCTTATTGCTAGTATTCAAATGTTAGACCGTGGCGTTATCGGAATGACCGATTTTAGGGATATGCTACGCAAGGCTGCAGACATTACGCGTACCGATGAAGAAATAGAATTAGAGGCGACAAACGTTAATCCGCTTATATGAGCTACCTTTTAGATGTATCAGTAAGACATGCCGTATTCATACAACGATATGCGGCAGGTCGTGCGAGAGAGGCTAAAGAGGCCGTCTTTGACTTGCGTGATGACTTAGTAGGGATTATAGCTAAGAATGGCGCAGCGATAGAGGGTGGCAACACTGACGCTATTGATAAAAGAGTTATAGAATTCAATGAAGAGTTTGCGGATAAGATCAACGCTGATGCGTCCGAGCTTTCCGCCTCTGAGAATAAATTCAATAACAATATGCTGATTGCCGCTACTGTTGGCGCTAGGGTTCTAAAGCCCACTAACAAGAAAGTCTTAGATAATGCTTATTCTAAAGGAATGTCTGTAAGTGGTATTAATAAAATCACTATTCCCAATGCTATTGATGAATTCCTAACTAAGAACAAGCAAGCTATTGATTTGGTAGTCTCTGATTCCGTTGTTGCTTCACAATCTGTTTCTGATAATGTGTCCGACCTACTAACCCATAGGCAGCCTGCTAAGGCTCAGTCACTTACTAAGACAATCGCCAATTCTATATCGGGATCGTCTAGAGAGACTTCATTCTTGGAAAATAAAGACTTTATAGAGGGTGTTGAGTGGATTTCCGTTCTTGACTCACACACTACACTTATCTGCTCAGGCAGGGATGGCAAAGTTTACCCTGTAGGGAGTTCGCCCGTTCCTCCGGCGCATTGGGGGTGTAGGTCAACAATCATTCCGTCGCTAATATCTGGCGTTGAATCAGATAAGCGGTCGAAGGAAGCTAGACCCGATGAAAGCTATGGGGTGTGGTTAAGAAAACAGCCAAAATCTTTCCAAGATGAATATTTTAGTAAGTTTCCTGATGGTGACAAGAAGGCTCGACTATTTCGCCTTGGCAAGCTACCGATAGATAAGTTTAGGGATGATCTAGGCGCAGAATACACCCTTAAAGAGTTACAGGCATTAAACCCTATGGCGTTTGAGCGTGCGAATTTGGACTAAGTGACGTTTAGTTGTATAATCTAACTATTATAGTCATAATGTGACCATAATTGTCATTAATCTTGTGGATAAAGCCAGTGGCTTAGGATGATAAAATGAGCGAAGAAATTGCAAAAGAGAGTGTGGCGCCAGAAGTGGATGTTGATGCGCTAATGAAAGAAAACGAGTCGATGAAGTCAAAGCTGGGTGAATTACTAGCCGAGACTAAAAAGGCTAAAAGCGCAGCACGAGAGGCGCAAGAGCTAGCAGACAAAGAAGCTAGGGAAAAAGCAGCTAAAGCGGGTGATTATGAGCAATTGCATAAATCGTCTGAACAAGCGCGGCAGGATTTAGAATCTAAGCTAGAGGCCTTGCAAAGCGGTATAGCTAACGAGAAGAAATCCAGTGCAGCACTTAGGTTAGCTGGAGAATTAGCAGAAGGCCATAACGCTGAATTACTAAGCGAATTTATAGGTCGTCGATTGAAGTACACTGATGACGGCTTAAAGGTTGTTGACAGTAGCGGTGATTTAACTATTGCTAGTATTGATGACCTTAAAAGAGAGTTTCATAATGACCCGCGATACGCTTCGTTGCTTCGCGGGAATAAAGCAACTGGTGGCAGTGCTGTCGGTTCAAAAGAAGGCGGTAGTGCTGCCAAAGAAATGAATCGAACTGACTTTGATAGATTGTCACCTGATAAAAAGATGGCATTTATTAAGTCGGGCGGTAAAACCACAGACTAACTCGGAGATGCCTCATGGCTAACACATTAACAAACTTAACACCTGATTTATACGAAGCTCTAGACACGGTATCCCGTGAGCTAACAGGCTTGATTCCTGCTGTAACGCTAGATTCTGGCGTTGAACGTGCCGCTGTCGGTCAAACCGTCCGTAGCTTCGTTACTCCTGCCTCTACTGCCGCTGATATTACACCAGCACAGCAAGCGCCCAACACTGGCGATCAGAATATTGCCAATAAAACTATTACTATCTCTAAAGCTCGCGCTGTACCTGTTCGCTGGAATGGTGAAGAGCAACGCGGTGTTAATAGTGGTGCAGGTTATAGCCGCATCCTTCAAGATCAGTTTGCACAAGCAATGCGTACACTCACAAATGAAATGGAGGCCGATTTAGCTGGTTTATATGTTTCTACTTCACGCGCTTTTGGTACAGCGGGAACTACTCCTTTTGCTACTGCTGGTGACTTTTCAGACGCTTCTAATGCATTGAAGATTCTAAAAGATAACGGCGCACCTTTATCTGATAACCAAATGGTAATTAATACCGCTGCTGGTGCATCATTCTTAGGTAAGCAAGCACAAGTTAATATCGCTGGTAGTGATGTTATTCAGCGCCAAGGTATTTTATTGCCTATGCATGGTATGGATATTCGCGAATCAGCGCAGATTCTAACCCCTGCTGCTGGTACTGGCGCGAGTGCTACTACTGATAATGCTGGCTACTCTGTAGGTGATACAGTAATTACTTTGGCCTCTGCTGGTACTGGTGCTATCTTAGCTGGTGATGTTATTACGCTAGCTGGTGATACTAACAAATATGTTGTTGAGTCAGGCGATGCTGATGTGTCAGGTGGTGGTACCATTACACTAGCGGCTCCAGGTTTACGAGTCGCAATCGCGGCATCAACTACAGCAATTACAGTAGTTGCAGCGGCGGCACGTAACATGGTGTTTAACCGTTCAGCTATCGTACTTGCTACACGCGCACCTGCTGTACCTAGCGAGGGTGATGATGCAGTAGACTCTACCATGATTACCGATCCACGCAGTGGAATGACTTTTGAAGTTCGCTTGTATAAAGAATACCGTCAAGTTCATTATGAAATTTCTGCAGCTTGGGGATTTGAAGTAATGAAGGCAGAGCATACAGCTTTACTTTTGGGATAGGTATTTAGCCCCTTCGGGGGCTTTTTTTGGAGTTATTATATGAAATGCGAAACAGTAAAAGTTGACCGTGACGGCGTTTGTGTTGTAGTCAACAAAGAAGATGCTAAGAATGAAAAGCTATGGTCAGAGCCTAAGCAAAAGACAGAACCAAAGAAAAGCAAAAAATCCAAATAGGCTAATCCATGACTATAACGGTAGAAGATGGCACAGTAGTTTCAGGCGCTAATTCCTATGTGACTGTAGCAGAGCTAGAAGCCTACGCAGAGCTACGTGGCAACTCTATTACGCTAGATAAAGAAATAGTGCTGATTAAGGCTATGGACTGGATAGAATCCCAATTATATAAAGGCGATAAATTACTATGCGATCAAGTCTTAGAGTGGCCTCGTGTAAATGTTATCCTTCGCCCTTGCTGTTATGTTGAAAGTAATGAAATTCCCACAGCGTTAAAGCAGTTTCAAATGTCGGTAGCGCTTGGTATTAGCGAAGGGTTTGACCCTACAGTTTATCGTGAAAGAGCGTCATTAATGGAAGATGATTGTGCAGGTGGCAAGATCGAGTATATGACCGGATCACTAGATACTTACCAGCCAAACCCTAAAATGCACAGATTTAACGAACTATTACGACCAAAGAATAGATCATTGAGAATATGAGCTTCATCGACAGACGGCTAAGAAAGTGCGGCAAACCTATTAGTATACAGACTAGGGCTATACAGCCGCTTGCCGTGTCTAATGTCGATATGGGGCTTTCATTTAAAGAGAAATACGCCGTTGATGCGCTTATTTCAACTCCTCGCGGTAGTGTTTTATTTGATGGCGCGGGTACAGACCAGCCGATAACTCATATATTTACAATAAAATATAAAGATTGCATCACGGCAGAGGATTGGATAGTTTATGACTATCGACGATTTGATATTCTCGATGTGGAAAACTGCGCAGAATGCAATAAGGTGCTTGTATTGAGATGCCAAGAAAAAGGCACTAAAGAAGCATCCAAAGCATGAGCATTGATAGCCGCATAGTAGGCGACTTCAAACTAAAAGAAATACAGATTAAAACTAGACGTGCTTTACGGCAAGGCATGTATAGGATAGGTAAGGATTTAGAAAGCACACTTAAGCGGGACATACTAAAGAAGCCTAAGAGTGGTAGAACGTACACATACAGGACTGCAGGCGGTAGAAGGCGAAAGCATATAGCCTCGGCTGCTGGCGAGACGGTAGCAAACAGAAGTGGTAATTATAGGCGTTCGGTTGGGTTTCAAATAGGGCATGATAAGCTAGAATTTGGGGCTGGCGCCGAATATGCTGGCTTTCTAGAAAACGGCACACATAGAATGGCTGCTAGGCCGAGCTTAAAGAACACAATTAAGGCAAAGTATAAAGATATGCGCGGTGATATAATGGCCGCATTACAGCGAGAATTTAGATGAAAGCTAGCGCAGTCATTACACAGCTTATTAACAGGCTTCCACAGCTTACGGACTTATTCACTACTGACTATACCGTTTCTAGTATTGCCAGCTCTGGGTTAGCTGCTACAGTAACCACTACGACTAATCATGGTCTTACTTCTGGTTCATTCGTTAATATAATTGGCGCTACTGCTGATATTGCCATAGCGTCAATAACTCGATCCGGCAAAGTTTGCAGCGTTGTTACTAGTGCGGATCACGACCTTACGTTGAGCGATAACGATATTACACGCGGTAAAACGGTTACTATATCGGGTGCCACCGAATCAGAATTTAACGGGACATTCGTATTAACGCGAGTGCTTAACCGTAGAAACTTCACATTTACAAAAGCCGATGCTGGCGCAACGACTGCCACAGGTACGCCTATAGTTATTGATGGTGCTGGCGTGTTTGGTTATTCGGGGTTACAGTCAGTGGCATCTATTGTTAGCCCCACAGTATTTACTTACACATTACCCAAGGCTTTATATTCCCCTGCAGGCGGTAGTATTATTGCGCGTACTGATTATAGGGTAAGTGGAGCGGTAACTATTGAAAGGGCGCTAGAAGCTTATACAGCACAAGAAATTAACGACCTATGGGCTTTCGTTGTTATTGATGATGTGACCGCATCAAAAAATAGACACGTTAGAACGGATGCAACGGACACACTAACAAGAACATCATATCTTAAGCAAGATTTAGTGCAGCCGTTCAGCGTTTACGTTATTGCTCCTGCTGTTGACGATATAACCGGACGTGTTCAGCGCGACCAAATGGAAGATATAGCGCCCATATTATTCAAATCATTAATAGGCAAGAAATTTGATAGCGGGTTGACCGGTGAGCAGGAGTACATAACTACTTTTGTAAGCCATGGGTTTCAAGGGTATAATGGCGCATACTATGTGCATGGGTTCAACTTTGAGAGTGTGGCAGTTCTTACCTTTGAGGACTCAATAGGTTATGATGATGACGTAGCATTTAGAGATATTGATGTCTCTATGCTCTTAGATTTCGGAACACAAGAGGACGCATTAACAGCTAGCGTCGACTTGGATGAGGTAGAATTATGAGAATTAAATTAAATCAGAGCTTTAAGGGTTTGCCTGTAGGCTCTGAGCTTTCCATTGATAGTGTCGGTGGGATTCCCGTTGATTCTTTTTGGCGAAAACGCTTAAGAGATTCTGTTATTGACAACTGTATTGAGATAGTCAAAAAGCAATACAAAAGTAAAAAAGTGGAGAGTAAATTATGACACTTGAAAATTCTGCAAGAGATGTGCTGGCAGAAAAGCTTATGGATCGTTTTTCTGGCTTAAGATTGGTTGATTCAGATAGTCCTATTGCTGGCACTGTAAATCCTAAAATGATCGAGGATTACGTGATGGGGCTTAGAAAGTCGATAAGCCGATACTTAGATGTAGGTGTAGACGCGACCTTAAATGACGGCACTGCGTCTGTCAACGTGAATATTACCGCATTAAACTAAACAAAGGTGAAAGATTATGACTATGGTATCTCAACCAGATGTTACCGTTAACATTATAGCGGCTAACACTACAGTTAGTAACACAGCGCAAAAGGTTTTGTTTGTCGGTCAAAAAGTAGCGGCAGGAACGGCTACCTCTGGCGAATTAAACGAAGCTATACAGAATGATGGCTCATGGGATACGCTTTTTGGTGCTAACTCACAACTAGCGGGCATGATTCGTACAGCCCGTGACTTGAACAAGGTGACTCAGTTTGACGCTATCGCCTTAGATGATGCGGCTGGCACTCCGGCAAGTGGTAGCTTTGCTATTACTGGCACAGCAACCGAGGCAGGAACCTTAACTTTTGTTGTAGGCTCTAAAGTGGATTACGCGTTTGCTATTCCAGTGGCTTCTGGTGCAACTGCTGCATCTTTGGGCGTGCTTTTGGAAACGGCTGTGCTAGCTAATCTTGAATGCCCTGTGACTGCTTCTGATACTACGGGTACAGTGACACTCACAGCGGATAATGACGGCACTGTTGGTAATAAAATCCCGTTGCAGCTTATTGGGTCGGTCGCGGGTATTTCGGTAACAACCACCGCAATGTCCAGTGGCGCGACTGATCCAACCCTAACGAGTGTTTTGGATGTTATCGGCGATGAACGATACCAGACTATCGTTTGGCCTTACTCTTCTGATGTGTCCACAGTTAAAACATTTTTAGACGCGCGATTTAACGTCACAAATGATGTTCAAGATGGCATCGCTGCTATCCCGATGGTTGATACTTATGCAAACCTAGTGGCTACTGCTGATGCGCTTAACAGTCAAAGCATTGTGCTTTTAGGTGACGAGGTACAAACAAGTACTAACCATAAGGGCGCATCTAAAGTGGAAATGGCACATATTAAGGCTGCACAGTTCGCCGCAGAACGTTCTTTGCGACTAACGCAAGATGCTAACATTGCACAATTAGTCTTAACGTCTAACGGCGCTTTGGATTCTTTTGGCGGCCCTGCTTTAGCATCTAAACCTTACTTTAATACGCTGTTACCTAATTTACCTTTGACTGATACAGGCAAGGGGTTTGACCGCACAGAGTCGGAGGGTCTTTTGACTTCTGGCGTAACTGTTTTTGGCAATAACCGCGCTAATAACTCATCTATTATGGGTGAAGTGGTTACGACCTATAAAACCGATAGCGCTGGCAATCCAGATACATCATTTAAGTTTTTAAACTATGTTGATACGGCAAGCAATGCGCGTGAATATTTCTGGAATAACCTCAAGAAACGATTCGCTCAATCTCGACTTACTGAGGGTGACGTTATTAGAGGTCGTGATATTGCTAACGCGGCTACTATCGAAGCTTATCTAACTGATTTGTATGCCGATTTAGCTGGCCCTGATTACGTGTTATTACAAGCAGGTGAGGCAGCGCTACAGTTCTTCAACGAGAATATTTCAGTAACGCTTGATCTATCACTAGGTAAAGCGACTGTCACAATGATCGTTCCTATCGTTACGCAGTTACGAACCATTAACGTTTCAATGCAATTAGCATTCACTACAGAGGGTTAAGAAATGAAACCACTATCTAACATAGCGGTAGCGGTCAATAACGACCCTATCGCAATCGTTCCGAATTCGGTTACATTTACCGAAGGTTTCGGAGAGCAAACTATGAGAGCGGCTAGTATTGGCGGCGCTTCTGTGGAGCAGGTATTCTCACAAGATTTAGAAAGCACTTTTTCAATGGTTAAGTTTGAAGTTTACCCCGACATTGAGACGGTTAAATTGCTACGCTCTTGGAAGTCTAACGGAAATTCAAATACCGTTGTACTTACTGGATCGGTAGATGGGGCTAGTTTTCGTCGAAGCTTTAAGAAAGCAGCTATTTTGAATGATTACGAGGTTGCTTTAGGTAGTGATACTACGGTTGAGATTGAATTCAAATCAGACGCGGCGGTGTAATATGGAAGTCCTTTATACATTACAAGATAAAACGGTATTGTACGCAAAGGATGGTGATGAGGTGGTAGCTGAGTTCGTTCAGCTTACCGCCCCGTCGTCTAAGCAGTTAAAGCACACCACTTTTTTAAAGCAATCGTTTTTTCGTGCTTTAAACTCTTTACAGGGTAGCGCAGAGCAAAAAGAGGGCGCAGAATCGCCAGATATGAAAGCAGAAGATGTAATCTCTATGCTTTATATGTCCGATGTAGATATGAATGGCGTGCTTTTGTCTGCTATTGAACTATTTAATAGTGGTGTGGCGTTAGTTGATGGTGAGCAAAGGTTTACTAAGCCCATTATCGATACGCTGTCACCGGACGATTTGGAGCTAATGACGGGTACTTATCTTGTAAATTTTATTCTAGCTTCTGCACTAGCCAAAGCGAAGAAAGCTTAATTCGTTCGTTTGTGCAGTTGGCGGCATTTTTTGAGGGCGGCGTTAGTTATCATGGTTTGCGTGATATGCCGCTAGACGAGGTTTCAATCATTAATGATGAAGCCAAAAAGATAGCAAGAGAGCGTAAAAAAGCACATGGCTAATTTCGATGTTTCCTATTTTATCCGTTTACGCGATCAGTTTAGTAATCAAGCTAACAAGGCTGCTCGCGCTGCGACTGGCTTAAAATCAAAATTAACTAATCTATCCAGAAAAGCAAAAGAAGCGGGCGGCGCTTTTAAGTTCGCTTCCATTCAGGCTAAGCAGTTCGGCTCGAAAATGATGGGGATAGGAGGCTCTTTATTTGCTAAAGTCACTTTGCCGCTGTCTATACTTGGTGGTGTCGCATTAAAGCAAGCCGCTGACCTAGAAACGCTAGGTGTTGCTTTTGAATCTATGCTCGGTTCTGCGTCAAAAGCTAAAGACTTAATGAAAGACCTTACCAGCTTTACGGCAACAACCCCCTTTCAGCTTGAATCAGTCGGTAAATCAGCAAAGCAATTGCTAGCTTTTAAAGTGACGCAAGAAGACATGATACCTACGCTTAGGCGATTAGGTGACTTGGCGTCTGGTGCAAATGTACCCTTGAGTGACATGGCGCAGATATTCGGCAAGGCTAAGGCGAAAGGAAAGCTAATGACTGAGGAGCTATTGCAGCTTGCAGAACGTGGCGTTCCCATCATTGATGTTCTAGCTGAAAGCCTAAACGTAAGCAAGCAACAGGTTTTCAAGCTAGCCAGTGAATCAAAAATAAGTTTCGGGCTAATGCAAAAAGCAATGATTAAAATGACTAGCTCCGGCGGTGTCTTTTACAAGCAAACAGAAAAGCAATCTAAAACGCTGTCTGGCAGGTTTTCTACTTTAAAAGATAATTTAGGTCTAACTGCAGCCGCAATTGGTGAGGTTGTAAACGAAACGTTTGGCTTAAACAAAGGAATGGAGTCTCTAAGCAATAAGCTTTCAACATTGCCAGAGAAAATAAAAGCCTTTGCAGCGGCAAACCCAATGATAACTAAGACTATCATTATCGTTACGGGCTTAATCGCTGTTCTCGCGCCACTCGCCATAGTTGTTGGTACGGTAGCCTTTGCTGTGTCTGGTCTAGCCATTGCGTTTGGCTTCCTATCGCTTCCAGTGCTTCTCGTTATTGCAGCCGTTGGCTTGCTAATAACTGCTGGTGTAATGCTCTACAAAAACTGGGAGGGCGTTGTAGGTGGTGCGAAACTGTTATGGGAAGATTTCAGCAGCTTCATGATTGATGGGTTAAAAAATATTTATAATGGTTTTATAGATTTTCTTATTTATCCGATGAAAATGGCAGCCAAGGCTATGTCTGCTTTGGGTATGGATGGGTTCGAGAACAAGCTAATCGAATTTGAGAAAAAGATCAGCTTCGATGTAGGGGATAAAAAGCTAGGAATAGATGCCAATAGCAATATGAAGACTCAAGCGGATGTTAATATTAATCTAAACGCGCCGAAAGGTGTTGTTAATTCTGCTAAAGCAGTATCTAAAGGCTCACCAATGAACCTTGGCTTAAATATGGCTCCATCACTATGATTATTGACGAGATTTATACAGGCAGCTATAAGGGCGCAGAATTTCGCATAAAATCCTCTTCTGTTAAGGGTGGGGCAAAGCTTATAAAGCACAAATTACCAAACTCGTCGAAGCAGAATATGGAGAATTTAGGACCAGATGAAAGGTCGTATAGTTTCACAGCTTTTATCAGTGAGCCTAACTATACACAGAAGAAAAATAAGCTTCTGGCTGCACTTGAACAAGGCGGCACAGGTTTATTAGTTCATCCGTTTTTTGGCAACATCGAGAACATAGTTGCTTCGTCATGGTCTTTAGTTGAAGATATGACCTCTATCGGGGAAGCCAGTTTTTCGCTATCATTTGAAGTTTCAAGCACTGACGGTCTACCCTCAATAGATACATCATCAAAATCTATTGTGTCAGCGTCAAATTTTGCACTACAGGAAAGTATCGAGCAATCTATAGTCGATTACTATAGCGTCACTTTCCCTAATGTTTTTACCGATGTTGAGGCAATGCTTGGCAGGTCGTTAGAGTATTTTGACGATAAGACCAAAATCATTAGCAAGGTAAGCAGTAGTATTGATTATTATAGCGGCCTTGTAAGTGATTTTGCAGATAACAAGCTTGTTTTGGTTGGAGATGTTTATCAATTAGTGAGTAGCGTTAGTACACTTTACGCTACTGTTAACGGGCTTTATTCGTCTTATGAGTCATCTTTTGAGGTTTTTAGGGCTTTCTTTGATTTTGACGATGACTTAACTCCTACTCCAGACTTAGTGACAGCCTCTATCATTGAAAAAGATCAAAATAGAGCAGTCATGAAGTCCTATATGCAGGCGGCGGCACTGGGTTACGCTTACGAAAACGCCGCTAATATCGAGTATGATACGGTAGACGATTTAAACTCTACGGCGAGCATACTTGAAGCTCAGTTTGATAAAGTATCTCAACAACTAACAGGCGATCAGCTAAGCGCCCTTAGCGATTTGCGCACTAATACGCAATCATTATTTGATGGCATAAAGTTAAATGTTAACCAAGTTATTACAGTCAAGGCGGCGAAAGTACCTGCTCGCGTGTTAGCGTTCACTTACTACGGTAACGATGATTTTGGCGAGAATATCGTTAATTTAAACGAAAATGATAATGTTAGTTTTTTTGAGGGTGATATTAAGGTGCTGTCCTCATGATTGCGCTACAGGTTGCGGGAAATTCTTATATTAACTTCACAGAAGCTGAGGTAATACTTTCTATGGATAGTATGGCCGGAGGTTTTACTTTTTCCGCTGTGGATGTTGAGGGTTCCGGATTGCCCTTTGAGGGTGGCGAGGCGTGCAAGGTCACTGTCGATGATGTAGTAGTTATAGATGGTTTTATAGATATTATTAATGTTGAGTATAGCGGCGATTTACACTCTATTAGGATTGAAGGCAGAGACAAAACAAGCGATATAATTGATTCAACTGTTGAGGGTATTAAATTAGACGGTTCTAGCACACTAAAGCAAGCCGTGGAGAAGGTTATAAGGTTTATAGGGTCAGATATTAAGGTATCCGATAGTGTTGGTTTAAGCCCGTTTAACAAAGCAGAGGAAAAGCTATCTGCTAGCATAGGGCAGAATGCTTTTGATTTTCTTGAAAAGCTAGCGCGTAAAAAAGCCGTTTTATTATCAAGTGACGCGGGAAATATTAATATTATCAAGCCCTCCACCGATGCGCTTAACATTACGATTAAAAATGTTATAGGTGCTAATGATAATAATGTTAAATCAGCAAGTTATAGTAATGATTTAACGCAAAGATTTAATAAGTATAAAACACGGTCGCAGGCAAACCTTGTCGCTGCTGATGAAGCTGGCGAAATTGGAACGGATCAACTGGTCGATCAGGTTGGTGAATACATAGATAGCGAGATAAGATCGACAAGAAAGTTTATACTGCAGTCAGAAAATGTAAGCGCGGCGAAGCAAGCCAGACTCCGTGCAGAATGGGAAGGTCGTATAAGAAAGACACGCTCTAAGGCTTATGGTGTGGTAGTTGTAGGACATAAAAATACGATTGATATTTGGCGGCCTAATACGGTGGTAAATGTCATCGACGATTTTGCTGGAGTATCTGAAAATATGCTGATAAGCACGGTTACATTCAAAATAAGTGTTGATTCTGGCACAACTACGGAATTATCGCTAGTTGATAAGGAGGCGTATAATGCTGAACCGTCTAATTAATTTGATTAAGCGTGGCAGAGTATCGAGAACTGATAACGATAGCCGTAAACTACCTATTCAACAGTGTGCATACATGGGCGATACTGCGGAATTTATGGCTCTATTCCCCTATGGCATGCATGCTAATTTGCCTGATGGAGCATTGGTAACGCTGTTCTCTGTTAATGGGCAAGAGCAGAATTTGGTAGGGATTGGAGAATCCTCAGAGGATAGAATAAAAGGAAAAGAAAGCGCCGAGGTTGAGTTTTACCATCCAAAAACAAAAACGAGAATTCTCTTTAAAAATAATGACGATCTTGATATTCAGGTCGGAACAGGGAATGTAAACTTAACCGCTAATAATGTTAATATAGACGCGGCACAAACCAATCTTGGTGTTGGCGGCCCCGATATTGCCAGAGTCGGTGACACTGTAGAGGTGAATGTGGGTTCTGGTTCGTCTGCTGGGACTTGGACGGGCACTATAACCACCGGCGGGGTTAACACAAGCATATGAGCTATGACGCGGCTTTAAACACAGATAACGGCTATTACGACATTAGTATAGATGCCGATGGCGATATTGCCACACAAGACTCATTTGATACCGCATTACTGATGAGTCTTTTTTGTGAGCGTAGAGCGTTAGCTAGCGAGGTTGCAGTCACTCACCATAGGCGCGGCTGGATTGGAAACGGTGATTTTGAAATAGGCTCTAAGCTTTGGTTGTACGAGCAAGCAAGAATTACACGTGATACGATAAACGGCGTTAATACTGCAGCAAAAAACGGTCTTCAATGGTTGATAGATGATAATCTTATTGAGTCAATAAATGTATCGACAAGTGTAGTAAATAATTCCATCTCGATAAATGCAGAAATAAAGCGGTTTAATTCTGCTGTTGAATACAGATATTATGATTTATGGAGTAATACAGGTGACAATTAATGTACCTAATAGCGCAAAAGAAGTAAGTCAGAGAGCGACCACAGACGTAAAGCGGGAGCTACCTTCTTCAAACCCAAAGCTAAAAAACCATTGGCTTTATGCTTTGGTGACTTCGTTTAGTAATCGAGTGTATGACTTTTACTTAACTTTGAATCAGGCAATAAAGCAGACCTTCTGGGATACCTCTACAGGCGAATTTTTAGCTAGACAGGCCTCTTGGTTTGGTGTTTACAAACTATCCGCTACAAAATCAAGCGGAAATATTGTGGTTACTGGAACCGCCACTACTTCGATACCCATTGCCACGCTTTACCAAACATCCACGGGAATTGAATTTTTTACTACCTCGGCATCTACTATTGCTGCAAGTACTGTTTCTATATCTTCGATTACGAGGTCAGGCACTACAGCAACGGCAACAACGGTAAGTAATCACGGATTAGGTTCTTTGGTCGGCGTAACCATTTCGGGAGCGAACGAAACAGAGTACAACGGGGCAAAAGAAATTCAAGTTACAGGATTAAGCACTTTCACCTATGATGTAAACGGATCGCCAACAACACCAGCAACAGGCACAATAACAGCGGCTTTCACTTCGGCAAACGTATCCGTACAAAGCGCAGATTTTGGCGCTAGCAATAATTTATCATTAGATGAAGAGATGACTCTGCAAAGCCCTATAGCTGGCGTAGATGATGCGGCTTATGTTGATTTTGGTGAAATTGGCGGCGGTACAGATCAGGAAAGTGAGTCAGATTTTAGACCTCGATTTTTAGACCGCGTACAAAATCCCGTCGCCATGTTTAATGATTCAGCTATAACAGCGAAGGCAAAAGAAATTAACGGTGTAACTCGCGTATTTATTGAGCAGATAACACCCACTTATGGACAAGTGACCATTTATTTTATGCGTGATAATGAGGTTAATCCAATACCAACAGCAAGCGAGGTTACTACTGTTAAGAATAACATCCTGACAATAAAACCTGCTCATACAGCGGATATTGACGTTATCGTTGCTTCACCAACGGCGGTTCCTGTTGATTTTACATTTAGTGCATTGTCGCCTGACACCTCAACTATGAGAACGGCAATAACAGCAAATTTGCAGCAATTTTTCAAAGAGTCAACAACGGTTGGAGCTGATGTAGATCAAGACGCCTATCGTTCGGCCATATACAATACTATTGATACTGATACTGGTAGTCGTGTTTCCACATTCTCACTTTCTACGCCTACTGCAGATGTTACAATAGCTAGCGGTGAAATAGGTACTTTAGGGAGCATTATTTATCCATGATAAAGATGCATGATACCGAAGAGCAGACAGATTCTTTAGCCTCTTATTTGCCTTCAGGCAGGCTGTTTGAGTCCGCGTGGATTGGCGATAGCAATTTTAGAAAGTTATTAAGAGGCTTTGCTGGTGAATTATTTAATGCTGAGGGACTGATAAAGCAATATCAAGACGAATACGCGCCAGATACCACCAATAATTTTATTTCTGAGTGGGAAAGTGCGCTAGGCATACCCGATGATTGTTTTTCTGGTTCTGGTACTATTACCGAAAGACGTAGGGATGTGATGATTAAGCTTGCATCTTTGGGCGTTCAGACGGAGGCAGACTATATAGCCTTGGCTGCCTTACTAGGCATTACAATAGAGGTTATCGCTGGTGCAGAAATAGGCACGTTCCCCTATATTTTCCCGTTAATATTTTTTGAAAGCGAAAGGCACGCTAGATTCACATTAATTATAAGGTATACGGTACAGGAAGCGAGCAGATTTCCTTTGACGTTTCCTTTTATTTTTGGCGATTCAACTATAGCATTGTTAGAATGTATTTTTAGAAAAGTTACTCCGTCAAATGTAAATTTGTTATTTGATGCTAACTAAAGAGAGATAATATGAAAGACTTAAATAATTTCACAACAGGCGATACCCTTACCGCTGCTGATTTTGTCATACCGATGTCGGAAGTTCAAAATGTCGTTGAAGATTCTGGGCAAACTTTAAGCGCTGCTGACCTCAACCAGCTAGGAAAAGCTATTGCGGATTATGTAGGCAATGGCGATTTCTATACTGATTCAGGTGCTGCTGATGCTTATGTGCTTACTGTAATAGGCTCTAAACAATCACCTACTGCCTATACAGACGGAATGAATATTGCTTTTTCTATCGGCAATACAAACACTGGAGCCTCAACGGTTAACGTGGCAGGATTAGGCGTAAAGAATTTAAGTGGTTCTAGCGGGTCGGCTCTTTCTGCTGGTGATTTAACATCCGGCGATGTCATGAACTTTAGATATGATGATGGTTCTGGAGAGTTTAGATTGTCCCCATTTGTTAGGTCTGTTGATGTGGAATCTGCCTTGTCTGTAAATAATTTTTTGCACGTAAGAGATGAAAAAGGAACAACTGTTGCAGGGGGAGGCTCTATCAGCGGCTTTAATAAAAGGGACTTAAATACTGTTTTAACTAATACAATTAGCGGTGCATCTTTAGCCTCAAGCGTAATAACTTTACCTGCTGGAGATTACTATGCTGAGGCAATGGCGCCAGTTTTTAGCTCCGATACGCACGATCTTAAATTGCAAAATGACACAGACGTTACTGATTTGGTTTACGGTAAAACACAGCACGCATCATCAGCAAATGGGGTTTCAAATAGCGCCACATTATCCGGTAGCTTTACGCTAGCGGGCACTAAAGATATAAGTCTGCAACACTATATATCTAACGCACAATCGGTTAATGGGCTTGGATTTGCCGCGAGGGTATCAGGATCTTTGCCGCCCTCTGTTTTCTCCGAAGTAAAAATATGGAAAGTTGGATAACATGCACGCTAAATTAGTTAATGATGTAGTCACTCAAATAGAGATTATTCGGAACTCTTAACGTACGCTATACCTTCATTAGCGCAGTAAACCTCTAACTGTGTAATGAAGGCCTCTATTTCTTCCCTTGTGTAATCCGCTAACGACTTTAATGTCACCGTCCTGTCACCCGTTATAATACTCGATCCTATGGTAAATATGCCAAACGCAGTCTTTGTGTCGATCTTACCTTGTTCCGCAGACACCCCTTTAGCCTTCGCTATGAACCCTATAATACTATGCGCATACCTTACTTGCTGAGTGGTCTTAGGT